>Ga0197142_1003537_pt1 | contig 13041 bp, 8 predicted proteins | sample GBS60_MetaG_FD_148614 | JGI IMG/M metagenome (GOLD analysis project Ga0197142, IMG submission 148614) | Sediment microbial communities from Great Boiling Springs, Gerlach, Nevada, United States - GBS 60_MetaG | ecosystem: Environmental > Aquatic > Thermal springs > Hot (42-90C) > Sediment... | reverse complement strand
CTGGAGGGTGCGGAGTTGGCTTTGGATTTGACGGGGGTCGGGGAGGGTAACTAATTGTTTGTGTAGCAAAAGTCCAATGCTATGGGTCTGCCCCACTGCTTCCACTCTCTGCTGTGTGCGTTCCATCTGCTGGCGCAGGTTAGCCTGTTGGACCTGAATCTGCTGGAGTTCGGAAGCGGCTCGTTGCCATTTTTGGCAGATCCGGGCGGCTTGGTCCAGCCTGCCGAAAACTGCCCGGCTCAGGGGCGCCAAGGCAGGAGGGTATTTTGACATTTGTTCTTTAATCTGTTCCTTTTGGGCAGCCAGTTGCTTGGCATATTCGGCTGCCACATCCTGGCCCGAACTGGACGGGGAAGCCGATGACCCACTCCTGGTTGGGTCAACCGGTTGGTGCACCGGTCCAGGCGGATGCGGAAGCTGGCTACTCTGGGGGGCTGCACCGGGCCGGTCGGACTGGGCCGTTCGAATAGGCGGCTCGGCCCACTGGGCCAGCAGAAGGCCGTCCTGGGGCTGGGCTTCAGAACCACAAACAATGAGAAGATATTTTCCCTCAATCTCGTCTACCCCTGAAGAGGGGAATGATGTAGGATTATTGGGCAGTGTTAGCAACGGATGAGCTTTGGCAGAGGGGCATAATGGAATGCTTAAGGACCCGCACAACATTATCCATATTGCCCATCCTGTCCGTTTTAACCTGAACCCATCTCTAATCTTGCTCATTTTCCCTCTCTCCGGAACATCCTCGAAGCCTTGTGCATCGGGATCCGCCTTCCCACTGAAACACTCCCAATCGGGTAGGAGAAGTTGTACTGGAAATAACCAAAAGACGAGAAGAGGAGTTTTTCCAACCTGGCGGCGCCGGCCCTTAACCCGTAAATGTTCAACTGGGACGTTCCCACTGCCAACCTGGGCGCACCAGAGGTTCTCCCTTGGTGGGTGGCCCTCTCCGCCGGACGTTGTCGCTGCCTTGCAGTCGCAGTGCAGGCCATCCCCTCGACGGCTGGGGCCCAGCCAGAGAATGGGCGGACCAGACGACCGCACTCCGGGCATGGGAAGAGACGGCCACCCTCCCTGGTACTTCTTTCCGTCGTCGGAAGTACAAAGGAGGTAACACGGTAGCGGAATGAAGGGGATGATGTGTCATTCCTGCGTATGCAGGAATCCGGGTGGCTTGTGCCACCCAAATCCCCCGAGCTCGGCCTCTCCCATGAGGGCAGAGGGGATTTGCCCCATTTGGCTAAGGTGTTAGCAGAGGAGAAACGGAACCGGATGGGAGGCAGATTGTGGGTTGCAAGGAAGCCTATGGAGTTTTGGGAAAAGTTTATCCCTGGGCCGTAGTTTAACCCGGTTATGCGAGCCGGGCGGGTTTTGCGGATGAGCCGAAGTTGGGCAGCGTCGGCAGCAGCACAATTTAGATAAAATAGCAGGCTAAAATACCTATCTGAAATTGGATATATGTTCACAAGAAGGCATTTCTTTAACCCTTTGTTAATTCTGAAATTAGGTCGAACAACAGAAATTTTGAAAGAATTTTCTCTCAAGAATTTGACATCGCCCAAACTATGTGTATATGGAATCTTGGAGGAGAAAAGATGACCAACGCCCTGCTTTGCAGGCGTTTCAGGGGAAACCAAGAAGCGGTTGGCCAGAGGGGCAAGCCGAGACGGGGAACCAGGCGGAATCGGTTTCAGTTGGCGATCTGCTCCCGGCAGGAGGTGTGTGAGGACAGGCGGGAGATGTGGGAACCACGGCGAGCATTCAGAGCCTACCTGGCCGGTGGGCAAGGAGCCCGATCCGATCCTTGGACGGGGGCGTCCAGTCGGTTGCTGGACGCCCTGCGCCGACGGCGGTGGTGGTATTGGGTACTTCGGAACCTGCGGGAATCTTCAGGAGGCCGAGGGGAAAAGCCATTTTTGCCCTACCGGTCTCGCCCGCCCAGCTAGGAAAGGAGGAAGACGCCCTCGTTGTCCGTGCCTAGAACAATTTGGTTTTGGATGCCTTTGGAGGCCGTAGCAGGGGCAGGGGGAGAGGAAAGTTCTCCATGCCCGCGGGGGCTGACGACCGGCCCAGCCTGGCACAATCAGAGCCGAGCCTCGGCCTACCCCGGTCCCCCCAAGGCCACTCTGGGCGCCTCTATCCTTGCCTGGGCCGACCCCTGGTAGGCTGTTAGGGGGGCAGGCGGGCAGGAGAGAAGCCGCTTCGGACACCAAAGAACCTGAAGGGGAAAATCGACCGGCAGGCTTGCAGGCGGCTATGGTGCATAAGCACATCTGCTGGCAGCGGCCCACGTCGGTCAGAAGGCCTTCGGAGAACTTTCCCTGCCCAGTATCCTCGGGGGGTTCAGGAGGAGGGGAGTCACCCGACTGCTGGCAGAAGCAGGGCTTCCAGCGGCCTGATACCGAAAGACTCCGTTTGACCACCCGTTGGGAAGACCTCATCGGCCGGAGGAATCCGAGGGATTCCTCCGGCCATTTTTTATTTTCCGTAACATTTTAGCCGAATGATGGGGGCCGATGTGTCCCTGCAGCGTAAGCAGCAGTCCAGGCTGCTTTGTGCCTGCTACGGTGTCCCTGCTGGGCAAGCGGGAACTCTGAGATACCTTCGGGACTGCCGCTTTCGCGGGAATGACACCCCTTGTATGTTGAAAAAGGAGACTTTTTGGTAAGGTAATTACACCAGTGAGTGGGGTGCGGGAGCTAGCTCCCGCACCCCACTCACCCGTCTTCGGCTTCGCCTCAGCCAGCCTCTCGACGGCCAGGGGAGAGGCAAGTTGCTTCATTCGGCTAAAATGTTACTATTTTCCCAGCCTGCCTTTTGCTCCCGGTTCCTAAGAGGCTGTCCCGAAATTCTGTTTTTAGCCGAAGGGTACCCCAACTGGGAACCCCCAGACAGGCGAAAATCCTCGTAAAACGGCAGTTTGACAAAGCAGAACGGTTGGCAAAGGTGGGGACCGCCGCCCGGCTGCAAATTTCGGGACAGCCTCTAAGAGAAGAAACGGCTGCCTCCCCCAAGTATGTTCTCTGATCTTGTGGTAAAATAGAAAAACTCAAACTGTACATCAAACTGCCTTAGACTGACGAAAACTAGGGGGAAAACCACCGGTTCGGTACCCTGGAACCCAAGGAATGGGGCCACCCGGACAAAACAATGCACTCCTTATCTTGCAATAAGTTATGACAAAATACGGTGTTTCCGTTTACAGTTTGAATAGAAAAAGTTTATGGGAATGAGGTAGCATACTCCGTGGTGAGCAAAGGAGAACAACTATGAGAGAGGTGCATCGTCGGCATGTTCTGAAAGCAGCAGGATTGGTGGTGGGTGCAGGAGCCGGGCTTTATGGCACCGGTTGGTGCCGTGCGGTTGGGGCGGAAGAAACGGGCCAAAAGTTGGCCCAGGGGGCGCCCCATGCGGAGAAGCTCGGCTGGCGGTTGGGCTGCCAAGCCTATAGTTTTAAGCGGTTCACGTTTTTCGAGGCGGTGGATAAGACGGCATTGTTGGGGCTGAAGGTTATCGAGATGTATCCGGGCCAACCGATGAGCCCGGATCGTCGGGACATCCGGGTGGGCGTCGGCATGCCTCCGGATGCGGAAAAGGCGGTCTTAGAGAAACTGCAATCTGCCGGGATCAAGTTGACCAACTACGGCGTCTGCGGGCTGCCGAACGACGAGAAAGCGTCTCGGGAGACCTTTGAGTTTGCCCGCCGCATGGGCATCGAAACTCTGGTCTCCGAGCCGCCTTTTGAGGCCTTTGAGCTGCTGGATAAACTGGCCGAAGAGTACAAGATCAATGTGGCCATCCATAACCATCCGAAGCCTTCTCGGTATTGGGACCCGGAGACGGTGCTGAAGGTGTGCAAAGATCGCAGTCCCCGGATCGGCGCCTGTGCGGACACCGGCCATTGGATGCGATCGGAAATTAAACCCGTGGAAGCCATTCGGCTCTTGGAGGGGCGGATTATCAGTTTCCACTTCAAAGATCTGAACAAATATGGTCCTGGCGCCCATGATGTACCTTGGGGCACCGGGCAGGCCGATGTCCGGGCCATCTTGAAAGAAGTCCGTCGGCAAAAAATCCAGGCCGTCTTCTCCATCGAATACGAACACAACTGGGAGAATTCCCTGCCGGAAATTGCCCAGTGTGTGGAGTTTTTCGACAAGGTGGCCGCTGAATTGCTCCAGGCATAAACGATCCGTCCCATTCCAGGTCGCTTCGTTGAGACTTCGACTTCTATCTGGCCTTTTGCCATTTTGGGGTACTCGACATCGGGGGGCAGGGCCTAACTCTTTGTGAATTTTGGAGTTAGGAAAATGCATGGACAAATGCGGCATGGTTTGTAAATTTCGATAACACAAAGACTTAAGGAAATTGGCAAAAGTCGAGCTAAGAGGGTACTACCGAATAAGTTTTGCATCAGCAAAGGAGCACGGACAATGAAACGCACAGGGTGGATCAGCAAGTGTGGGGTTCGGAATATGAAGGCGATGGGGCGGAGAATGGTTGGACTGACGATGATGGGTATGGCGGGCATTGGCATAACAGCGGCGCTTTGGGCGGACGAGGTTTGCCAAAAGCCGGCATCTAAAACGATTGGCTTGACCCCGGAGGAAATCCAGGAAGGTTTTGTCAGCCTTTTCGACGGCAAAACGCTGCAAGGTTGGCAGGGCGACACGAAGGGCTATGTGGTAGAAGAGGGCCTGTTGGTCTGCAAGCCGGGCGGCAATCTCTATACCGAAAAAGAGTATGCCGATTTTATTTTTCGGTTTGAGTTCCGGCTCACGCCGGGGGCCAACAACGGCGTGGGCATCCGAGCCGAACTGGGCAAAAACGCCGCCTATCACGGGATGGAAATCCAGATTCTGGACGACAGTCATCCTAAGTATGAAAATCTACAGCCATATCAATTTCACGGTTCCATCTACGGCGTGGTCCCGGCCAAACGAGGCCACCTAAAACCGCCAGGCGAGTGGAACACCCAAGAAATCTACGCCAAAGGCCCGCACATCCGGGTTACGCTGAACGGCGTGGTTATCGTCGATGCCGACATCAGTAAAATCGACCCCAATAACACGATAGACCACCAACCGCATCCGGGCCTCCACAATAAAAAAGGCTACATCGGCTTTTTGGGCCACGGCACCCGAGTGGAATTCCGGAATATCCGCATTAAGGAACTGTAAGATTTTATCCGTATGGAGATGCCCTTGCAGGGACCTGCTTGTCAGGTCCGACACCCACCTCTCCCCAGGCGGGAGAGGTCGGCCAAGCGGAGGTTGGCCGGGTGAGGGGGAGAAGGTACTCCATCGGGCACGATAAACGTGCCCCTCCATTCGGCTAAAATGTTACAACTCAAACTGTAAATGCAACTGCCCAACCCCGGCAAAAACCAGCAGAAAAACGCCGATTTGGCCGTCTCGAACCGAAGGGATCGATCCGCCGGGAGAACGCAAATAACTCCTTATTTTGCAATAAGTTATGGCCACAAACCGGCGTTTCTGTTTACAGTTTGAGTTACAAGAAATGTAAGATTTTAGCCGTATGGAGATGCCCTTGGAGGGATTTGCGTGTCGGGTCCGAGGCTGTGGGAGGTATCCGTCTTGGATAGCCGCTGGGCGGAGCGATGAGCGTGCGTTTCAATTCGGCTAAACTATTTCAGGAAGCGTAACCGTTTTTTTATGTCGGTCCGCTGGGAATGTTGGACCGGTTTAAACTAACATATGTCGATCACGGATGTATCTCCTTTGGACGCTGGACGCCGCCGGGCAGAGGTGTTTGCCTGGGTGCTGTACGACTGGGCCAATAGCGCCTATTCGACTATCCTGATTACCATCCTTTATCAATATTTGACCACCCAGGTTTTTGCGCCGGAGGATTGGTGGGGTTCGACGCTTTATGCTTGGTGCATCGGCACGTCGATGATGACAGCCGCGGTGCTTTCACCGCCGCTGGGGGCGATGGCGGACGTGAACCGAAGCAAGCGGCGATGGCTGGCGCTGACCGCCCTAGGCGGCGCAGGCGGCGCGGTGCTGCTTGCCCTGCTGCCTACCCATTGGACCGTTCCGATCCTGGTGCTATTCACCCTGACGAGTCTATGTTTTGAACTGTCGCTAGGTTTTTACAACGCCTTTTTGCCAGAGATCACTACGGAACAGACGGTCAATCGGGTGTCTGCCTGGGGTTTTGGGGCCGGGTATATCGGCGGGGCGTTGGCGTTGATCTTGGCCCTTGGGATTGAGGTGTTAGGCCATCGCTGGGGCTGGGGAGACGAGGCGTTTCGGCTTCGGATGGGGGTGTTGCTGATGGGCTTGTGGTGGGGTGGATTTTCCCTGCCGACGCTTTTGCTCCTTCGAGACCGAGGCCAACCGGACCGTCGGCAACGGTTTCTGCAGGCCGCCCGTTCGGCGATGCAACAGATCGGCCACACCTTGCACAACATCCGCCGTTACCGGATGTTGGCCTTTTTCCTGGTGGGCTTTCTCTTCTATAACGAAGGGGTGCAAACGGTCCTGAACCAGTCATCCACGTTCGCTACAAAAGAACTGAAGTTTACCACCGGCGAATTGGTCCTGGTGATCTTGATGATCCAGTTTTTGGCGCTGCCGGGCTCGCTGTTGGTAGGCTTTTTAGCGGACCGTTGGGGGCAGAAGGCGATGGTCATGGCCTGTTTGGCTGTTTGGGTGCTGCTGCTTGCTTCCGCTTGGTTTATCCAGGCCAAATGGCAGTTTTGGATACTGGGCGGGGTGGCGGCCATGGTCATGGGCGGCACCCAATCGGTAAGCCGCGCTCTGATGGGCAACCTCACCCCACCGAAGCATACCGGGCAATTCTTCGGATTTTTCAATTTTTCCGGCAAAGCCACCAGTTTTATGGGATCATTTGTGTTTGGCGGGATACTTCGGCTGACCGGATCAGCGCGGCCTGCCATTTTGAGCTTGTTGGTCTTTTTTCTGCTTGGCTGGCTGATCACCGCCCAGGTCAACGTCCATGAAGGCCGACGCCAAGCCCTCTTGGAAAAAGATTCCGATTCCTCTTCAGAGAGATAAGAAAAAGATGTATCTGGCCATTGAAATTGGCGGAACAAAGTTACAACTGGCCGTAGGCAGCGGACAGGGGCCGCCTCTGGTGGAACTATGTCGGCTAGAGGTGGATCGAAGCCGAGGCGCCAAGGGCATCCGAGAGCAGATCGCCCAGGCCGCTCCGGCCCTGATCCAAAAGTACCGAGTGCGGGCCATCGGCATCGGTTTTGGCGGGCCGGTCGATCCGACCACCGGACGAACGCTGCGAAGTCATCACGTGGAAGGATGGACCGATTTCCCTCTTGTGGACTGGTGCCGGGAAACCCTTGGTCTGCCGGCTGCTTTAGGTAACGATGCCGACATGGCCGGGCTGGGCGAAGCCCGCTTCGGCGCAGGCCGGGGCGCCAAGGTCTGCTTTTACTCCAACGTGGGTACTGGGATCGGCGGGGCGCTGGTGATCGGCGGTCGGCTTTACACCGGCTCGGCCGGGGTAGCCTGCGAGGTGGGGCATCTTCGGCCCGGCCTGGACTGCATCGAACCGGAGCAAAATCTGGAATCGCTGGCTGCCGGGTGGGGCATTGAAGCGGCTATCCGCCAATTGGTCCAAGGGGATTGGGAAAGTCCGTGGGGCCGACAATGGGCCGACCAGGGGGCCGACCGCTTGGACTCCGACCGGGCGGATTTGCTGGAGCGGGCCGGCGGCCAAGCCGATCGACTGACCGCCCGGCATGTGGCCGAGGCAGCCGCCGCCGGGAACCTGTTGGCCAAGACGGTCTGGGACCGGGCCTGCCAGGCCTACGGCTGGGCGCTGGCCCAGGTGATCACCTTGATCGCCCCGGATGTGGTGGTCCTGGGCGGCGGCGTATCGCTGGCAGGTGAAGAACTCTTCCTCAAACCGGTGCGTGCATATGTCCATCGATACGTATTTCCACCGCTTCGGGAGACTTTCCGCATTGTGCCGGCCGCTTTGGGCGAAGAGGTGGTGCTGCACGGCGCCTTGGCCTTAGCCGCCGACGCCGTGGCAGGAAGCAATCCCTGACAAACCCAGGAATTGGAGAACATTTGTGTCATCTTAGAAGCTGTCCCGAAATTGCCAAATCTGGGTGTTGGCAACCCACCGAGGTTCCCCATCCAGTTGCTACAACCCTACAAAAACAGGAGTTTTCCGAGAACCTCTACCTCCAGGATGGAACTGTTCGGAAAGGGTAAAACGGAATTTCGGGACAGCCTCTTAGCCGAATGGAGCAATTCGCCTCTCCCCTGGCCGTCGAGAGGCCGGCCAACCGTAGGTTGGCCGGGTGAGGGGGCAGCCTCTTCCCCGGCTGTCGAGAGGGTGTGGGTGAAGGTGCTGGGAGTCGAACGTCCCGTTCGCCTTTCTTATGCGGGCTGAAGGCCCGCACTCCCAGCGGCCCCCTCACCCGGCTTCGCCTCAGCCAGCTTCCCCACCTCAGGGCCAGGGTTTCGGCCCCTCCCTGGGCGGTCCGCTTATGCCAGGGCCAGGGCAGCGTCCGGTTCGGGTTCTGGGGCATTGATCTGTTTGCCGACGGCCTCGGCCACCCGTCGGACCAGCTCCATCATCTCGGTGAACTGCTCGAAGGTGAGTGATTGGTAGCCGTCACTCAGGGCGGTTTCGGGGTTGGGGTGCACTTCGATGATCAGCCCGTCTGCTCCGGCGGCAACGGCGGCGGCGGCCATGCGCGGGACCAACGCCGCATGCCCCGTCCCATGGCTCGGATCAACGATCACCGGCAGGTGCGTATGCTGCTGGAGCCAGGGTACACTGGACAGCGACAACGTATAACGGGTGTGGTTCTCGAAGGTCCGGATGCCACGCTCACAAAGGATCACATTCTGGTTGCCGGCGTTGAGGATGTATTCGGCGGCCAGGAGCAATTCTTCCAGGGTAGCCGCCGGTCCCCGTTTCAGCAGGACCGGTTTGCCGGAAGCCCCAACCTCCTCCAATAGCCGGTAGTTCTGCATGTTCCGGGCGCCGATCTGCAACACATCCGCATACGAAGCCACCAGTTCCACATCGGAGGCTGCCACTACTTCGGTTACAATCGGCAGTCCGGTTTCCTGGCGGGCGGCTGCCAAAATCTGCAGCCCCGCTTCTTTGAGTCCTTGGAAGCTATAGGGACTGGTCCGCGGCTTGAACGCTCCGCCTCGAAGGGCCGTGGCGCCGGCAACTTTGACGGCCCGGGCCGTGGCTAGCATTTGCTCCTCACTCTCCACCGAACACGGTCCGGCAATAATGCCCAGATGGCAATTGCCCACCCACAACGGCCCTGCCCGAACCACCGTTCGCTCCCGCTTGACCACCAAACTGGCCATCTTGTAGGGGGCCAAGATCGGTACTACCGACTCCACCCCGGGACTGCTGGCCACCGACTGCCGACATTCATCCCGTTTGGACCCAATGGCCGCTATCACCGTCCGCTCCGTCCCATAAATCGGATGGGCCTTCATCCCCAACTGTTGCACCAATTCGAGGATATGCTGAATCTGCTCCGGCGTGGCATCCGGCTTCATCACAACGATCATGGCAACATCCTCCCATCACAAAAGGCTTCCAAGGACTCGAAAAACCGTTCGGACCGATCTCCATGGCCAGTAAAAACAAAAAGCCCCGAGAACCTTGCGGGTCTCGGGGCTTTTGTTGGTCTGCGTACAAGGTCTTTTATCGGCTACGGACCTCCTCCGGCCCCGCGACCCGGCGGGCTATAAAAATAGAAGTAAAACTCAAAGGTAGCGGGCCGGAGATTAGACATCGACTGCTTCACCTTTTCCCACGTCTAGCGGACAGCCACCGGGGCATTGCTCGGCTTGAAGCCAGAGTCCAGAGCAACGCGGCTCTCCACCGGGCAACAGCCCCAAACTGCCTAGGTAACCTTTTAGCCCACTGAAGCAACCTGGCATTCTCTGGCGGGCCAGACCCAGGGTCTCATTCCCGCGAAAGAGGGAATCCAGAGTTCCCGCTGACCCAGCAGGAATAGCGTAGCAGGCACAAAGCAGCCTGGATTCCTGCTTCCGCAGGAATGACACATCGCCGTTCTCCATTCGGCTAAAATGTTACCTGGCTTTTTTATTCTGCCTTCTTGGATCGGTCCTGGCAAGAGGCAAACCCGAAAAAATTCCTAAAAATAGGACAACCCGCTCGTTTTCTAGCCCTATGTCCCCTCTAACTACCCATACTTAATCCCCCGATATGGGCAAGCCGGGGGTGAACTCTGTTCGCTTTTCCGATTCCCCCGAGCCCCTAGACCGGATAGGATAATCATAAGACGAGCCGCCTTTGCCAATCCAAACGTCCTCGAGCCATCTCCGAACTCCCATGGCCAGAGGAATCGAAGGAGTTGATCGAGCATGAGCGATTCGGGCGGGATGTTTCGGCTGGTAAGTCCTTTCCAACCGGCGGGCGATCAGCCGCAGGCCATCCAGACGCTGGTAGATGGTCTGCGCCGGGGCCTGAAACACCAGGTGCTCATGGGCGTTACCGGTTCGGGCAAGACGTTTACCATGGCCAATGTAATCCAGGCGGTCCAACGGCCCACGTTGGTCATGTCCCACAACAAGACCCTGGCCGCCCAACTCTATGCCGAATTCAAAGAGTTCTTCCCGTACAATGCGGTCCGGTATTTTGTGAGCTATTACGACTACTACCAGCCGGAAGCCTACATTCCGCAGCGAGACATCTACATCGAAAAGGACGCTTCGATCAACGAGCAGATCGAGCGGCTTCGATTGGCGGCCACCAGTGCGCTGATGAGCCGACGGGATGTGATCATCGTGGCCAGCGTGTCGTGTATTTACGGCATCGGGGCGCCGGAAGATTACCGGCAGATGATGATTGCCCTGCGGGTGGGCCAGATGGCCGAGCGGGACGAGGTGCTCCAGCGCCTGGTCAGCATCCAGTACGAGCGGAACGATGTGGCCTTTGAGCCGGGTAAGTTCCGCGTGCGGGGCGATTGCGTGGAGGTGTTCCCCACCTACGACGAGTCAGCAGTACGCATCGAGTTTTGGGGCGATGAGATCGAACAGCTTTCGCTCATTCATCCGGTAAGCGGGGAGGTGTTGCAGCGGCAGGAAGAAGTGTATATATATCCTGCTAAACATTTCGTCCTGCCAGAAAACCGCATCCAACGGGCCATCGAAGAAATCCGCCGGGAATTGGACGAGCGGGTGGCTGAGCTACGCAGCCAAGGCAAACTCCTGGAAGCCCAACGTCTGCTAGCCCGAACCCGGTTCGATCTGGAAATGCTCCAGCAGGTGGGTTACTGCCCGGGGATTGAAAATTACAGCCGTCCGCTATCCGGCCGACCGCCCGGCACGCCGCCCGATACCCTGTTTGCCTACTTCCCCGACGATTTTCTGCTGTTTGTTGACGAATCCCATGTAACGATTCCGCAAATCCGCGGCATGTACCATGGGGACCATAACCGGAAAGTTACCCTGGTGGAACACGGTTTCCGGCTCCCCAGTGCCTTGGACAACCGGCCACTCAAGTTCGAGGAGTGGGAATCAAAGATCAATCAGGTCATTTACGTGTCGGCCACGCCGGGACCGTATGAACTAGAAAAATCAGGCGGACGGGTCATTGAACAGATCATTCGGCCCACCGGGCTGTTGGACCCGGAAATCGAGGTGGTCCCGGCCAGCCGACAGATTCCGCACCTTATCGAACAAATCCGCCAGCGAGCCGCTGCCGGCGAGCGGGTCCTGGTTACCACGCTGACCAAACGATTGGCCGAGGATTTGGCCGACTACCTTTCGAAGCAAGGCATCCGCTGTAAATGGATTCACAGTGAACTGGATGCCTTTGAACGGGTGGAACTGCTCCGGGATTTGCGTAGCGGTGCCTTCGATGTGCTAGTGGGCATTAACCTGCTGCGGGAAGGCCTCGACCTGCCGGAGGTCTCGCTGGTGGCCATTTTGGATGCGGATAAAGAGGGCTTTTTGCGGAGCTCCACCTCGCTAATTCAGACGATCGGCCGATCGGCTCGGAACGTCAACGCCAAGGTGATCCTGTATGCAGATCATGTGACGGAATCCATGCAGCGGGCCATCGAAGAAACCCGCCGACGCCGCCGATTGCAGGAGGAGTATAACCGCCAACACGGCATCACCCCGGAAACGATCCGCAAAGCCATCCGAGAAGGCATCGAAGCGGAAGCAGAAGCCCATGCCCGAAGCCACGCTATGGTCGGCCGACACGACCAGACCGAATACATCACCGAAGAATACCTGAACGAATTGGAAGCGGAGATGTATGCGGCGGCCGAGGCGTTGGAGTTTGAGCGGGCGGCCGCCATCCGGGACCGCATCCTGCAGCTCCGCCAACAAGTGGGTAAACGGTTGTCGGAGGCGCAGATTGAACAGGCCACCCGGCCTGTCCGAGCCCGTCGTAGCGCCGGCCGCACCCGCCGCCGTAGGTAATCTTCTCTGAAGGTTTTTCCCGATTGTTGACTCTTTGGGGTTTAATTTTATAATGGAGTAGTATTACGATTTTAGAAATCGTAATACTCTTCCGCTGTTTCGCCTGGTTTTCTAAGCAATTTCGGCGTCGGGCGTTGGATGTGGCTGTCCACAGGCAGAAACCGGATTTGCCGATTCGCGGCGGCGAATTAAGGAAAATCCATCAGCGTCGGAAGGGAGCTGGAGTATGGACTCGCAGGAGATTCTCCGGTGGCTTCGGGAATCGGACCAAGAGCGATTATTGGAGTTGTGGGAACAGGCGGACCGGACGCGTCAGGAACATGTGGGATCCGAAGTGCATCTGCGCGGACTGATTGAGATATCGAACTATTGCATCCGGCGCTGTGCTTATTGTGGGTTGCGGGAGTCGAGAAGCAATTTGCCGCGGTACCGGCTTTCGGAAGAAGAAATTATGGCATGCATTCGTCTGGCGATGGAGCGGGGATATGGGACGGTAGTCCTTCAGTCGGGAGAGGATCCGTGGTGGACAGGAGATCGGGTAGCGCGGCTGATCGAGCGGATCAAATCGACGGCGGCGTTGGCGGTAACACTAAGT
>Ga0197142_1003535_pt1 | contig 13049 bp, 8 predicted proteins | sample GBS60_MetaG_FD_148614 | JGI IMG/M metagenome (GOLD analysis project Ga0197142, IMG submission 148614) | Sediment microbial communities from Great Boiling Springs, Gerlach, Nevada, United States - GBS 60_MetaG | ecosystem: Environmental > Aquatic > Thermal springs > Hot (42-90C) > Sediment... | reverse complement strand
ATGTGCCTGTTGCTTGCTTTACAGTCGATCTTGAAGGCAACATCCACGAGTGGAACCTCGCCGCGCAGCAACTTTACGGCTACACCAAAGAGGAGGTGCTTTTCCAGCCCTTCTACGCCAAGGTCTTCCATGGGGCGTCCGCCTCAAAAATGCACGAGATTCTCCAGCGTGTCATTCAAGGAAGCGTGATGACGGGCATCGAATCAGAAGATTACGACTCGGAAGGCAACCTCCACTATGTGATCCGAAGCGCCTTTCCTATCCGCAACCCAAATCGCGAGGTAGTCGGGGCGATTGTATCAGTAGTGGATGTTACTTACCGCGTGGAGTATGAAAATCAGCTCAAAGCACTGAATCAGAAACTCCAGAGCTTGGCGGTCACGGACGGCTTAACAGGACTGCACAATCATCGCGCGTTCCAGGACTACCTGGAAGAGCAGTTTCAGGCGGCGATGCGCAATAAACAGCCGCTGGCGCTGATTCTGATGGATGTGGATCACTTCAAGCAGTATAATGACACCTACGGGCATCAGGCGGGGGATGAGGTATTGCGTCAGGTGGCGCAGATACTCTCGGCGAATGTGCGGGAGGGCGATTTCGTGGCGCGCTACGGGGGCGAGGAGTTCGTGGTCGTGTTGCCGCGCGCCGATTTGGAGAGCGCAGTCGCCGTTGCGGAACGGCTGCGCCGCGCTGTGGAAGCCGCCGAGTGGAGCCTGCGCCCAGTCACGGGCAGCTTCGGCGTGGCATCCATCCGCCCCGATATGGAGACGCGCCAAGAGCTTATCGAAGCAGCTGACCAAGCGCTCTATCAAGCGAAAAAGAACGGACGCAATCGCGTAGAGATATGGAACTACCGCATGCTCTTCAAAGCCGCATAGCAGGAAAACAGCCACAGGGAAAGAACTATACTATGCCGCAAAGAGGTCGATGCCATGATGAATCGGGTGCGAACACAGACGCGCGTAGAGGTCAAAGCCGCGCCACAAGCCAGCTTAGGGCTAAAGATGCTGGCGCGGATGCTGACGCTCAACGCCGAAGGTCTCCACAAACTGATTGAGCAGGAGTTGGAAGAAAACCCTGCGCTGGAGGCAACCGATGAGGAGCGGATACGGATTATCACGCCTATGCCACCTATTCTCTCCCTGGATGAAGGCTCAAATGCATTTAGCGATGAGGGCGACTCGGACGACTGGCTCGACCTGCGCTTAGCGGCGCCGCCGATGGATCTCAAGGCGCATGTGATGGGGCAGTTGCGCTTGATGGTCGCCCCCGAACTGCTGCCGATTGCGGAGCATCTGGTCGAGTCGCTCGATGCCTACGGGCGCTTGCGCACTGATATTGTGGAAGAGGTCGCGCTGTTCTTGAATGTGCCACCAGAGCAGGTAGAGTATGTGCTGGAGCAGTTGCAGGCGTGCGACCCGCCAGGAGTCGGGGCGCGCAACCTGCGCGAATGTCTGCTTCTGCAGCTGCGCGCACTGCAACCATCGCCCGACAACGAGGCAGCTCGCTGGGCTTACGAGATAATTAAGGGAGGCTGGAAGGACTATGTAAGCGGGCGCAAAGAAGCGCTCTGCCGCAAATTCAAGTTGGACGAGGAGGCACTGGAGGCAGTAAAACGGTTCATCCGAAGTGAGTTGCGCCCCTATCCCGCATGGGAGCTGGAAGCGGGGGATCTCCCACAGGAGCAGGTAGTTGCGCACGAGCCAGATATTATCGTGCGCGCCTCGCCGAGCGGATTACATATCGAAATTTGTGGGGCGCACGCAGACGCTTTGCGGCTCAGCCCCACCTACTTGGAGCAGGCAATCCGATTGAGCCGCGGGGAACTGCGCTCCACCGCTGACGAACGCGAGCATATCCAGCACTATTTAGACCGTGCGCGTATCTTTCTGCAAGCGCTGCAACAACGCTATCAGACACTCAAGCGCATCATGGAAGTGATTGCCCAGCGGCAATACGGTTTCCTGATGACCAGCGACGCGCGGTTTCTGCAGCCGATGACGCGCGTGGAGGTTGCCGACGCAACGGGCTTCCACCGCTCCACTGTCGGGCGCGCCGTGCGCAACAAGCGGCTGCAGCTCCCCAGTGGGATGGTTGTCTCGCTTGAAATCTTCTTCGACGCCTCCTATCGCACGGCGATGCTCATCCAGCAGATTTTGAACGAACATGAGAGCGCGGGCAGGCGGCTCACCGACACTGAAATCGCCAAGAAGCTGGCGGAGATGGGTATCGAGGTCGCACGGCGCACGGTTGCCAAGTACCGCCAGCGGCACAACATCCTCTCGTCGCACTGGCGGGAGCGGCAGCGGCTGGTCGGCTAATACCAACTGCGCACGCCAAGTTCGTATTAGTACCCCTGCCCCAAGGTCCCCCACCAGCGCGGGAAATGACAGAGGGCACTTAATCACGAACCTTGTCCATGCGTTTGGTTGGTATAATTCAGGCGGGTTGCCCCCGTTTCGAGGGGGTGCGTCCGAGAAAGGAACACACTGGGAGGTGCGACTATGGATGCACGCATGCGAACGCGCACACTGCTTAGCGCGATAACCCTGCTGGTGGCGATTCTCGCGGGCTGGTCGCAATCCCTGACTTGGTTAGGCACTGTGGCGGACGATTGGAACGGCGTTCGTAGTGCCGCCTATGGGGTCACAGATGAAGGGATTGTTGTTGGCGAGGTGAGCGATATTTTTTGGTCCCGCGCCTTCCGCTGGCAAAACGGGGTGATGCAGAATCTTGGTACGATGGGCGGTGTTGCCAGCCTCGCCTATGGCGTTTCGGCGGACGGGACGGTTGTGGTCGGGTATTGGCGCGATGCATCTATGCAGGTACGCGCTTTCCGCTGGACGCAGACGGAGGGCATGCGGGACTTGAGACCGCCGAATACTTTCTGGAGCGAGGCACGGGGAGTTTCGGCGGACGGTTCTGTCGTCGTCGGCTGGGCAGAGAACTCCAGCGGTCTATGGCGTGCGCTACGCTGGACGCCCGCGGGCGGCGTGCAAGATATTGGCACGCTCGGTGGCAGGGAGGCTTGGGCAATTGGTGTTTCGGCAGACGGTCAGGTCATCGTCGGCACGGCACAGGACACGGCGGGACGCTATCGCGCCTTCCGCTGGACGCCTACCCGCGGGATGCAGAACCTGGGCATACTGCCAGGATACGAGCGCAGCTTCGCTTCCGCAGTCTCTGCCAACGGCTCCGTCGTGGTCGGGAGCTTGGAACGCGCAGATGACAGGTACGGTCGGCAGTCCCATGCCTTCCGCTGGACGCCTACCGAGGGCATGCAAAATCTGGGAACGCTCGGCGGCGTCAATAGCTACGCGACGAGCGCCTCTGGGGAGGGGGCAATCGTGGTCGGCTATGCGGAAGACGCCTCTCGACACTACTGCGCCTTCCGATGGACGCAAGCGAGCGGAATGGAGGATCTGAACCGTACCTATGCCTATCTACTCTCTGCAGGCTCTCGGCTCACCGCAGCGCGGGCAATTTCCCCCAACGGTCGCTACATCGTCGGGTCGGGCTTCAACGCAAGCACGCAACGCTGGGAGGCTTTTCTGCTGGATACCGCGCCTTCTTGCACCGCCCACAACGGCGATGTGGACAACAACCGCTGTATCGACGACGCTGACCTGCTGGCGGTGCTGTTTGCGTTTGGCAACACCGACTCCGCGTCGAGCAGAGCAGATGTGAACTGCGACGGCATAGTGGACGACTCGGACCTACTGACGGTGCTGTTCAACTTCGGCAGCGGCTGCTGAGCCTGTTCCCTTCCCGCCACGCAGGAGAGGAAAAAAGCGCGTCCGTCGCGCCCACGGCGAACTCAAGCGATGGACCGTCATTAGGAAGGTTGGGGCGGGTAAGCGATGTCGAGACCTAAGCGCATAAACACTTATTACATCGGCAACTCTGTATCCAGCGCGGCGGCAGAGATCAGCGCAGGGTTAGGCAGAGCGTCATCCAGAATCTCGCTGGCGCGCGTAAGCGGGTTGCGACGCACACGCAGGCAGCGATCTGCCGCCTCGTTAATCTCCTCAAAGTGCGAGATAACCAGAATCTGGTCGAACCAGGTACGCAGGTTGTTTAGCAGTTCCATCACGCTTTGGCGCCGTTCGGCGTCCAGCGAGGCGAACACCTCGTCGAGGATAAGTAGCGAGAGCGGCTGCCCTGCGCGTTCGGTGATGAGCCGCGCGAGCGCCAGACGCAAACTCAGGTTCACAATGTCCTCCTCGCCGCCAGAGATGACCGCCTTGCGATGCCCCTCGTCTAACAGGGTGAAGCGGTACTCCTCGTCGATATCGAGTTCGGAGTAGCGTCCATTGGTGAGGGCGGTAAGGAACTCGGTGGCGAGGGTGGCGAGGGTAGGGCGCAGGCGCGTGTTCAGGTCAGTGCGAAAGTCCTGCATCGCTTTGCGCAGCAGGCTATGCATGCGCAAGTGGTGTTCCTGCTCGCGTAGTGTGCGCTGGAGTTCGAGGAGCCGTTCCAGTTGCGTGCGGAGTTGGTCGCGCAGGGCGGTCTGGCTGGCGTATTCGGCTTGACGCGCGGCGAGGCTGCGCTCCAGCGCGTTCACCTCCGCTTCCGCCCGCTGGTACGCCTCTGCCGCCTGCTGGTACACCGCCTCCGAGTAGCCTAACTGCGCCGTCTGCGTCTCCAGCTGCTCGATCTGTGCCGTGAGGCTCTGCAGGGCGGCTTTTGCTTCTTCGATTTGGGCGCGCAAGGCGTCCCGCCGTTGGATGATGGGCATCAGCTGGAGGCTCTCCTCGTACAGGGGGCGCAGCTGTTCGGCTTCCTCGCGCAGGGCGGAGTGGCGTGCGGGATCGTAGCCGTGCGGCAGGCGCGCAAGGTCGGCTTGCACGCGCGCTCTCTCGCGTTCCGCTTGCTGCATGTCGCGCTCGACGGCGGGCAGACGGCGCAGTTCGACCTCCAGCGCGTGCGCCTGCTGCAGGTCGGGCTGGAGCGCGTCCAGCTCGGCTTGCACGCGCTGCTCCGCCTGCGGGTCATACACAGGAATCTGGTGCAGTTGGCGTTCCAGCTCGCGCTGCTGGCGTTGGAGGGCGTCCATCTGGCGCAGTTCGGTCTCCAGCTGGCGCAGGTGCGCCTGCTGTTCGGCAAGGTGTTGCTGGAGTTGGTCGCGTGCGTGCTGTTGCTGGGCGAGCTGCTCGCGCAGGGCGTGCGCCTCCGTCGGCTCTTGCTGGAGCGCGTCCAGTTGCGGGCGCAGGGCGCGCAGTTGGCGTTCGGTGGCGCTGGCTTCCTGTCGCGCGGTTGCCAGCACCGTGTGGTAGGCGTCGCCGAGCGGCTGCCCGCAGGTAGGACACTCGCTCGCTTCACCCAGCGACTCAAGCTGCTGGACGCGCGCGCGTTGCTGCTGCAGGGTCGCCTGCAGGCGGCGCAGCTCGGCTTCCATCTCCACGCGCCGCTGGCTCCACGCTTCGAGAACGCGCTGCAGAGCAGCTTCGGCTTCGAGGCAGGCGCGTTGGAGCTGTTGGAGATCGCTCTCGGTTTGTTGCACTGCATGCGCCAGCGTATCGCGCGCCTGTGCCTTCGCCTGAAGGTCTTGGAGCTGCGCGTGAACCGCTTGCAGTTGCGCCTCGAGTCGGGCGCGCTGGGCGGCTTGCTGAGCGATTCGGCGGAGGCGTTCGAGCTGCTGGCTCAGTTCGGCGGCGCGTTGGCGTGCGGGCAGAAGCGCGTGCAGGTGCGCCTGCTTCTGCTGCAGGTCATCGCGCTCTGCTTGGAGGTGGGCGCATCGCTCGGCAAGGGCGTCCAGTCGCGCTTGCAGCTGCGCGCGCTGCTGCTCCGCCTGCGCCAGTCGCTCCATTTCGTCCAGCTCGCGGGCGCACTGGCGGTAGCGCTCTACCTCAGGCTTGATGGCTTTGAACCGCTCGTTCGCGGCTTTGAGCTGCTCCCACTGGACGCGCAGCTCCTCGATGCGCCGTTCGGCGTGCTGGTAGTCGTTTTGCAGCAGGGCGTGCTGCCGCTGGAGGTTCTGGTACTGCTCGCGCAGGGCGGCTTGCATGTCGTAGTGGGCGCGCGCGGCGTCGCGCACGGCAACGGCTTGCTCTAAGGCAGCTTGCTCTGTGCGCAGGGCACGCTCGGTCTCCTGCAAGGCGCACTCCACTGCCTGCAGCTGCTCTTCCAACGCGCGGGGGTCACCGACGCCGTGCCGCAGCCCTTCCACAGACGCCTTCAGCTCGCGCTCCGCCTTCGCAATCGCCTCCACCGCCTCGCCCACGCGCTCGTAGCCGAGCATCTTGCTGATTTCCTCGCGCCGCTTCTGGGGCGTGTAGCCGAGAAACTCCAGCTCCTTCTGGCGCGCACAGAAGCTGGTCTGAAACTGCAGATGGTTCATGCCGAGCAGCTGTTCGACTTGTCGGTTCACGCTGCTGGTACCGCGTGCGAGGGAGAGCCATGCGCCGTCAGAGTTGAGTTGCGCGAGGTCAGCCTCGGTAGGCGTGCGCTTGACTCGATAGCGGCGGTTGCCGAGTTCGAACTCCAGTTGCACACGCACTTTCGCACCGCCTTGCGACCAGAGGAATCGGAGGGTGTCCACCCCCTCGCGGAGGGCGCGTGCGCCGTACAATGCCCACAGAATCGCTTCCAGCAGGGTAGTCTTGCCCGCGCCGTTCGCGCCCACAATCGCCGTAACGCCCCGCTCGAAGGCGACCTGCGCGTGGGCGTACTGGCGGAAGTTCTCCAGCTCCAGCGCAATCAGGCGCATCGCTCACTGCTTGGTCTTAGAGGTTTCCGCGCCCGTATCCTGTTCGGTGTCCCACTTCGGCTCGGGCACATACATCGTGAAGGCAGTGATAGGAGTTAACTCGCGCTTGGCTCCATCGACACTGGCGGTTCCTGTGCCGAGCATGGTGAACGCGGCGATGCCCTTGAAGTCGATGCGCACATCGCGCAGCACTGCCCGCACCGAGTCGTACTTGCCCTCGATGCGCACAGTGCCCTGTCCCATATAGACCTTCATTCGCTCGCTCAGCGGGGGCTTGAGGCGCACGCCGCGCGGAAGGTTCTTCACCTCTTGGAAGCCTTCTATCTGCACCTTCCCTTGCACGGTGTTCATAACGAGATAGCCGCGCCCGCGAAAGACCAGCGTGCCCTCGCCCCGCGAGAAAAAGCTAATCTGCCTGCCTTCGGCAACGAAGACACCCGGCTTCGGCGGCTCAGGCTTTTGGGACTTCTGCTGCGCCTGCTCTCGTTTCGGCGGCTCCTGCTTTGGAGCGTCCGACTGCTGCGCAATCCCTCCAACCAGTACGGCAAACGCCGTGATTAGTGCGAATAGTTTTCTCATGGCGGATAGCTCCCTACGATATTATACCCCTATGCATCGGACGCCCCAAGGCGGGTAGCAGTTATCCCTTTCGCGCCCTGCGCCGATACATCGTGCTGTGCGTTTTGCGCGCGGCAGCGACCATTTCAGGGTACGGCGTGTCGGTAATCGTCACGAAGCCGATGTTGTAGTTCTCGCCATCCAGCGCGCGCCCCGTTAGTGGCTGATCCATATACTGGAACCAGTGGCAGCCCACGAACAGCGGGTGGTCTAACACGCTGTGGACATAGCGTTCGTACATGCGGGCGCGCTCACGCTGGTTCGGCGCGGCGACCAGTCCCGTGTGGAACATCCCACGATCCAGCGCGCCGAAGTGGAACTCGCCGATAATCACAGGCTTGTCCAAGGGCAGAAGGAAGCTGTAGGCGCTATGGTCTAACTTGGGCGCGTAGATGTTGAAGCTCAGCACATCGCACAGCTCGGCGGCAGCTTGCACGGCGTCCAGCGAATACCATGCAAATCGGCAGCCTAAGTAGAGGTGGTTCGGCGCGAGTTCGCGCAGTAGGTCTCGAATCGTCTGGAAGTATTTTCGGGCGAAGGCGCGCACGAACGCGCTGAAGTCTTGTTGGCGCGCCTGTGTAGCGGTCGCTGGCAACGACACGGGCGGCTTGAGCGCGTCCCAACTGGGGTAGCTTGCGCCCCATGCCGCGTTGAGCCGTTCAATAGTGCCGTACTTGGTGCGCAGCTGCTCCAAAAAGGCGCGTTTGGCGGGCGAGTCGTCGGCGTGCAAGCTCAGCGCGCCGTATGCCAGCCCGTAGCGTCCGCCCTCCTCGCCTTGCCCCGCCCAGCTTAGCTCGTTGTCCACGAAAAACCCCAGGCACCACGGGTCGTCCTTGACGCGCTGGGCGACGGGTTCGATGCTTGCGCGGGCATTCGCGGCGAACTGCGGGTCGAACGGGTCGTGCATCTTGCCCCAGTAGTCGCTGCCGCTGGGCACGCGCTTATGCTCGCCCCACACGCCCGCCGTCGCTACATACGGGATGCGCCCGTTACGATGCCACTCCCACAGCGACCAGTTGCCGATGGTGTTGAACCCCCACGCGCGCAGGCGTCTAAGAGTCTGCTCGCGCCACTGAGCGGCGTAGTCCGCGCCGTACTTGCGCTCCAAGTTCGCCGCATAGAAGTTAAAGGTTTTGCCCTCTTTGATGGGACCCATTAGCGCAGTGGCGTGCCCGTAGTGTTTGGCGAGCGGCTCGCCCTCGCGCGGCAGCCAGCGGAACATATATTCGCGCCCCGTGATGAAGGTCACATCGCCGTAATGCACACAGTCGATGCCTACTGAGAAAAACGGCTTGCCGTTCGGCGCGACGAGCCACCAGCGGTCGCCCACTTTCTCAGTGCGGAAGTAGCCCGTCGCCCGGAGTTGTGGACCCGACCGCCACGCACCGTACTCGTCGAAGTCGTCGGGCGCGGGCAGGCGTTCCAGCTCGCGCAGTTCCAGCGTGCGCATGCGGCGCAGGTGGCTTAGGCTGCGGATTTTGCCTTGCCAGTCGTCGCGGGCATACTGCCCGAACTCGTCGACGATGCCCTCCAGTGACTCGTTGCCCTCGAGCAGGCGTATGTTGTCGATAATCAGCGTGCGGGGCTTGTCGCCGCGCCACAGAAAGATTTGGAACGCGACGATGTGCTCCAGTCGGATGTTGCCTGCGTTGGTGATACCGATGCGGGTGAGGTCTTTGCCGAGCGGGGGGAGCCCGCGCATGCCGAAGTCCATCGGATTGCGCCCCAGTGGGAACACGACCCGCATGCGCGTGCGCGGCGGGATAGTATGCGTCCCTTGGCGGCAGTGGCGCACGCCGTCGGCGCGCGGGTCGTCGTCCACGCGCACGCCGAACTGCACAGGCTCCCGCATCGGGTTATATAGGTCGAACGCCAGCCCTGCGTAGCCGCGCCAGTCCCACGGGCTGGGCGCGCGGAACATCAGGTTCGGCCAGTCGCGGTCGGGCAGGTACTCCACCTGGAGGGCGCGTGTGCCGTGCGTGGCGCCACGCACGGTCAGGCGCAGGCGCGTGTGGTTCGCTGTCGCCGCCGCCACCTCGCGCTCCTGCTCGAAGGAGAACAGAAGTTTCATCGCAGGCGTCTGTTTCGCGCACGGGCGCGGGATTCCTCTGTTTCAGAACCCCAGCGGTAGCCCACCGCCGAGGCTGCGAATCAGCTCCGTGCCCTGCGCACCAATCGAGAAATACTTGCGGATGCCATACTGCTCACACACACGGGTCAGTTCCTCGTCGGCGCGGGCGAACCGCGCGTCCAGCTCGCTCTGCACGGAACCCAACATGCTCGTTAGCCCGCTCAGGTCGTTCTCGACGAGGCTCTTTTCAATCTGCGAGATGCTTGTGACATACTCGCTCAGCCCAGCGAAGTAGGCGTCGGCGAGCGTTTCGCACTCAGGCGGCGGGGGTACGCTCTTGAAGAATTGGATGAGTTCCGCCCATTCGCGCTGGCGTTGTTGGTAGCTTTGGCGCAGTTTCTCGCGCTCGCGCTCGTAGTCCGCCTCCGCCTTGTCGAGGTCGCCTTGCGCCACGCCTCCCAGCGCAGCGGCACGAGCGACCATCGCCTGTACCAGCATGCTCATCACTGGGGCGACATTACGCTCCATGCGGCGGCGTCGCTCTTCGGTGCGGCGCAGGTGTTCCAGCCAGTCCACTACATGCTTAGGCGGTGGCTTAGGCGATTCGGCTTCCAACACGCTGGGCGCTTCCACCTTAGGCGGCTGCGCTTCCAGCACGCTGGGACCCTCTACTTTCGGCGCTTGGGCTTCCAGCACGCTGGGACCTTCGGGCTTTTGCACCTTCGCACGTGTGATGAGCCCTGACTGCGCACCCACCACGAACGCAATCGCCATCAACAGGAGTACGCCTACGCCGATTGCCCACCACTTCGCTTTAGACGCGCTGCGCGTAGGCGTAGGAGACGCGCCAGCAGGCGCAACCGCCGCGCCGCTGAGCGGACGCCCGCACCCCGCACAAAACCGCGCCTGCTCGGGAATCGCCGCCCCGCAATAAGTGCATTTCATCGCTTCATCCCTCTATCTCTTAGAGTATACCCGTGCGCAAAAGTTCCGCTATGAATCACTTCCCAACAGCCACTCGCGGTCGAAGCGTGCCCATTTGATGGCGCTGCGTTTGGGTCTGCCCTGCTCATCGCGGGGGAGGTCGTCGCGTTCCAGCGCGTAGCTATAAGTCACATGAATCGTGCTGTCGCGCGCCTGGATTGCGCAGGGATAGGCGTAGTGCCCGCGTCCTGGCGCGTCGCGCTCCAAGTAGCGGGCGACACGCCAGGTGCGCCCCTCGTCGTCCGAGAGCCAGATGGCGAGTTGGTGGCGTCCCTGCTCGGTATCGTTGCCGATGAGCAGCCATTCGCCTGTACGCAAGGCGAGCGCGGCGACGCTGGCACCAGGATTGGGCAGGCTGGTCTTCTCGGCTTCTGTCCAAGTCTCGCCGTTATCGCGCGAGTAGGCGACGAAGATGCGGTTGGGGGGCGGTCCGTTGTCGCGCATGTAGGCGACAAGCGTACCGTCGCGGCGGCGTAGCAGACTGGGCTGCACTGCGCCCGCGCCCAGAATCGGGCTACCGACGCGCCACCGCTCGCCCGAATCGTCACTAATAGCCACCAGCGAGAAGCTGAACCCGTCAGAGTAGAGGGGCAAGTAAATGCGCTCGCCTTCGATGAGCGGTGGGATGCGCGTCATCCAGCCGAGCCGTCGCGAAAGTTCGTCGCGAGCGTGCTGGCGCACCGTCTGCAGGTAGACCTCCAGACGCGGGCGCAATGCGGCGGGCAGCGACGCGCCCTGCGCCTCCAGACGCTTCAACCACGACTCCACCTGCTCTACGAACCGCGCGTCGGGCGAAATATGTAGCACCTCGCCAAATGTCCAGCGCGGAGCAAGCGCACGCTGGTAGTCCGTGCTGATGCGGTACTTCAGCAGCGAGCCTTCCCAACGGTGGTTCAGCACCGTTATCCACACGAGCCACAGCCGTCGCCGCGCGTCGATGAATAGCACAGGGTTACAGTCGGGGTAGTCGGGTGTGTCCACCATCAGGAAGGGCTGGCTCCAGCGGGTTGCGCCCCGGCGTCGGCGCGCGCCCAAGATGCGCACATCGTCCGCCGTGCGCTCGCCCGAACCGCTGAACCAGCACGCCAGCAGGTCGCCGTTCGGACACTCCACAAGGCTGGAGGCGTGATTGTGCCAGCCGTTGAGCGGAAAAATCAGTTGCGATTCGAACACACGGCGCGATTCGCGCCCGCAGGCGACCTTCCTGCAGGTACACTATCGGCACTATGCGAGTCGGAGTCGTCGGTTGCGGGAATATTAGCCCCGTGTACCTGTGTGTCGCGCGGCAGTTCCCAGAAATTGAGGTGGTCGCCGTTGCCGATGTGCGTTCCGAGTTGGCGCAGGAGCGCGCCGAGCAGTTCGGCATCCCGCAGGTGCTGGAGGTAGACGCGCTGCTGCAGCATCCCGACATCGAGGTGGTGCTGAATCTCACGCCCCCAAAGGCACACGCACCTATCAACAAGGCGGCGTTGGAAGCGGGCAAGCATGTCTACTGCGAGAAGCCGTTCGCTATTAGCCGCGACGAAGCCCGCGCGGTACTCGCGCTGGCACAGCAGAAGGAGCTATACATCGGCTGCGCGCCTGACACCGTGCTGGGCGCGGGCATCCAGACCTGCCTACAGCTCATTCGCGAGGGCGCAATCGGCGAACCCGTCGGTGCAAGCGCGTTCATGCTTAGCCCCGGACACGAACGCTGGCATCCGAACCCCGAGTTCTTCTATCAGGTAGGCGGCGGACCGATGCTTGATATGGGTCCCTATTACATCACCACGCTCGTCGTGCTGCTGGGCGCGGCGCGGCGAGTGGCGGGGATAAGCCGCATCACGCGCCCCGTGCGCACTATTACCAGCGAACCCAAGCGCGGACAGCAGATTACGGTCGAAACGCCGACGCACATCACAGGCGCGATAGAGTTTGAAAATGGCGCACTTGCAACGGTCATTATGTCATTCGATGTGTGGGCGCATCGGTTGCCGTGTATCGAAGTGTACGGCACGGAGGGCACACTCGGCGTACCCGACCCGAACGGCTTTGGCGGTCCCGTGCTGCTGCGCAAGGCAGGCGAGTCGGATTGGCGCGAGATACCGCTCACCCACCCCTATGCAGAGCAGTACCGCAGTCTGGGGCTGGCAGAAATGATTCGCGCGATTCAGGAAGGTCGCCCGAACCGCCTGAACGGGCAGTTGGCGTACCATGTGCTGGACATTATGCTGGCGTTCAACGACTCGTCGGCGGCGGGAGCGCACCTTGTGCTGGAGAGTTCCTGCACGCCGCCTGCGCCGATGCCCGTGGAGGGGCTATAGCACCCCTCCCACTAAGCAATTCACGACACAGGCTGCGCCGCCACGACCCGCTCGAACACGAACGCCCCGTTGCGATGGTCGACGCGCACTGTGTCGCCGTCCATAAACTCGCGCGCGAGCAGCCGCTGCGCCAGCGGGTTCAATATCTCGCGCTCGATTGTGCGGCGCAACGGGCGCGCCCCTAACTGCGGGTCGTAGCCGCGAACCGCCAGCTCCTGCTTCGCCGCTTCGGTCAAATCCAGCGTGATCTTGCGCTCGTCCAGACGCTTCTGGATGTAGCGCAGCTGCAAGTCCACGATGCGCTTGATCTGCAGGATGTCCAGCGGGTTGAACATGATAATCTCGTCGATGCGGTTCAGGAACT
>Ga0197142_1003534_pt1 | contig 13050 bp, 14 predicted proteins | sample GBS60_MetaG_FD_148614 | JGI IMG/M metagenome (GOLD analysis project Ga0197142, IMG submission 148614) | Sediment microbial communities from Great Boiling Springs, Gerlach, Nevada, United States - GBS 60_MetaG | ecosystem: Environmental > Aquatic > Thermal springs > Hot (42-90C) > Sediment... | reverse complement strand
ATTAATGCTACCTTTAGAGAATTTAATTCCTTCTTTCTATTTTCCATAAACTTTAACTAATATTTTTATTATTCTTAAATAAAAATTAACAAATCCCTTTTAATAAAATCTTTCTCTCATAGATTATATATTAAATAATTTTTTAGCAAAAATATAGAGAATCCATAGTCAAGAGGAGAAACTGGACAATCAGAAGCAAAAGCAATATAAAAATTATGATAATTCTTAAATATATCAAATACCTCCTTTAACCTAAAAATAAAATAACTATTTACTAATTCTTTATTTCTTATATTTTTTAAAAATTCAATATCGACAAAAAAAAAGTTGGGGTTAAAAACAAAACAAAAATCAATACCTTTATATCTATTTAAATTATCTATTAATAATCTTAAAGTATTATTATTAATAAAAAGAGCATGTTCTATCCTAAATTTAACCTTTACTATTTTAGATATCTTAACAATATAATCATTTATTAAATTAGCTAAGGTAAAATCAATAGCTTTATCACCAATACAGTGAAATGCAATGCTAACTTTATTTATTCTAATATATCTTAAAATACGATATAATTCTATTAAGAACCTTCTATAAAAACTTTTATTTAAATATAATTTTGAATTAAAGTTTAAAGATAAATCATAAAACATAGCATCTTTATTAGCTAAAGTACCATCAACAAAAAACTTAAACCCTAAAAAATATTTACTACTTAATATCAATTTTAACTTTTTTAAATTAATCTTAAATATAATACTAGGATCTAAAAGATAGTAAATTTCTAACTTCTTATCTTTTATTTTTTTATTTACCAAAGTATAAAATTCCAAAAATTCTAAAGTAGTAAAAGCATCTACAGTTTTTAACACCCCCCCAAAATAACTCTCTAATATTTTATAATATTTTTTATAATCTTTTTTAATTAATTTTATATATACCTTATCAATTAAGCTAAAAAAACTTTCATTTAAAAAACTTGTTTTTAAATTAAGTTTCTTTTTAAGATAATTATTTATAAAAAATCTATGATAATTTTTAGATTTAAAGATAATCGGGATATTAAAGGAATTAGCAAAGTTTATTAAATTTTTATATCTCTCTTTAAACTCGTTTTTATCTTCTAATGGGGAATTCAGTATAAAAAGATAATCCAAATTCCTAATTTTATCATTTAAATTATAAAAATTATTAAAAAAGTAATGGAAATCAAAAGAATTAACTAAGTTTTGAAGAATAAGAATAGGATGGGTATGAGGATCATACATCCTTAATCATTTTTAATTAAATTACTTTAAATTTTCGTTAATAAAATCAACAATATTAAGATTAAAATAAAATCCAGACCTAAAATTTGAAACATTATTTAAATTATTAACTATTTTATTAAAAACTAATTTAACACCATAATAAAAGCTTTTTCTATCTAAGGAATGATGTTTTATTTCTAAAATTTCTCCAAAATTATTAGCAAATATAATATTCTGATGAGCAACTAAAGAAGGTAATCTTAAAGAATGAACATTTATATCTTTATATATATTATTCTTTTCCCAAGAATCTTTTATTATATTTTTAGACATTAAAGAAGTTCCCGAGGGTTTATCCTTTTTAAAAGGATGATGTGCTTCTATTATCTCACAATCAAAGAAATAATTCGCTACTTCATTGATAAACTTATTAACTAAATTAATCCCAATAGCAAAATTAGGAAAATGAAATCCAAATAAATTATTTTTAATAAATATCTCATTAATCTCCTTTATCTCTTGATAATTAAAACCTGTAACTCCAGTTATATAAAAAATATTTTTTATATTTTTTAATTTTATTTTTTCTAAAAAATTTAATATAAATTCCTTATTTGAAAAATCTACAATAATTTGATTATTTTCTAAGTGATTTTCTAAATATTGCCTAAAATTTCGAGAATTAACTAAATAGTCAAAATAAATATTATCATTTTTAAAGTTACCAAATATAACCGATCCAGTTCTACCAGTATAACCTACAAAAACTTTCTTATATTCCATAAGATTGTCTATTTTAAATATTAAATATCTATTATATTATTTAGCAATCATCCAAAGCTGATAATTAAAATAATTTAAATATCTCTTTATATAGTTATTAATATCAGTATTATAGTTCAATTTGGTACCAAATAACTCATCTAACAAACTTTTTTTAGGTGGCTTAATTTCCTTAAATTTCACATCCTTAAGATTAACTAATTGTTTTATTCTTTCTTTAGCATCATCCATAGTACCTATAAAATCTATTAATTTATAATTTTTAGCAGTATAAGGACTAAAAACTCTTCCATCAGCCACCTTATATAACTCCTCAATTGGTAAATTTCTATTAACTGATACATCTTTAACAAATTGATTATAATATTCCATAACTAAGTTTTGAATATATTTTCTTTGATCGTCATCTAATTCTTTAAAAGGACTTAAAGAATCTTTATATTTTCCACTTTTTATAGAAACCATACTAATACCTAACTTATCAAGTGCTTTATATATTTGGGGTATAGTAATAATAACCCCAATACTTCCAACAATAGATTGAGGGTTAGCGATAATATAATTAGAAGCAGAAGCTATATAATAAGCTCCTGAAGCTCCAAGATTCTCTATATATGAAACTACTGGCTTCTCTTTTGAAATTTTCTTTATTTTATAAGATATCTCTAAGCTCGGAGCAGCTACACCACCCGGACTGTCTATTACTAACAATATTCCCTTATAATTTTTATTTTCTTTTATCTTATCTAAAGTCTTAATAACATATTTAGAATCAATAACACCTTCTCCTTCTTCATTTACTATTATTCCTTTTAAGTAAATCACACCTATTAAATTTCCACTTTCCTCTTGCTTATTAAATAATAAAGAAATAATAAAACCAATCAAACAAAAAAATATTAAACTTACTAATAAAAATAATATCAAAAATTTTAATACTCTCATTTAAAATACCTCTTCTTTAAATAAAAGGACTACTCACTACCCTGATAATCCAGTACAACTTAAAAAATTAAAATTATTTACTCTTATAAAACAAAACCAGTATTAAGAACTTTTAATTATATTAATAATATTTTGTAGTATTTTAGCACTTTCATCAAGAAACCTTATTGTTATATAATTTGGCCTAAATAATAAAACTAATACTTTATTATTGTTTTCATAATCATCCACCAAAACGGTATATTCTTTAGAGTTAAAAAGTATAGTAACTAAATCCCCACTTATTTTAGTACTTTCATATAATTTAATCATATCAACTGAAATTTTAGAGATATTATTAATATCAGGTATTGATATACTTTCTTTAACAGCAAATTCAATAGGCTCACCATTACCCCTATTAACTACAACTATTCCTATTACATCACTATTAAGATCAAGAAATTTCTTTAATTCTTCCTTTAACATTTATTTATCACCCTTTAATATTTTTTTTTAATTCTTAGAATCTTTTACCCTCTATTGTGATATGATGAAGTCTCTCCCAGCTCCCTTTTCAATAGACTTTATATCTATCCCCTTTAAGTCTAGGTTCCATAAATATATCTATCAGTTATTCCCAAAATAGGACTTTATAAAACCATTAACCCTTCATCTCCAGCCCAGCTTAAAATGGCAACCTCCTGTGAATTAAGTTTAAAATTAAAAAACCGTTACTTTTACTTTCTCCTAAACTAAGCTAATTAACTCTAATACACCAAATTGTTTAAAAATTGACTACATAGTAGTTTCATTACCTGCAGTAGTTGTATTAGTTTCATTATCTGCAGCAGTTGTATTAGTTTCATTATCTGTAGCAGTCGTATTAGTTTCATTATCTGTAGCAGTCGTATTCATATTTTGCATAGTATCAGCAGTAGTAGTAACAGTAGTTGTGTTTGTATCAGCTTGTTGTTGTTGATTACAAGAAATCAATCCAAAATTTATAAATAATACCATAATTATTATTATTAAAATACTTGCTTTACTTTTCACCATTTTTACCATCTTTACCCCCTTATTTTAGTTATATATTATTTTGGTAATAGATATTATAACAATATAGAATTTCTAAAAAATAATAAAAATTCCTTCTTAAAAAGTTATATGATTTTTTCTATAAAATGCTTTATTTGGTAAAATATATTAAAATAATCTAAATTAGAAAAATCAAATTTATTAAGATTTTCATCAAATATATCTAATTTAATAATATATGATTTATCAGATAATGGAGCCCATCTATAAGAATCAAAATAAAAATATCTATTAGAAAATAAAGCGATAGTGGGAATATTAAAAGCAGAAGCAATATGAACAGGTCCTCCATCAAAAGTTATTACTATCTTAGAATTACTTATTAAATATAATAACTCAGAAATATTAGGCCTTATAACTTTTATATTTTGTAATTCCCAATCTCTATTAGTAACAAAAGTAAATTTTAAATTCCTATTTTTACAATAAATATTAATCTCTAATAAAAGTTTTTCCAGAAATTTTTTAGAAATGTTATCCCTTATCAATAAATTTTTATCAAAAAATAAAATATCAAAAGTTTCTAAATTTAGATCAGGAGCAATAAGAAAAGGCCTAAATTTCTTTAGATCTTCAAAATAATTAATATTATCAATATTAATTTCAATATCCTTATCCTGTTTTAATACCAATAAATTTTGAACTATCTCATGATTAATTTTTAAACCTTGCGAAAGGTATTCTTGTTCAAAAACCTTATCTACTTTATCTAAATAAAAATTATATGCACCCTTGAATAAGTGATAATTAATTAATTTAGTTTGATAAAAATAAGTATATTTTTCATTAGATTTAAGAAAAAAACCTAATAAATAAGAAATAAAATTAGGACTAAATACATAAAGTTTTCTAAAACTATATTTACTTTTTAATACTTTTATAAATTTTAAAATATTAATAAAATTTAGAAAATTATCATAACTTCTAATAAAAATAGAATTAATATCGTTAAAATAATAATTTAATTTTATATCAATTATCTCAATAAAATCAAAATAAGGATGAATAATTTTATTATTATAAACAAACAAATTAGAATTATAATTACTTAAGATAGCAACAATTTTAAAAGTAGGGAAATTTTCTTTTATGATTTTAATAGCAGGTAAAGTTAAAACAGTATCCCCTAATCTATCTAATCTTATAACCCCTATCAATTTATCCTCTTTCAAATTTAAAAAAATTAGATCCAAAAACTTCCTTAAAAATATCAGATAAATTATATATTTTATAATCAAAATCTTTATTAAAAATAATAATAGGGATATCATTAGCAAATTCAGAGATAACTTGCCTACAAGCACCACAAGGAGGCACAAATTCCTTAACAGGAACATACAAAAACAATCCCAACCATATACTATTACTATTATTAACTAACCCTTTAGAAATTGCGTTAAAAATAGTAACCCTTTCAGCACACATAGTTAAACCATATGAACTGTTTTCTATATTAGTACCTCCAACAAATTCAATTACCCCATTTTTATCAACTGCTAAAACAGAAGATACTCTAAAATTAGAATAAGGACTATAAGAATTTTTATTATAAAATATAAGCTCTTGTTTTATTTCATTTATATAATCTTTTAAAAATTGTTTAATAATCATTATTTAATAATATGCGGTTTAGACTTAATAAAAGCAAACAATTTTTTGAAGGCAATAGCTCTATGACTATATTTAGATTTTAGTTTTATATCAATTTCCCCAAACGTTTTATTTAAAGCAGGTAAAACAAAAATAGGATCATATCCAAACCCATTATTTCCCTTAACTTCAGAACTAACATATCCCTCCACTTTTCCTTCAAAAACATAATAACTAGAAAAATTAATAAATAAAACAGCATAACAAACATACCGACATTTCCTATAAATAATATCTAAATCTTTAAACATATTAGAGAATGCTTTATTTTTCTCGTATTGAGACAACGAAGGGAACACCCTTTTAGAAAAAGGCCCCGGAAAATTATTTAATTCTAAAAACTCAATACCACTATCTTCAGCGATAACAGGAGCTAAAACTTGGTGATACACATATTGCGCTTTTTTAACAGCATTATCATGATATGTATCATAAACCTCCAAATCTTGAGGTATATCACCTTGATATTCCTTTAATTCAACATAAAAATCGGGATTCTCTTCCTGATAAATATTTAATATATGTAATATTTCTCTTACCTTATTAAAATTTTTAGTAGCCAAGTAAATAACCATATACTTTATTTTTAAATACTAACTTTATTAAATAATTCTTCAACAATTACGGAAACATCTTTATTATAGTTCAAGAAATCAGCAAATTCAAATTTAATTTTTTTATTTTCTCCTATAGATTTTAATTTTACATTAACATTACTTATAATTCTACTTACAACTTCTTTAGTTTTAGTAGCATCTATTTTAATTAATAAAACCGCTATTATTCCATTTCCAACATAAGATATTATATCTGTTACTCTTATAGTATTTCTAATAACTCCATTAATTTCCTTTATAATTTTTATTTCATAATCACTAAGATTATCAATATCTGAAGAATCTATATCAGATATTTTAATAAATAAAATAGCCGAATTCTCATTATACCTTTTAGAAATAAAAAATTGAGTATTAAGTATTTCCCAAAAGAAAGGAGCACTATAACAATTCAATCTTTCATCCCATAAAACCCTACTTATAGTCTTATTATAACTAAGTGAAACAAAAACTATAATAGAAATAGCTAACCCAATGTAAGCTAGGATTTCTTGTTTATCCTTTGTTATACTTTTAGGTTCTAAAGATGATAAATAAATTAATCCTATAGGTTTATCTCCAAAAGTTAAAGGAACAGCTGCAACACTCTTTTCTTTAGGATAAAAAGGAGTAAGTAATGTCCCATCTATATGTTCTTTTTCATCCTCTATAATTACTATATTATTATTATTATAAACATAATTAAATAAATCTTCAAGCTCTATCTTATTATAATTATAATAAAACTCATAATTTTCACCATAAATAATAAACGGTTCTATTTTCAAAGTAGTATCAGATTTTATAAACAAAACAAAAGTCGAAAAATTAATATACTTTGAAATAAAATTAATTATCTCATCAGATACTTTATATAAATTATTAAAATTCTTAATTATATCAAAAATATCAAATAGCATATTTAAAAGTAACTCGCTTTTTTTATAATCCTGAGAAATAGCAAATTTTAAACTTTCTATTTCAGTATTTAAATCATTAATCAATTTATCTTTAATAGTTAATTCATTAGTTAAAGCTTTAATTTGATTATAAACTTCATCTTTCCTTATTTGACTATCTTTTATTATTTTCTCTAATTCCACATTAAAAGCAATTTTTTCTTGCTCTAACTCCTGCTTTAGATTACTTATTTCCCTTTGATAATCACTAACTTTTTGCTCAAGTAAAGAAATATTCTCTTGTAAAACCTCTCTTTCCTCAATCAACGAACTATTTTGCTCCATAAAATACTTATTAATAAAATTTAATCTAACTAACAAAAAAATGGCAAATAATATTACAAATATATTTAAAAAAAAATTAGGTAATAAATAATTAAAAGTAGGGTCCCCCAGTTTTTGGATAAACCCAATAGATCCCAAAACACTCCCAATTAAAGCTAATCCAGTAATAACAATAAAATAAAAATTAGAAATTAATCTTAGATATGTTATAGCCAAACTAATTGGGACCAATAAAGCTAAAAATAAACCCGCTGAACTACTAAAATATAAAATAACACTACCTAAAACTATATCTACTACTCCCACTAAAACAAATAATTTATATTTTTTATAATAAAATATAATAGTAGAAACTAAAAACCAAGTAATCAAAATTATAAAAAAAAGATAATTATAACTTGAATTATTTCTATAAAATAAAAAACTATCCAATATAAAATAAAAAGTACTAAAAAATCTTATAATAATATTAATTAACAAATAGTTATATATAATAAAATTTTTCATAAAGTTTTTTACGCTGCTTTTACAAAAATAAAAAAAATCTAAATAATTTTGTTAATAGCAATAGTAATTATTTTTTTAATATTAATTAGAGATTTTTTAACATTATCTAATACTTCTTGATGACTAACCCCTTTAAAAACAACTTCTTCCATAATATCAGTAACAATAGATAATCCAAAAACCTTAATACCCGAATGGACAGCAATAATAACTTCAGGCACAGTAGACATACCTACTGCATCTACTCCTAAGGTTCTTAGCATTTTCAATTCAGCAGGGGTTTCATAATTAGGACCGCTTACCATACAATAAACACCTTTAACATATGGGATCCCCTTATCTTTTAGCTCATTTTCTACTTTTAATCTCCATTCTTTATCATAAGCATTCTGCATACTTATAAACCGTTCCCCAAATTCCTCTAAATTCTCACCCCTTAAAGGATTTTCAGGTAAAAACAAAGCTATATGATCAGAAATAATCATAATATCCCCAACCTTAAATGCACTATTAACTCCACCACTAGCATTAGTTATTATTAAATAATCAATCCCTAATTTTTTTAAAACCCTAACATAAAAAGTAACTCTTTTCATATCATAACCTTCATAATAATGGAATCTACCTTGCAAAAATAATACTACATTATTTTCATAATTTGAAAATATTAACTTTCCTTTATGACCAGTAACCGTAGTTTTTCCAAAATTCGGAATATCATTATAATTTAGCTCCGCTATTTTTTTAAAGGTATCTTGATCTTCAGGTATCTCATTTAATCCTGAGCCTAAAACAATGGCAACTTTTGGAATCCCAATTCCATTATCTCTTTTAAAATTAATTAAAAAATTACAAGTTTCATTTATTTGTTTTAGATAATCTTCTTTATTAAAATAATCTTTACTCATATTTAACCTATTCAACTTATTCTTATTATTCTTATAGAAATCAAAAAGTAACTACTTTTTTAAGCAAATAAAATATTCTATATTTTTATAAAAAATCCTTAGCAAAAATACTACCTAAAACATTATATTCATTAATACTAAAAGATTTAGAAGGTTTTAAAAATATGATCCTTTTATTAAAATATTCTTTACTTATCTTAATCATTTTAACATTTTCTTTAAAAAAATGAAACATTTTTTCTTTAAAATAATTTAAAGATAAGACAATTTTTCCACTTATAAAGATATAATGAGGATTAATAGTTAGAATAACATTATTAACAAGTAAAGCTAAATAAAAAGCAAATTCATTAAATAAAAATTTATACTTATTATATTCCTCGTTGTGAATTATATCTTTTAAACCCTTATAGTTTTTATGGTATTTATTATTAAATAGATTGGTTAATGATTTAGCAGAGGCAAAAGCTTCAACACAATTAAAAGATTTACATCCACATTTTTTTAGATGATTTTTATAATAAGAAACCTTAGTATGTCCTAACTCAAAAGCACAATAATCAGCGCCTAAAACTAACTTATTATTTACAATAGCTCCCGACCCTATACCACTACCAATTACTATATACACTATATCTTTATTATACAAATTTAATTTTTTATAAAATTTCTTATAAACTCCTATTACTCCAGCATTAGCATCATTTAATGAATATAAATTTAATTGCTGTTTATTATTTAACACTTTTTTTAATCCATCTTTAAATAATTTATCTAAATCAATTTCTTTAAAGAATTTCAAATTAGGACATTTAACACAATAATTTTTTCTACTATTAACAATACCAGGTAAAGCCAACCCTATATTTATAATTCTGTGATTATCTAAATCCAATTTAACTAAATTATCTTTTATTTTATTAATTAAATCTTGGATTCTATAATAATAATTTATATCAAATGAATCTAATATCTTTATTTTTTGATTATTTAAATTTACTTTACAAATATCTATATGACTCCCACCAACATCTATTGCTATATTTAATGCCATATTTATATATAAAATTTTTTAATTTAGTTTTTTGTTTACAAAAAAACTCTTAATTTATTCCATTTTTAATTTGATTTTTCCACCTTTTAATGTTATTAATTTGAATCCTAATTTTTCTAATTTCTTTCTTAAATTATAAATAAAATAGTTATCTACAGAAATATTTAATACTACAAAATTATTTAAATTATTTAGTAATTTTTCAAATATAATAGATTCTTCATAAGATAAAGTATCTATCAACTTGTAATAATTTCCTTGATTAATTAATAAACTAGCATTATTTTTATCATAATAATAATCTTTAAACAAATGTATAAATTCACCTTTATAGTTAAATTTAATACGTTTTATCCAATTATTTAATTTAGCAATAATTTCATCAAGATTAAAAGGCTTTAATATATAATCATCAGCTCCTAAATTTAGTGCAATAAGTTTATATTCTTCAATAGCAGTTAGAAATATCACAATAGAATTAGGATTTAATTCTTTAATTATTTTAAGAAGTTCTAAGCCATTACCATCAGGTAAAAAATAATCCAATAAAGAAATATCTATTTTATTTTTATTAATTAATTCTACAGCCTGAGAAAAATTATCTGCTGTTATTAAATTAATATTAAATTTAGGAGCTATAAAATTTTGGATACTTTCAACAATTGCACTTTGTATATTATATTCATCTTCAACGATAAGCAAAGATAAAGCCATTATAAAATCCCTTTCTCCTTGGCTTTATTAATAACATAATCTTGAAATTCATAAACACTGTTATATCTTTGAATTTTTTGTAAAGAATTCATTTCAAGGAAACTAACAAAATTATTATCAAATAAATCTTTATTAAATACTCCCATTAACTTACTAAAGAATTTTCGCATATTAATTAAAGAAGAAAATGTTAATTCATCTTTTAAGAAATCTTTATAATCAAAATAAGACAAATCTATCCTAAAAAAATAGTTTTTTTCATACTCCTTTAATATAATATCTATAAAAACTTGTTCTTTTATATTAACTATTTTTTCGTTTTTATCACTATACATTCCTAAAGTCATAGCTTTTTTAAATAATTTAACTACTCCAGAATCACTCCTTTTTAATTCTTCTATCTCCTTTATATAACCTAATACTATCAATTTAACAGCATAAATATCAAAAACATATTCTTTATATTTATCTTTATTTTCACAATCCTGAAAACTATATTCACTATGATTCTCGTTTACCTGATTATTATTTACTTGATTATCATAATTATTATTAATATTTTCTATACTATTATTTATATTATTTTCTTTATTTTTGAATGAAGAAACACTTAAAATAATTTTATTTTCATTTTTATTTATGCTTAATTTTTTAACTCTAAATGGAATATAAATCATACCTCTTACTTTCTTAATTAATTATTTAATATTTGTAGGAGTTGTATGATTAAGGTAATATACCCATTTATTTTCTATTTCTTTAATTATATTTTTATCATTATAACTTAATGAAAACCTATAAATTTTATTAATAGCATTTATTATATCGTTATTTTTTTTGAGTTCCCTTATAAATTCCCTATATTTATTAATACCATAAGAATTTATTAAAAAACAAGTAAATGATAGAGAATTATCATAAAAATTACTTATTTCTTCTTTTGAAGAAAAGTTAGGGTATAATAGATTATTAAAGCTAATTTTATAGTTAGGTATATAATTAATATAATCTAAACCAGTGATAATTCTATATTCTTGATATTGAGCAATACCTTCCAAAATAAATTTAAAAGTTAATGGAGTATTAATTAAATTTAAGTATCTGTACATAACTAAATGAGATATTTCGTGAGGTAAAACCCTTTGAATAAGCAGAGGATCTTTTTCATGAGCATATATACTAGCTCTAGCTAAATTATAAAAATCGTAATTAATAACAAAAGCTCCAGAAGACCATTCAGGCACCATATCATAAGATTTATATACATCATCATTAGGTGCTAAATAAATCGGGATTTTTTCTCCAAAAAAATTACTAAAATTATAATAATCACTAAATCCCATAAATTTTATAAACTCCTCATAATAATAATCCAGTAAATTATTTAAAATTATTTTAATTTGATCATTAGTATAATAAAGTATGAAATATTTAGTTTCATATTTTTTATATTCTATCTTATTATTAATATTTAAATTATAGTTATTATTTAATTTCAAATCTGAAGCATAGCTATTACTAGTGCTGTTAGTATTATTCAAATATTGGGTACTCTTTCTATTTAAATTATTTACATCTATTATCCTTGTATCCTTATTTATATATAAAACTAATTTAGAACTATTATTAGTTATTATTTTATTTAAGTCATAGTAATACCTTCCTTTAATGTTAATAAATTCTATGTTCTTTATATCTATATTTGCTTCATAAATTAAATTCTCTATTATTTCCTTGGAAACAAAAATATTTAATTTACCTTTATCTTCTTCTATAAAATATTCATTATTATTTATAGATTTATTAAATATAAATAAGATATAAGCATCAGCATATATAGGCAAAATCAAAAGAAATACAATAACACAAAAAATCAAAAATAAAATAACTATTTTAAATATATCTGTTTTAAAATTTGTTTTAAAATTTGTTTTAAAATATCTAACTATAACTTTTCCCTCCCTTAATTTATTTAAATTTTACAAAAAATAATTCCTTCTTTAATATTATATTTTTAATAATTGGAACATAAAAGAATACAAATAAAAAATATTGATAAAAGTCAATAAAATTGAATAATTTTTTTTAAAAAAACTCTTTCTAAGTCTTTTTTACTTATTTCTCAAAAATTTATTTTCTCTTTTCCTTGAAAATACTACAATTTTAAAAAACATATTTTAAAAAAATCTTAAAAATTCTTTTATATTTAGAAAAAAATATTTTTTTTTAATGCAAATAAAAGGAAAAGATATCAAAATATAAAATAATATATTGTAGGAAGTAAAAAAGGAGGTGAACTAAATGCCAAAAGCAACAAAAGCA
>Ga0197142_1003533_pt1 | contig 13052 bp, 14 predicted proteins | sample GBS60_MetaG_FD_148614 | JGI IMG/M metagenome (GOLD analysis project Ga0197142, IMG submission 148614) | Sediment microbial communities from Great Boiling Springs, Gerlach, Nevada, United States - GBS 60_MetaG | ecosystem: Environmental > Aquatic > Thermal springs > Hot (42-90C) > Sediment... | reverse complement strand
TTTTATGATCGGCTTTTTTTAGTTTTAAAAGATTTATTCTCATAAAGTAAGAAAAAATTCTTTATTTTACCTGTTTCTCTTGTCTCTTTTAATCTTTTGTTTCAAACTCCTTTTTACTCTTAATTTTACTCACCTTCCTTAATATTGCTTAAACTAATTGAATATTCACGCTTATTTATTATCTTGGTATTACCTTCTATATAAAATCGTCTTTCATTTCGGTTAATACTTTCATCCTCGAAACGTTTCCTTTTCTTTGATAAGGCTTAGCCACAAAAACACTTTCCATCAGCCTTAAATTGAAAGATTGCCAATTAATGATACTTCAAATCATGCTTTTTTTATCAGTAACGCCAATCACTTTTACTGAATCGTTATCTAAAAACTTACTTCAAGATAACCGTCTATTAAATTTTCATAGGAATTGGGTTTTTCTGTATTCTTTTAAAAATTAAAGTATTAGATTTCAAGATTTTTCTTTTTTTAACTGGCTTTTTGTATGCTTTGCAGCTTTCTCTTTTTCTTTACAATTTCTCTTTCTAATCTCAATCATCAAGGAATTAGTAGTAACAGTTCTACTGTTTTTCTTGTTTCTTATTTTATAATTACCTTATACTGTTAATCTGACTTCTTTTTCGAGCTTTTTTACTGGTTTTTTTCCCATAAGTTTTTAAATTTCTAAAATGAAAAGTTAAAAATTAATCCCCAATAAGTATTTTTTTGCATAAGAAATTAAGGGCTTTTAATAGTGTTTAATAACTAGCACCTAAAAGTTTCAAAATTACTAAAAATTATTAACAATTTTTTTACTCATTGTAAAGAAAGTATTTTTTTAACTCATTGATTTTAAAAAATGATTTCGTCAACTATTTTTTTAAATTTTTTGCCAATTGAGATTCTATGGTTGGTTAGAATTTTTATCATCATGATAAGCCTTATAAACACCAACAATTACGAAAATTATTAAGACAAACAAGAACAATAGAGGAAAAGAGGGTAACTTAATAGGTAGGCGAACTCCTAATGGTAGAAAATAAGCAAAACTAAATCCTAGATAGTTCAAGAAAAAAGGTAAAGTAGCGGCATGAAAACCTATCTGAATTATCTTTTTAAAATGGTACTTTCTTTTGGGTTTTAATTTTAACAAAACAAAAACCAATAAACTTGCTAGGAAAAGATAAAAAAAATTAATTAAAAAGGAAAGTGAAAAAATTAAAACAAGGATAAAAATAAAAATAAAAAAGTAAAGAATATATGAATATTTTTCTATCCAAGATAAACGATCATGAATAGTTTTTAACGTCTCTTTATTAATAACAATTTGACTAAAGGAACTTAAGGGAATTTTTTCAATTTCTCCTGCTTTTTTAATAAATAGGTCAGTCTTTGTTAAAAGAGCTTTTGTTTGGTATTGATCAATTTTTTCTACCGAAGCGTTTTCATCGATTACAAAAATAAGTTTTAATCGTCCCTTATCGTCATTCAGCCAAAAGAAATAAGGACGATTATAAGAAGAAATTAAATAACCTTTATCAATAAAAATATTTAAATCCGAAGGAAAATTCGTCAGAGCCGAATTAATCGATTTCAACCAAAGGTTGATCTTTTTTGGTGAATATCTTAGTAAAAGACTGAATCCCAATAATAGACTTAAAAAAACTATTAATGAAATGAAATACTTGAATGAAAAAATAAAGCGAATTCTTAAAATTTTAGTATAATAGGAGTCATTGGGAATGAGGCTTTTAAAAAAAATGTAAAAAAAGGCCTTGACTTTTTTCATCTTAATATTTATCATAAATAGATAAAAAGTCAAAGTCAAATAATTTTTACTTTTTATTAGTTTTTTAAGAACAAAAACATGGCAGAAGGAGTTTTTTCCCGAACTAAACCCCATTTAAACATTGGCACCATTGGTCATGTTGATCATGGTAAAACTACTTTAACCTCAGCTATTCATTACGTTTTATCCAAAAAAGGTCTGGCTAAATTTTTGAAATATGAGGAAATAGATAAAGCCCCAGAAGAAAGAGCAAGAGGGGTAACCATTAACCTTCATCACTCAGAATATGAAACCGAAAAACGTCACTATGCTCATATTGATGCTCCAGGTCATGCGGACTATATTAAAAACATGATTACTGGTGCAGCGCAAATGGATGGAGCAATTCTTGTCGTCTCCGCTCCTGATGGCCCAATGCCTCAAACTCGAGAACACATCCTTTTAGCCCGTCAAGTCAACGTACCAGCTATTGTTGTTTTCTTAAATAAAGTCGACATGGTTTCCGATAAAGAACTTATTGACTTAGTTGAAATGGAGGTTCGTGATCTTCTTAATAAATATGGTTATCCGGGAGATAAAATACCAGTTATTCGTGGCTCAGCTCTCAAAGCTTTATCTGACGATCAAGAAGCAGTAAGATCAATTGAAGAATTAATGAAAATCATTGATGAGTACATTCCGGAACCAGTAAGAGAAATCGATAAACCCTTCCTTATGCCTGTTGAAGATGTGTTTACTATCTCTGGTCGAGGAACAGTAGTTACGGGAAGAGTAGAAAGAGGTATCCTAAAAATTAACGAAGAAGCTGAAATTGTTGGTCTAAAACCAACAAAATCAACTGTCATTACGGGAATTGAGATGTTTAGAAAAACTTTGGATGAAGCAAGAGCGGGTGATAATGTTGGTCTTCTATTGCGAGGCATTGAGAAAAATGAGGTGATGCGAGGTCAAGTGGTGGCTAAACCGGGTACAATTACCCCTCACATCGAGTTTGAGGCAGAAATCTATGTCTTAACCAAAGAAGAAGGAGGTCGTCACACTCCCTTTTTTAATGGGTATCGTCCTCAGTTTTACATCCGAACTACCGACGTTACAGGAGAAATTACTCTCCCAGCAGGAGTAGAAATGGTTATGCCAGGGGATAACTTAAAAATTACCGCCAAGCTAATTTACCCGGTAGCGCTAGAGCAAGGATTAAAATTTGCTATTCGTGAAGGTGGTCACACAGTGGGAGCTGGGGTAATTACTAAAATTATTAAATAAAGTCATTAAATAAAGTAATTTTAGAATCTAATTTTTAAATAATTTTGCACTTTTACTTTTTATGCCTAAAGGAAGGATCAGGATTCGTCTTAAAGCTTACGATCACCGACTGATTGATGCTACCTGTCAAAAAATAGTGGATACGGCTATAAAAACAGGGGCTGTCATCGTTGGTCCTATTCCCTTACCCACAAAAAAAGAGGTTTATGTTGTTAATAAATCTCCCTTTATCGATAAAGATGCCCGTGAACATTTCGGACTAATTATCCATAAGAGATTAATTGACATTATCAATCCCACTAACCAAACGATTGACTCTCTTGTTCATTTAGAACTACCAGCAGGAGTTGAAGTCGAAGTAAAAATGTAGAAATCATTATTGCTTTTTTTAAAAATCATACAGTTATTTTTAACCACTAATTTCTCCCTTTAAAACTTATTGCTTAAAGAGGGTGCGTCCGCTTGGATTCGAACCAAGGACTCCCACTTTATAAGAGTGGTGCTCTGCCGCTGAGCTACGGACGCTTTAAATATAAAAATTATACTAAACTCTACGCTTACCAATGTTTTTATTATTTTTACTCACCAACTATTTTTATCAACACTCTTTTTTCTCTTTGACCATCAAACTCACCATAAAATACTTCCTCCCAAGGACCTAAATCCAAACAACCATTGGTAACAGCGATGATTACCTCTCTTCCCATAATTGTTCTTTTCAAGTGAGCATGAGCATTGTCCTCACCAGTTTTATTATGAAGCCATCTTTGATAATCATAAGGAGCTAACTCTTCCAACCAATTGATAAAATCTTTTTTTAATCCCTCCTCCTCGTCGTTAATAAAGACAGAGGCCGTAATATGCATTGAATTAACCAAACAGAGCCCCTCTTTTATTCCACTTTCTTTAACTGCTTTTTTAACTTCTTGGGTAATATTCAAAATCTCAATTTTTTTATTTGTTTTTATTTTTAAATATTTGGTGTAGGATTTCATAAAATTTTTACCTAATAATTTTTAAATAAAAGGCACTCTAAAAATTCTTAAATAATAAAGTAAAACCGAATAAGGAGTATACCATAAAAGAAAAAGGAAAATTAGATAAATAATTTTAAAAAAACTAAGACCAGTTGAAAAACGAAGCGCTAAATAAAAAAGAATCACCTTCCAAAAAAAAATAGTTAAGGAAAAAGTGATAAAAAAGATACTAAATATCTTTCCCAATAAAGAAAAAGTTCTTGGCGGCGGAAGAGTGAAATAAAAAAATAACGTAGTAAAGAACCAAACTAAGGTCGGTAAAAGAGAATAAGAAAAAGTAAAAAGAAAAACTCTCTTCTCTACTTTTTGATTAAAAAACTTTCCTAGAACGTAAAAAAAACCGATCATCAAAAAGAAATTAACCAAAAAAATAAAAAAAGTAAAAGTTGCCGGATAAACACTCTCTCTTAAAAAATAAGCTAACTCAAAATAAATAAAAACTATCAAAAAAATAAAAACAACCTGCCAATAATCCTTCTCTAATGAAATTTTTCTCATTCCTTTATAGGGAAAAAAAATTAAGAAAAATATATTTCTTATTAAAAGAATAAAAGAAGCGATGATACTTGTCAGCTTTAATCTATCAAAAACCATTTTGAAAAAGCGTAGTAACAGCAACTATCCGATTACCTAAAATTAAGTATATGAAGAAAGTAATAATAAATGTTGCTGGTAGGATAAGTAAAAAAGGAAATTGCTTTAAATATGAAGTTAATTTTTTAAATAAAAAATTTAAAAATTTATTACCTAAGTCATTTGGCTTGATAATAAAAACTTCACGAATCTGTTTTCTAAGTCTTAAGGAATAACTTTTCATATTCTTAGTTAACTCTGTTAAAAACTTTAATAAATGCTTTTCTTGCCCGAAATAACAAACTTTCTGCCGCTTTAAATTTCATTTTTAATTTTTTAGCAATGAAGGATACTTTTTTATTTTCAAAATATTTGAGACGAAGAACTAATTGATAATCATTTGGTAGTTTTTTAATAGCTTTTTCAATTTTTTTTCTTAATTGTTCTTTTGTTAACTCTTCTTCTATAAAAACTACCTTTAAACTTTCAACAATAAAATTAGGTAAATTAGAAAAAAAAATGGTTTTAATTCTCTTTTTTCTTGTCTCATCAATTACCTTATTTTTTGCAATTGTTAAAATAAATGTTTTTAGGGAGCACTGAAAGTGAAAATCTCGAAGGGCTTCGATAAAATCAAAAAAAACGTCTTGTGTCAATTCTTCAGCCCGAGTTTTTTCTTTTATTTTTGATTTAATGAAATTAAAGACTAAAGAATAATTTTGTTTGTAAAATCGAAAAAAAACTGCTTCATCTTTATTAATAATTCTTTCAACAATCTCTCTTTCTTCTTGACTGTTAATCATATTTTTTTATTATACTATAAATTTATGAGAAAAAAAACTTTTAATCGACTTTTAATTCTAGGAACAATCTTATTTTTGCTTATTTTTTTTATTTTTTGCTACCAAAAAATAAAAAAAATTACTGACGAAAAAAAAAGTGCCTCTCCCTTTAAAACTTTAAAAAAACAAGACATAAAAAAGATGATTTTTGAAAAAGAAAATAAAAAATACGAAGTCTATAAAAAAAATAATTCATGGTACTTAAAAGAAAATAATATAGAAATTAAAGCCGACAAAGAAAAAATAGAAAAAATTATTGAGGCAGTCACGGAAATAAAAAAAGAAGAGATAATCTCAAAAAATAAAAATAAACATCAAGATTTTGGGATTGGGAAAAACAAAATCATAATTTTTACTCAAAAAAAACAAATTTCTATTTATGTGGGTAATAATGCTGGCTTTAATAATAATTATCTAAGAGTTAATGAAGAAAACGAGGTCTTTTTAGGAAAAGATTTTGAAGAATTTTTAAATACAAACGATTGGCGAGAATTAAAAGTTAACTTAATTGAAAAAGAAGACAATGTTGAAGAGGTAACTTTAAATTATGAAGGTAAGACCTTAGTCCTAAAAAAAGAAGAAAACGAGTGGAAAGTTAATCAAAAAAAAGCAAAAAAAGATCGTGTTGATTTTTTTATCAATGAAATTTTTACTCTTAAAGGAAACGATATTGTGCCTTATAAGAGTCCTTCTGATATTAACCCATCACTCACTATTCAGATAAGAGAAAAAAATCAAATCAAAAAAGCTAATTTTTTTAAAAAAGATGAAAATAATTATTGGTTAACTATTTCTTTTAATAATTTTGTTTATCAAATAAGTAGTGCCTACGTTTTATCTTTAAAAAAGAATGAAGAAGATTTTATTCAATAGTGTAAATCTTACTTTTTAAAAGTAGAAAAATTTTATCTTTATAGACAATAAAATCATAAGCTTTCTTAATTATCTCAGAAGAAATCTGTTCTTGATAATCACCATTTTTGGTTAAGATATAAATCAAACCATTTTTTTTATCCCAAATATAGATTTTATTTAATTCTTTATTAGTATAAATTTTTTTTATACTTAAATTTTTACGGGGAAAGTTATTTTTAAAATCCTCTTTTACTCCGCTTGTAAATTTTAAAACTGACCGATTTAGTCCAATGTATATTGCACTATCAATTGCCAAAGAATTAGCACCATTTAAATCAACTGCTTCTCCCTGTTTAAAGTATGAAATTTTTGAAGAAAAACCCTTATCTGAGGGGATGTATTTATAAATCTCATCATTTTTAACATCCAGAAGATAAAGATTGCCATTGTAGGTGAAAATGTCTTCAATTTTTCCCCAGTTTTCATCTTTTTCAATTATTTTCTTAACTTGATCGTTATCAATTATTTCAAAAACTCCTTCGTCATTAACAAAAAAGTATATTTTTTCACCATAGGAAAAGACTAAAGAGGCTTTTTTAATTTTTGAATGATTATATTTTTTTAGTGATTTTTTTTCTAAAGATAAACGATAAATAACTCCCTGATTTTTATCTAAAATGAAAAGAAATTCATTTTCAAGAAAGAACCGCTCCCCCTCTGCATCTTTTTTGTCAACAGCTAGATCATAAAACTCTTGATAATTTTTTATTTCCTTCTTTATAATCTCATTTTCTTTTTGAGCAATTAATTTTTCAATTTCTTCAATTTTTTTATTTTTCATCTTTAATTCTTTCTTCAATACGCTAACTTCTTTTTTTGCTTCATTTAATAATTGAGAGGCCTTATCCAGGTTTAAGAAAGCGATTCCTTCAGCTTCGTCTAGCTTAGAAAAAACCATTCTTCTTGTTTTTTCAATTCGACTATTAATCTCAGTCTCTTTTCTTCGTTGATAGCCTAAAATAACACTCCAGAAAAAAATTAAAGAGAGTATTGTGATGATTAAGTATGTTAACGTTTTTTTTGAAGTTAGTGATTGATTGAATGATGAAAAAAAATGTTTATTTATTAAAAAACAAAAATATTTTTTTCTAAATTCTTCTTCTTGTCTTATTTTAATAAACAAAGCAATTAGACCATAATCTTCTTTTTTCTTTAAAAAAGGAGTTATATCGTTAATAATTTCTTCTGCTTTGTCTTTATTTAAAATTTTTTTTATCTCAAAAAAGTCACTAACCTTGTTTAAAAAATTAAAGGTGGTTAAAATAAAAAGATCGTCTAAATAGATGTATCCCGAAGCTGTTTGTTTTCCGCTGATAATCTTCTCAACTTTATTTTTTCTTCTTAAAAAGACGACTCCTTCATTAACTGTTTTAAGATAGGCAATATCATCTTTAAAGAAAATAACCGCTAAAGAAACTTCAGTTGGCAGATTGTTATCGATAGCTATTTGGTTAAAGAAACTATCGAGCTGATTAAGATTTTCTATTTTTTGATGATTAAATCTTCGTTTAATTTCTGAAATTAATTTATTTCCTTCTTCCCTATTAAAATTTTCATTAATTTCAATGATCAAAAACAAATTTTCCTCTGCCAAAAATCCAGTAAAGCCTTTTAAATTTTCCTGTCCTATATAAAAATTAATTTGTTTTCTCATATTATCTATCTTATAAAAAAAGTAAGTCAAAAAATAGAGCAATTAAAAGAAATAATTGAAAAAGGCTTAAAAAAAATAAAATTTTACTTCTTTACAAGTTAATGGCTTTTTATCATCACTTTTTTTGTAAGAAAACAACTAAAAAAATAAAAACAAATAAAGAAAAAAATAATTTCTTTGCTATTGATTGTTATTATAATTTTCATTTTTTAAAAATTAATTATTACATTTGTAACTTTCTAGGACTTAGGAATGTTAATAAATTCAATACTTACTTCTGCAGCAGCAGCTTGAATAAAAAAATTAAAATAACCAAAAAAGAAGAAAAACCAGCAAAGTCAAAGGTAATGGTCTCTACTTTATCAATGATAGCAATCATTTTTCTTTTAGAATTAATCCATAGAAATCAATACCAAAATGTATCCTTTAGTAATCACTTCCAAGTTAAGGAGCCGTTAAAAAAATAAAATAAAAATAATTAAACACAAATGATAAAGCAAAGAAATTAAAAAAAATTATTCAATAAGATCCTAAATAAGTTGACAAAAAAATAACTAAGCCAAGATATAAAAAGTAAAAGAAAAAAAATTATTCATTATCCAAAAAAGTTGAATAATTGAATCACTTCTAAGCACTATGATAGAACTTCATCTTTATCTTGTCCATCAAAATTAAGGGAAGGATTTAGACAAAAAGAATGAAGTAACTTGTTGTAAGATCTATCTTTTCCTATTGATATTTATTATATCAATTTGCTATAATATTGTAATGCCTTGGTAACCAAAGCGGTGCGGCCCCACCTCTTACCATTCCGAACAGAGTCGTGAAACGCACCAGCGCCGATGATACCCCTTCAAGCAGAAGGAGGAAAGTAGGTCGTTGCCAAGGCATTTTTTTAAAACAATAATTCTTGTAAATTTAGCGGCTTTTCTTTAAAAAGAAGTTTTTTTGGTAATTTAAAGATATTTTCTTCAACGTTTTCTTTTTTACAGATACTCTTTAATGAAGAACTTTCTTGATTAACTTCTTTAAATGGCCTGAAAAATGAATCAAAAAAGACGGGGGAATTATTCTTTATAATTGATTCAGTTAGATTCAAATAGGGCCCAATACCACAACTTTTATTACCAGATGACTGATCCTCACTCCATTGATAGAGACAATCATTCTCTATTAAAAAGTAACTTTTTCCTTTATCATTTTTTACCTCTATTTTTATTTTTCTATCTTTAATATATGCGGCAATACTCGTCTTATCATTCTTAAGTAAGCACTGCCATGGACCTTTTAAATCAATACTTATTTTTGAAATTTTTGGTGAGGGTAAAAAAGACATTTTTTTCGAAAAAGGATTTTGATTAGAGGGAAGATGTCTTTGTTTCTGATTAAATTCTAATATCAGACTAATAATTATCAAAAATAAAGGTAAAAAAATAACAATCTTTGAAAAAAAATAAAAAAAATCATCAAAAACTTTATTTTTCATAAAAAAATGATACCTAAAAAAGTCTATCTTCATTTTTAATTTTTTTCTCCTCTTCTGGCAAAAAACCAATTTTTATTTCTGGAAGAGCTTTTCCCATGATGCTTTCGAAATCACCACTCATTCCTAAAAGATTATCAATTACCTTTCTTATGTTTTTTTCTTGTTTCGCCCATTTTAAAGCAAAAAAACGTTTTTCTTTTTCAATATCATCTTGAAGCTGTTGATGAGCTTCAATAATCGCCATTAGCCTTTGTTGAAACTCAGTACTAGTTAAATAACGCCAAAGAACTTCTTTTTTTTCTTCTTTCCCAGCAACCGAGCTTTTAATAGCTTGAATACTAATTAAGCTGTAACGAAGAACCATTGTTAAAGAAAAGACTGATTCTATCTGACAAACCCAGACTCCTCGATAAAGACCAAAATATTTAATATTATTAGGCAACGCATTGCTTACCAAAACGGCGATTTCTGCTTTTACCGTTCGTTGATCATCTTTTAGTTTTGTAATCCATTCCTCACTCCAATTCTTAGTTCTCTTTAACTCCCAAATGATTGTTCCGCATGGTCTTCCAAATTCATTTTTTACCACCTGAAGAATATCAGCACCTCTTACTCCTTTTGGTACTTCTTTAATCTCATCTAAGGGAAACTCTTTTCTTAGCATCCCCTCAAAATGAAGTTCTAAAACTTCTCCTTGAAGTTGCTGTGATCCTTGTTCTAATTTTTTTTTGTACTCTTCTACTAATTTTAAAGCATCATTTAGTTTTTTTTCCTTTTCTAAAATTTTTAGTTGAAACTCTTTTTCCAGTTGTGTTTTTTGCTCTTGTCTTATTTTTTCTAATTCTTCAAAAAGCTTTTTTTCCATGTCAATTCTTTGTTTCTCTTTTTCAAATTGAAGCTTTCTTATAAGTTTGTTTAATTCTAACAACTGTTCTTGAAAAAGTTTATTTTGTTTTTTTAGTTCTTCATTTTCATTTACCTTATCTTTTATCTCAACCGCTAACTTTTCTTGAATTTTTTTTGAAAGTTCTGTTTTTAATTCTTCTTCAATTTTCTTTTTTTCCTCTAAGAGTCGTTTTTGATATGCTCTTTGATAGTTTTCTTTTATTTGATGAGATAAGGCCTCGGTTAAAGGAATCACTCTTTTGCAATAAGGACAGATTATTTGATCATCCATTTATTTTAAAGTTAAGTTAAGAAACCAACTAGTAATAGAAAGAACGACGCTAAAAATCACTGCCCAAAAAAAGTTAGAAACGAAAAAACCAAAAACAAACCATGAGGCAAGAAAAACAATAAAGCCATTTATCAAAAAACGAAAAAGACCAAGGGTTAAAAGATTCAAAGGAAGAGATAATAATTCAAGCATGGGCTTAATAAAAGTATTTAAAATGCCCAAAACTAAAGCTACAATAACTGCTGTTTTAAAATCTTTTATGTAGATACCCTCCAAAAAATAATCAGCCCAAAAAACAGCAAAACTATTAACTAAAAGATTAGCGATTAATTTCATAGAATTTTATAATAAAATTATATCCATGTTTTTTCCTAATAATCAACGGATTTTAAAGATTAAAAAAAATTTTGAAAATTTAAATTTAGAAGCATTTTTAATTTCTGACTTTTACAATATTCTATATCTTACAGGATTTCATGGGTTTTCTTCACAAGAAAGGGAAAGTTGGTTTTTAATTACCAAAAATAAATCATATTTTTTTACTGATAAGCGGTATATTTTTTCTTCTAAGAAATTAAAAAATATAGAACTCATCACTCTTTCTTTCGAAAAAAATCTACTTTTTAATCTTCAAGAAATTTTTGAAAAAGAAAAGATTACAAACTGTGGTTTTGAGAGTGATAATTTAAGATTTACTGAATTTGATCTCTTGACAAATAAGATAAAAAGTGTCAAGTTTGTTTCAACGGAAAAAGTGATTCTTAAACAAAGAGCAATAAAAGACAAAAAAGAGATAGAAAAAATTAAAAAAGCTTGTCAAATAGGAGACGAGTGTCTAAAGAAAATAACTAAACTGATAAGAAAAGGGATTTCTGAAAAAGAACTGGCTTTTAAAATTGAGTTTTTCATAAGAGAAAAAGGTTTTGACATTGCTTTTTTACCAATCGTTGCTTTTGACGAAAACTCTTCTCTTCCTCATTACAATACTAATAGAGGAAAAAACAAAAGACTAAAAAACAAAGGTATTATCCTTATTGATTTTGGCGTTAAGTTTGAAAATTACTGCTCTGATATCACAAGAATTTTTTTCTTAAGAAGACCTAATAACAATCTTTTAAATCTCTATCAAAAACTCTTATTAGTTCAAGAAAAAACCATTAAATTTTGCCAAAAAGAAAGATTAGCCAAAGAAATCGAGATTTTTTGTCGAGAAGCCCTGGCAAAAGAATTGCCTCATTTTTCTTCATATTTTTATTCTCATGCAACTGGCCATGGAGTTGGCTTGGAGACACATGAACTACCAACAATATCAATATTTAACGAAAATAGGATTGATAAAAATCAAGTCTTAACCATTGAACCAGGAATTTATGTTCCCAAAAAATACGGCTTAAGAATTGAAGATACTATACTAGTTGAAGAAAACGGAACAAAAACTCTCACGCGATTTAATAAAAAAATAATGATTCTATAGATCGAACTTTATTAATTCTGGGTTATTTATTCGTTCAAGCTTAAACTATCTCATGGTCATTGCTTTTTTTTCTTTTTCTTCTTTTTTCTTGGCTTTTACTTCGACAAAATCTTCATCACTTTTGTTTTTTAATTTTTCGGTAATTTCTTTTTCTTTTTCTATAATCATTCTTACTTGTTTTGCTGCTTCTAACTTTGCTCGAAGATAGGTAATTAACTGCTCCCCACTTAAGTTATTAATCAAAAATATCGGTAAAATATAACCTATATCATCTAATCCCTGTTGTCTTAAATCTTCATTAGGTGATAAAAGTTTGTTTAAAGTATTGGTAATAAAAACAATGTCCTGCTCAACCCACTGTTCTCGACTTTTAATATTTTCAGAAACTGGTACTTCACCTTTTTCATATTGACTAATCCACATCTTTTTTACTTCTTCATATTCTTCAATTGAAATAGTTGGGGAGATCGAAATAATCTTCTCTGGTGATTTTTCCGGCTCAGTAATAATTGGTCGTTCAATTATTTCTTGAACTTTTTCTTTTTCTACCTGCTCTTTTTCTGCTACTTCTTCCACTAACTGCGGATTCTCTTTAATTGTCTTGATAAAAGTTTTTAAGATAGTTTTTATTTGTTCTTTGGGCACACTCGTTTCTTCAGAAACTTTTTGAACAACGGTTAATGGATGCTCACTGATATTTTGAGAAAAAGAAGTTAGTGCTTTTTGAATTAGATTTTGAGAAACACTAGTCTTTTGAGAAACCATTTGATGAATATTAGGATTATTAGCTAAATTACGCATAATGCCCTGAATTTTTGGCGCTGATAGATTTGTTTTAAATGAAATGA
>Ga0197142_1003532_pt1 | contig 13052 bp, 10 predicted proteins | sample GBS60_MetaG_FD_148614 | JGI IMG/M metagenome (GOLD analysis project Ga0197142, IMG submission 148614) | Sediment microbial communities from Great Boiling Springs, Gerlach, Nevada, United States - GBS 60_MetaG | ecosystem: Environmental > Aquatic > Thermal springs > Hot (42-90C) > Sediment... | reverse complement strand
AAGGGTTGGTCATCGGGATTTCCCAATCCGGTGAATCGCCTGATGTCCTGGCTGTCATGGAAGAAGCCAAAAGACAACAGACGCCTACCCTGGCAATTGTAAATCGAATTGACTCGCCGCTCGTACGTTTTGCTGACTTGATTTTGCCCTTAGATTGCGGCGAAGAAAAAGCTGTTGCGGCCAGCAAGACTCACACAGCACAATTACTGGCGATTGCCTCGCTGGTTGCAATGTGGCTCAATGACGACCAAATGCTCAGAGATTTGTCTCCAATACCGCAATATGTCCAACAAGCTCTTCAAGCACATGAACGAATCAGAGAAATCGCCGAACAAATCAAGGATCACAACCGTTTGCTGATCGTTGGTCGAGGCTATACGCATTGCACCACCCATGAAATTGCGCTCAAAATTAAAGAACTTGCCTATATTAGCGCCGATCCTTACTCGGCAGCCGATTTCAAGCACGGGCCAATTGCTTTGGTAGAAGAGGGATTTCCACTGATAGCCATTGCCCCACTGGGAAAAACTTTTGAGACAATGAAGACATTAATCCAGGAAGTTCAACAACTCGGCGCAGATACAATTATCCTCAGCAATCACCTGGATTTCTCGAGGGATCACCATAGATTCGTGCCTTTACCGACCGAGTTGCCTGAATGGATATCGCCGATTGTCGCAGTGGTGCCAGGACAATTGCTTGCGCTTTGCCTGACAATTGCGCGCGGCAATGATCCGGACAAGCCGCGTAGCCTCAAGAAAGTGACTCGCACAATTTAGAAATCCGATGACAACACCTCTATCACACTCCTTGCAATCCAAACTGCTTGAGCAGAGGGCTCAAATAACCCAGTTAATTTCTGACATCGTCAGAATCCCATCAGTCAATGACGAGAGCCAGGTTCAAACTTATATCGAATCATTTCTAAATAATTATGATCTACAAATTGATGTCTGGGAGCCAAGCATAAAAGAGTTATGCCAACACCCAGCTTTTGTGGCTGTGGATTACGATTACGTTAATCGAAAAAATATGGTCGTCATCCTCAAGGGTCTGGGAGGAGGACCATCGCTCACCCTCAATGGGCACATGGACGTGGTGCCATCTGATCCAACCGCAAAGTGGAAACATGGCGATCCGTTTAGCGGCAGGGTTGAAGACAACCGCGTCTATGGCCGAGGGTCAGTAGATATGAAGGCCGGATTGGCTATAATGATGATCATCGCTAAGGTCTTGAAAGAATTACAGATCCAACTCAAAGGGAATTTACAGCTTCAATTTGTGGTAGATGAAGAAAATGGCGGCAACGGCACATTGGCTTGTATCACCCGTGGCTATCGAAGTGACGCCACGATCTTCTTAGAACCCACAAGCCCGAACTATCTTGTCGTCTCATCCCGTGGAGCACATTTTTTTCGGATCACTGTACCTGGTGTAGAGGGCGGAATTGAATATCAAAATTTGCTACCCAATGCGATCGAAAAAGCCACTCTCCTAATCAATGCAGTACAGCACTATGCTTGGTGGCGTGCATCCCAAGCAAATTCACCTCTATATGAACACGATCCTACAAAAATACCGGCCGCTATTTGTAAAATCCAAGCCGGCAATTGGCCATCTACCCTTCCGGCAAAGTGCATCATGGAAGGCAGCATAGAATGTCTGCCTGGGGAAGACATTGATCAAATCTGTGATCAATTTTCTGCCTACATCAATGAAGTTGCTCGACAAGATCCATGGCTGCAAAATCACCCACCTCAAGTGGAGTGGTTTGGACTTCGATATGAGGCAGGCTTAACCGATCCAAACCATCAATTTGTCAAAACCCTCCAAAAGGTCATCACAAAAACCCTGGGGGCTGCGCCTCAGGTTGTGGGCGGAGGTGGCTCTGATTTACGTCTGCCAGTCTTATATGCCCAGAGCGCTAGCGCCCTATTTGGCCCTTCGGGTGGCGCAATTCATAGCACCGATGAGTATGTTGACCTCGATTCGGTTATGGAAGTTCTGCAAGTAATCGGCAACTTTATCCTCGAATGGTGCCAGGTAGCAGACAATGAATGAGCAAGACATCTTATCCGTTGGTCGGCAACTCCTTGAGAAAGAAAGCGCGGCGATTCTCTCTTTAGCAACGATGTTAGATGAGTCTTTCGTCCAAGCTGTAAACTATCTGGTCAATTGCCGAGGACATGTGATCACCTCAGGAGTTGGAACGACCGGAATGATTGCGCGTCGCCTCGCTCATCTCCTTTGTAATGTGGGGTGTCCGGCCTTATTTCTTCATTCTGGGGATAGCTTACATGGCAGCTCGGGCGCTGTACGCAATGAGGATATCCTTGTCCTTCTTTCAAAATCAGGAGAGACGAGCGAAACAATTCAATTAGCAAAAATTGTCTATGAACGTCATGTCCCAATCATTGCCATAACCGCCCGTCCCGACTCTACTTTAGGCAAGCTGAGTACTGTTGTGTTAAGAGTACAAGCGCCAGATGATATTGATCCATATAATGGTTTAATGGGTGTCGGCAGTTCTTTAATCAGTGCAGCAATGTGTGATGCCCTGGTCTTTGCCATATGGCAATGCAAGGGAGTAACCACTCAGGATTTCTTCCAGGGACATCCTGGAGGAATTATCGCCCATCTAAAACAACCAAAAGCCCCCTGATAAAACTACTCAACCCTCTTCATCTAGACTTTCAATCATCCAAAGCATCGGATCTTCGATAAGGCGCTTGATTTCTTGTAAAAATCTTGCTGCGGGGGCTCCATCCACCAGGCGATGATCAAAAACCAGAGATAAAATCACCATTGGCCGGATGGCAATCTGGTTGTGATATGGCACAACTCTATCGACTATTCGACCTATCCCCAGAATGGCGATTTCAGGGTAGTTGATTATCGGTGTGAAAACGTCGATATCATAATTTCCCAAATTGGTTATCGTAAATGTACCGCCTTGTAAATCATCGGGAGAAATATTGCCCTGCCGGGCAGCATTGGCTAGTGCTCGCATTCTTTCTGCAAATTTTCTTAATGATAACTTTTCCGCCCCTCGAATCACCGGCACCATTAAACCTCGTTCTGTATCTACAGCAATTCCTAGATTGACAGTGTGATACATCTCGATCAGATCTTGATGAAAGCGGGCATTCATATAGGGATACTTAAGCAATGCGGTTGTGACTATCTTGCTGATGATTTCGAGATAACCTGGTGAAAAACCCCATAGGTTCGCATAGCGTTCTTTTAATCTGGAGCGGAGAGATACCAGCTCGCTTGCATCTACTTCCGTTGTCAGAGTCACCCGAGCTGTTGTGAGTACACTCGCGCGCATGTGTTCAGCAATAACTGCCCGGATTCCCTTAACCGGTATCTTTTCAACCGAAATCTCTTTCAGTTCATCGAGATTTGTTGCCTTTTGTGACTTTTCAAGCACCTCAAGAATATCTTCTTTTTTAATTCTTTCCTTGTTGATCTCCAGAGAGTCCACATCGATGCCAGCCTCTTGAGCAATCTTTTGAGCCAAAGGTGTCAATTTGGGCTTCCTGGCTGCAGCATTCAACACATCCTTCTCGATAATTCGTCTTCCCCCAGCTCCAGTGGGAATAACGTTTTCTAAAGATATGTTCTTCTCCTGGGCTGTTCGGCGTGCTCGGGGAGAGGCAAAAATCTTGCCTTTGATCTCTTCAGATGAGGTTATCACTTCAACGGCTTCTGCGCTTGCCGGTTTCTTGAACGAATCTATTGAAGGCTCGAAGCCTCGCTTATTGAAAGAAACCTGTTCCCCTTCCTTTCCAATGATCGCAACTACGGTTAGGATGGGGACTACATCCCCTTCTTTATATGGACCGCGGTGAAGAATTCCAGAAGTCGTTGCTTCAACAGTGAAAATTGCCTTGTCGGTTTCGACCCGTAACAATTCATCTCCCGTTTGGACCGACGCCCCGTCAGCCGCTAACCATTCCACAATGGTTACTTCTTCCACCGTCTGCCCAAATTTCGGTATAAAGACCTCCTCTGCCATCATTCCAGTGCCTTTCTACAAGCCTGACAAATGCGCTCAACATTTGGGATTGCCTGATCTTCAAGAATTTCCGCCCGAGGGACTGGAACGTTGCGCGCCGCAACCCGGATCATCGGAGCATCCAAATAATCAAATGCCAGCTCGTTGACTTGAACCATCACCTCGTTAATGAAACTTGTGTTTTCGTAAGCTTCTGTAACGCCAACAAATCTGCCGGTTTTTTTGACGGATTGAACAACCGTCTCAATATCTAATGGTTTCAAGCATCGTAAGTCGATAACTTCTACATCAATGCCCTCTTGGGATAAAATCTTTGCCGCTTCAAGGGATTTCAGAACCATACGAGAATATGTGACCAAGGTAACATGCTGTCCCTTGCGTTTGATATCTGCAACGCCCAAAGGAATAATATAGTCTTCTTCAGGAACAGGACCTTTTTCCTTATAAAGCATTTTGTGTTCGATGAACATAATCGGATTATCATCCCGAATGGCGGCTTTCAGTAAGCCCTTGACATCATAAGGAGTCGCCGGCATGACAACATAAATGCCGGGAAAATGCGTCCAAAGAGCTTCTAAACTTTGAGAATGATGGGCGGCAATAGCTCTCCCAGCCCCTCCTTCTGTGCGGATCACCAGCGGAACAGTCGTTTTTCCACCAAACATATACCGGTTTTTTGCCCCCTGGTTGGCAATTTGATCCATCGCTAATGGGGTGAAATCCACATACATGATCTCGGCTACCGGACGCATCCCAGCCATGGCAGCGCCGACAGCCGCCCCTCCAATTGTAGCTTCGGAGATTGGCGTATCGATAACCCGCCATTCTCCAAATTCGTTTATCAAGCCACGCGTTGCTCCATAGGCACCACCATACAAACCCACATCTTCGCCCAAGATAAATACCCGTTCATCGCGAAGCATTTCTTCACGGAGAGCTTCTTGAATCGCAGCAGCATAGGTAATTTGTCTGACGGATGGATCCGAGCAAACTCTTTCTCTCAGGATTGCCTCATATTCTATATCCCGGAGAGTGGTTTTCGGAGGAGCATAAACATCCATATCCACTTCCTCCGGGCGTGGCTCAGGAGATTTTTGGCCAAACTGGAGAGCAGTCATTAATTTGCTCTGGGCATATTCTTCAATGGCTGCATTTTCTTCGGGTTTTAGCAGACCCGTTTCTATCATTTTTGAACGCAGGGTTAGAATTGGATCACGTTCTCTCCAAGTCTTCTCCTCATCTTTTGTTCGGTAGGCTCGCGGATCAGAATGGCTGTGGCCATAATATCGATACGTCTTTGCCTCGATCAAAGTTGGTCCGAGACCATTTCTTGCTCGCTCAACGGCCCTTGTTACTGCTCCTCGAACGGCTAAAACATCCATTCCATCTACAACCTCGCCCGGTATTCCATAAGCAACAGCTCGATCAGCAATATGCTCTAATTTACTTGCCTTTCTCCATGGAACAGACATAGCATACAGATTATTCTCGACGACAAAGACAACCGGCAGGTTCCAAAGGCTAGCCATATTTAGCGCTTCGTGAAAATTACCGGTATTTGAAGCTCCGTCACCAAAAAAACATAAAACTACCCGATCGGTACCCATGAGTTTCTGAGCTAAAGCAGCTCCGACAGCTACGGGTATATTACCGCCTACGATTCCGGTTGCACCCAGGTTACCGTGACTCACATCAGCAATATGCATTGACCCCCCTTTTCCTTTGCAATAGCCTGTAGCTTTTCCAAGCACCTCAGCCATCATCTTGTTATAATGCTCTTGTTTTGCTTCGGGAGATTTAGCGAGTTTATCACCATGGGCATGAGCATGCCCATGCCCGCGATGAGTGCTGGTAATCAAATCATCGTCTCTCAAGGCAGCAATTGCCCCTACTGCCACAGCCTCCTGCCCGGCATAGAGGTGCGATGCCCCGCGCAATTCCCCTTTACTCAATAGAGAAGCAATCTGATCTTCGAAAATACGAATCTCTATCATCTGACGATAGTACTCTAATAACTCTTCGCGGCTAATCCCTTGCTCTTCCATTTGAGCTGTGATCTCTTCGAGCATTCGAATAGTTTTTGTTTCCATGTTCTAAACCTCGATCTTCTCTGATTTTTCTATGGGTTTAAAATCTTTCCCACAGCCCCCCCTGGATGGATTTTGGCGAAATTCTCTGGCGAAAATCTCTTTTCCCTTGCCACAATTCCACAGAGAGCATCACAAATCGCGCTATATGCGATTGTACTGGTTGTTGCCAGATATCCTATCAGCTCATATTCCTGTTTACACGGGATGAGTAATGTCGATTTGCAAATCTTCGCCAGATGAGAGTCTGGGTTACTTACAAAAGCCAGCGTATCCGTGCCCAACTGGTTGGCGATTTCGACCATCTGGATTACTTCTCGACTCTCTCCACCCCTTGAGATAGCTATCAGGATGTCTTGCTGGCGGAAAATATTCGTATGCCCATGCAATCCATCAGACGGAGAGAGAAACATAGACCGCTGACCACTGCAGGTTAGAATATGAGCAAACCGCATCCCAACTGCAGCAGATGTTCCTACAGCCGTGATCCAAACCAAGCCCTGACAATTACACAGTCTTTTAGCCGTTTCAACAAATGATTGACCCAGATTTTTCAACAGGCTTTGCAAGGTATCAATATCCTGTTGAAAGACCTCTTCTCCAATTTTGATGGCTTTGTGATAAAAATCATCAGGCAACTTTTCCTTTGATACCATATCAGCTCCATTACACGAGAATTACATCTACGCCGCGCTCTTGCAAAGTAGCTACAAATTCGGGCGGAGCATCCATATCCGTAATTAGCACATGCATCATTTCAACCGGCATGATTGTGGCTAATCCAATTACCCCGATTTTGCTTGAGTCGGTTACCACGATGACCTCACTTGCAGCTCGAACCATTGCTCTCGCCACTTCTGCTTCCAATACGTTTGCAGTGGTCAATCCTTGCTGAAAGGTTAATCCATCCGTACCCAAGAACATTTTATCCGCATGAAGTCCTCTCAGTTGTTCAATAGTTTGTGGCCCAACAACCAAATCGTATTCGGCCAGATAAATTCCTCCCAATAAAATCATGTGGACGCCTTTACAACTTCCCAATTCCCGAACGACAGGTAGAAAACCCGTAATGACAGACAGGCTTCGGAGGTCATCGATGCGACTCGCAATGCTTTTGGCTACTTGTAAAGTGGTTGTACCGGAATCGATAATCAACCGGTCATTGGGCTTAACCAACGAGGCTGCCGCCTTGCCAATTCGCTCTTTTTTTTCATTGTTCTGATTCATCCGCTGCGCTAACGGCGGGGTCAGGTTATTGGGTAAAATATTGACCGCTCCTCCTGCGATCCGTTTCAATAACCCCATTTCTTCCAGTTCCTGTAAATCACGTCGGATTGAAACGGTTGAAACACCAAACTGTCTGCTCAACTCAACAACTCGGACAAGATTGTTGCGCTTTAGCTCTTCCAGAATTCGTGAACGTCGTTCCTGAGCTTGATAAGCTGTTTTTCCATTATCCATAGAAAGTCTCTCTCCGGTTGACTTTCGATTTTGAAAGTAATTCTGTTCATTTTAGATACAATCTTATTATAATCTAAAAATTTCATCCGGTAGAATATACAACAAAAAGAAATTTGTTATAATTCCTAACGAAATTTCTCGTTTATTGGAGACTGCCATGTCTAACCTCAGAAATATCGATCAAAAATTAGCCATACACGGGGGAAAACCGGTGCGGACAAAACCATTACCCGCCTGGCCTTCCTACGATGAAGAAATCGAAGCAGCCATAGAGGTGCTTCGTTCTGGAAAACATGCCCGACAATCTGGTTCCTATGTAGCTCAATTTGAAGCTGCCTTTGCTGAATATTTTGGGGTTAAGTATGCTATTGCCGTGAGCTCTGGAACTGCCGCTATTCATGTAGCTTTAGCAGCTCTGGGCATTGGCCCTGGAGATGATGTCATCAATACTGCACATTGTTTTATTGGCACCGCAACCCCGGTTGTCCATTGTGGCGCCGTACCCGTCTTTGCTGACATTGACCCGAAAACATTCAATATCGATCCGAAATCCGTTAGGGAAAAAATTACTCCCTATACGAAGGCTATTGTTCCAGTTCACCTAAACGGCTGTCCTGCTGAAATGGATCAATTGCTTGAAATCGCTAAGCAACATAATCTATATATTGTCGAAGATGCTGCCCAAGCTCATGGTGCTCGCTATCGGGGTAAACTGGTTGGAACCTTTGGCCAATTAGGATGTTTCAGCTTTTGGGAAGATAAGATTATCTCAACCGCTGGCGAGGGCGGCATGATCATTACCGATGACGAGCAATTTGCCAAAAGAGCGAGAATGATCCAGCACCATGGTGAATTGCGCGAAGATGGCGACTATTATCGAGGGGAACGCCTGTATTACCATCCGATTTTAGGGTACAACTTTCGGATGACAGAAGTTCAGGGAGCAATCGGACTGGTTCAGTTGAGAAAATTGCCCCATTACATTGCGAAACGGCGTAAAAACGCTCATCTTTTGACCCACCTTCTATCTGACACCTTGGGGGTTCTTCCTCCTTATGAACCCGAATATGTCGAGCATGTCTACTACAAATACATTCTAAAGTTGGATCGCAAGGTACTCACGACTCCAGCAGTAGAGATTGCCAAAGCAATTTCAGCCGAGGGAATTCCAGCTACCCGTAGGTATCCAACACCTTTACACCAACAACCGATTTTTGTTGAAAAACGGGGCTTTGGTAATACAAGTGCCCCTTTTACCTCACCCTGGTATCCTGGCGAAGTGCAGTATGGCCATGGTTTACCGGTGGCAGAGACCATTCCAAACGATTTGATTATGATTCGGATGAATCCAAATTTAACCGAAGAGGATGTGGCAGATATCGCCCATGCTGTTCGTAAAGTGGTTAAACATTACCTGCAACATCAAGGGGATGCTCTATAATATGCATCCCTAAATGTGAATAAACAAGAAGCTCCTGCTCAGCGCAGGAGCTTTCTGCAATATGTAGAGGAGGTTGATCATTAGCCCTTCTTGGTTGGAGTCACTTCGACCCAAACACCTCGGGTTGAAGGGGCAAGGATAGACCAGGGAGGAGAATACTCCATTTTCTCCGCATACTCTACAACTTCATCCAGGTTTTCCCAAACTTTTCGGAAACCTTTGAGATAAAGGTCCATGGTTTCACGGTTGCGGAAATACCAGGGTCCAGCGCTTCCGTTTTTGCCGATACAGCGCGTTGTCTCCAGCACCTCTAAAGTATTGGTGTATTCTTCAAAGTCGTACTTAATCGGATTGGTGCCTGGCAACGACCAAGGTACACCGTTCCCAAATCCTTCTTTGGTGCGAAACATTGCCTGGCCCGGGATCGGGGCGTTCTGGTATAGCCTTAAAGGCAATCCTTCTGCTCCCATGGCATCTTCAATAGCTTTGGCAAAACGACCGGGATGTACATCATAGCCGGCAGCTTTTGGATCGAATTTGATCCGATACATGTGATAGACATGCGTGCTTCCCTCAGGTATGTGAGGAGGGATAATCCCTGGCAATTCTGATAACCCTTTACTCAAGTAAGCACCATTGGAAACAAACAATTCTGTATAGTGGTCCAAACGCTTTAGTTGAGTGCGAAGGAATGCTGCCATAATGGGATTAATCCGATAGTTCCATCCCAAAGTAAAGGCATTGTAAGCTCGGGGCTTGTCTTTCTGAATGACTTCACCAAAAGAGCGCACCATGCTGGCGCGATTATAAAAATCAACATTATTGGTAAAGAAAATACCACCCTCACCGCAAGTCGCCAGTTGCTTAACCGGCATTAGACTTGTTCCGGCAACATCACCTAATGCCCCGGCTTTCTTGCCTTTGTAAGTTGCCCCCATAGCATGAGCTGCATCTTCGATCAACACAAGGTTATATTTGTCGGCTATCTTTCGGAGAGACTCGTAATCGGCGGGCAATCCGTGTAGATCAACCGCCATAATTGCCCGCGTACGATTGGTGATTTTTGCTTCAACCGACTTTGGATCGATGTTATAGGTTACAGGGTCAATGTCCGCAAATACGGGAATGCAGACATGGTGTAAAACGGCTGAAGCTGAGGCTAAAAACGTAAGGGCCGGCACGATGACTTCATCCCCGGGTACACATCCAGCCGCTGCCACAGCAGCATGTAAAGATGCTGTACCGCTTCCCATTAACAACACGTAATCAACATTAAAGTATTCGGAAATTTCTTTTTCGGCAGCTTCTATTTCAGGATGGTTGATACCTAAAAATTGACCACTCTCGATCACCCGATTAATTGCTTCTAAATCTTCTGGCAAGGTTTCTGGCCAGCGATCTTCAAGCGGTCTCTCATTCTTGAACAGAGGTTCTCCACCAAACAATGCAAGCTTCGACATTTTTTTACTCCTTTCATGATATAGCTTTTGAATTTGGATTGAATAAGGGTTCTAAAATTTGATGAACTTTAACAAATTGTTGATAACCTGCCTCGTAGATTTCCATTTTTTCCGTTCGAGGATAAATGATTTCTCCAGCAGATAACCATTGCTTGAGCAATATCTCAAAATTATCGAAATAGCCGATAGCCATCCCGGCCAGATAGGCATCGGCAATTGATCCTTCTGCATTGGGTGCATACTCCTGAGGAATACCGGTAATATCCGTCACAATATGACGCCAAATCTTACTGCGTGCCCCACCTCCCGTAGCAATCAGACGCTTAAGCGGGTGGCCTTGGGGATAATAACACTCTAGCCCATAACGGATCGTGTATCCCCACGCTTCCAACAAAGATCGAAACAGATGTGAACGAGTATGGGAACGCCGTAATCCAATGAATGCTCCGCTGGCATAGGGATTGAATTGGGGACTGCGTTGCCCCAGCATGTGAGGAATAAAAATTAAGCCATCACAGGTCTCCGGCGCTCTTTCGGCAAGTTGATCAAATTGGGCATAAGCCGATACGCCGCTCTGCGCCTCAATCAGGCGTTGTTCATAACCAAACTCATCCCGAAACCAACGCAAACTATCCCCCGTGGTCAAACAATAGGCAGGGTAATCGTATAAATAACCATCTTGAGGCCGTTCCCCTTTTTCCTCATAAGGGAAGGGATGCCGCAAAGCAAAATCCATATCCACTTTCATCACCGGCAATAAGCCAGCGGTCCCATAATAAGCTATTGCTTCACTGGTTTTGGTTGCTCCACCGCTGATGGTCGAAGCAGTTACATCGTTGGTGCCGGCTGCAACCAGTGTACCTTTTGCCAATCCTGTCTCCATTGCCGCTTTGTGATGTACTTCTCCCACGACCGTTAAAGGAGCAACGGCTCGCGGCAGGATAGATGGATCAATACCGAGTTCCTCACATACCTCTTCTTTCCAACTGCAGGAGGGACTGTGGTAAATTGCTCCCCACCCTCCTACAGAAATTGTATCCGTAACGTATGCTCCACAAAGCTTATAAACAAAATATTGGGCAGCATCAAAAAATTTTTTCATCCTCGAAGCAGTTTCAGGTTCATGACGGATGAACCAGACCAGCTTCGGGATCATTTCTTCACTGGTCAGTTTTAAGTGATATTTCCGGTTTATTTCATCCAATTCCCGAACTGCTCGATTGTCTGAATATAAGATAGCCCCATAAATTGGATTTCCATTTTCATCTGTCGGCCCGAAGTTCGGGTGCAATCCGCTTGGAAAAACAGCCTTAATCTGCTCTGGATTAACCTCATTTTCTCCAAGCATCTTTCGGATAACCCAACAGGGATTTTGCCACCAATTTCTTTCTATGTCATGCTCTACCCATCCAACGCGTGGATACTGACAACTATGCTCCAAAAAAGCCTCTGCAACGACTTTACCATCGAGTGAAACAATTGCCCCTTTTACACCTTGTGTCCCGATATCGATTCCTAACAGCAAATCTTCATTGGATAGACGCATTGGTTTTTCCTCAGGTATTGATGTTCTCAGCGCCGCACTCGACGCACGTGAAACTGTATCCGATCGCCTCGGTGATAATCTCTGGAATAAATCATAGGCTCAGGTAAGTCACCATAAATCAATTGTTTCAATAGAATCCAGGTTAAGTTTTCGGACTCAAATGGCAAAGCGTCTCTTTCCAGTCGGCATGCGTGTATCGTCGCTTGAGAGTATCTCAGGGGCTTTCCAAGAATGTTCTCAATGTACTCAAATAACGAACCCTTAAAATCCTCTTCGCTCCATTGAGCGGGTAAAAATCGCACGGGTATTGTGTCAATTGAGTAAATGATCGGGGTGTTTCCCGCATATCGGATTCGCTCTATAGAAATCACTTCTTGATTGGGGTCGATTTGGAGTAAAGCACACAATTCCGAGTCAGGAAAATGTTTTTCCACTTTCAGGAGTTTATTCTCCGTGCTAATGTTGTAGCTGGATAATAACTCTGTCACACTTTGTAAATTAGAGATGTCAATGTCCAGGTTAGAAGGGAGCGATAGAATATACCTGCCAGAGCCGTGCTTTGTCACGATGATTCGCTCCTCTTCTAATAACTGCAAGGCTTCACGCAAACTAAGCCGACTGACATTGAGGATTTCCTGTAAGCGTTCCTCCGATGGCAGTTGATCACCAGGCTGGTAACTCTGTTCTCGAATGAACTCCAGCAAAGCATCTCGAATTAAGTAGCGGATGGGTTTGCCATTGGGATTCAAGAAAGATTTCATATGCGTCTGGAAGTCATCAGATATCTGATGACTTCCAGTATACCGAAATCGTTATAATCTGTCAATAGTACTTTTCTTATTTTCTCATTCTCCCCTCCCCCAACCCATTCGGTTCTACGATATAATCATTAGCGAAAAGAAGGTATCTTTACCCTTTTCACGGATTTTATACATTTGGAGAGCGTAATGAGCACAGGTTCAATTCAGCCACCCGCGGGGGGAACGCCTATTGTGATGAAAGATGGAAAACTCATCGTCCCCGATCATCCCATTAT
>Ga0197142_1003531_pt1 | contig 13053 bp, 16 predicted proteins | sample GBS60_MetaG_FD_148614 | JGI IMG/M metagenome (GOLD analysis project Ga0197142, IMG submission 148614) | Sediment microbial communities from Great Boiling Springs, Gerlach, Nevada, United States - GBS 60_MetaG | ecosystem: Environmental > Aquatic > Thermal springs > Hot (42-90C) > Sediment... | reverse complement strand
AAGGGCGGCGAGGTAGAGCTGGGCCGGCCCCTGGCCGTGGGCGAAGGCGAGAGCCGAGAGGGCCGACGCGGCGAAGAAGAGCGCGGCGACTGGCCTCCTGCCGACGCGCTCCACTAAGAAGGCGGCGGCGAAGTAGCCAGGTAGTTGCGCAATGGTGGTGACAAGCATAAACTCGTAGGACTGAAGCGCCGTGAGCCCCCGCTCCCGCACCAGGATTGTTGGAAGCCAGAGGAAGATGCCGTAGTAGCCGAAGGCGAGGACGAGCCAGATGTACCACACGGGGGCGAGCCGTCTGGCGTATTCGCCTAGTCTCAGCGCCGTCTTCCTCCGCGGCTTGTGCTCAGGCAGAGCGCCTCTGATAACTGCGGCGTAGAGGGCCGTGGCGCTTAGAATCAACAGAGTCGTCCTCCAGCCGAGGGCGGGGAAGAGGTAGTACGCCACGGCCGCCGCCGCTAATGCGCCTAGAGACCAGAAGCTTTCTAGAAGCACCACGTCTCTCCCCCTTCTCCCCGGCGGAGACAGCTCGGAGACATAAGACGCAACGACAGGAAGCTCACCGCCTAGGCCGAGGCCGGCTACAAACCGTACGACCGCGAGCTCTGAGTGGCTTCTCACAAATGCGGTGGCGCCGGTGGCCAGGCTGTAGAGGAGGAGCGTTGTTATGAAGACCTTTCTCCTACCTAGGGCGTCTGAAAGCCTCCCGAAGAGGGTTGCTCCTATCAACATGCCAAGGTTGTTGGCTAGTATTACCGCCGTCCATTCGGCAACTCCCATATTTAGCTCGGGCGCGGCGGCGACCAGCAGATAGGAGAGGAGGAGGACGTCCATAGCGTCGAAAAGCCAGCCGATGCCAGAGAGGATTATGAGTCTTCTCTCGGAGACCACGTGCGGGGGCTTGGCCATCTTTAAAAGTGTATGCAGGTCAAAATTTGTGCACATAAACAGCGTGAGGGCTGGAGACCCGGCAAATTTTTAAGTGTATATAGGTAAAGGGAGTGTGAAGATTACGGAGGTGGAGACCGAGAGTTCCGTATTGGCTGAGGCGCTGAGACGCGTGGGTGTGGAGGTGCGGAAGGGCGCCGCCGTGGTGGCGGTGTATGGGCGGGACCGCGACATCTTGAGGGCTCTGAGGGCTGAGGACAGGCATGTCTTAGGCATCTCGCCGCCGGGGGTAAACGCCAGGCTGGCGGCGGTGGAGCTGAGGGAGCTGCCGCTTCTGCCGGAGCTGGAGTTTAAACCGGTAGACGCCATAAGGCTGACGGCCGAGAGCGGGGGCCAGCGGATTGTGGCCATAAACGAGGTGGCTCTGCTCCCCGCGGAGCCAGCCGCCCTGGTGAGGTACTCGCTTTATGTGGACGGGGCCTTCGTCTTCAACGACATGGGAGACGGCTGTCTAGTGTCGACGCCGGTGGGCTCCACGGCCTACGCCCTCTCGGCCGGGGGCGCGGTGATAAGCCCGGGCGCCGCGGTGGTGGAGGTGGTGCCCGTCAACTCCATGTTGAGGAGGCCGCCGCATGTCTTCCCGGCGGACGCCGAGGTGGAGCTACGGGGGGCTAGGAGCAGATCCGATATATTATTAATCGGAGACGGCGCCGAGAGGATCAGATACCGCGACTCGGCGGTTGTGAAACGCGTGGGGACTGCCAGGCTGCTTGTACGGGTTGAAAGGGAGAGGCCGGCGCCGCGGCTGACTCCGAGTGCTCTTCTGGTGCGGAAGATCCTGGAGGAGAGGGGACCCTTGACGGCTTCGGAGATCGTGTCACTGACGGGCCTCTCGCCGCGTACGGTGCGGCACGCCTTGGAGAGGCTGAGGTCGTCCGGCCTCGTCCGGTCCGTGGTGGACCCCGCGGACCCGCGGCGTAGGGTCTATATGGCCTAGGCGCTCTCCGCGGCGGAGAACTTCCTGAGGAGGATGGGCGCCGCCACGCCGACGGCGATGGCGACTACAGATATGGCGAGGTCGCGGGTGTAGATCAGCGGGTCGAGCGACGGCGCCGATAAGGTGCTTACTAGATACACCACGCCGAGTACCAAAGCCACCGCGCTTAGTACGTATGCGACGGTTTTCATAGGCACCTTCTCTCTCCGCTATTTAAAGGTTTCAAGGTTTATTAAGGAGGAACCGGAAGTACACAAGTGATTATGTGCCAAGACGTTGGGAGGAGATATGGCGATTTCTGGGCATTGCGGGGCGTCACGTTTGAGGTGGGGAGAGGCGTCGTGCTGGGAGTTCTGGGTCCCAACGGCGCTGGCAAGACGACGCTGGTGAGAATACTGACCACAGAGCTCATGCCCAGCGAGGGGAGAGCCCGGGTGGCTGGGCTCGATGTGGTGAAGGAGCCGGAGAAGGTGAGGAAGGTTATAGCGGCAGTGCCCCAGGAGAGCAGACCCATAGACTTCTTAACGCCGTATGAGTTCGTCCTCAGCTACCTGCTCCTGCGCGGCCTCTCGCTGAGGGAGGCAAAACGGCGGACAAGGGAGGTTCTGCAGGTGTTCGGGCTGTGGGAGGTCCGAAACAGGGAGGTGGACACGCTCTCGGGCGGCATGAAGAGGAGGGTACTCGTCGCCGCGGTATTTGCCGCAGAGGCCGAGGTGGTGTTTCTCGACGAACCCACCACGGGCCTAGACGTCTACTCCAGGCGGCTTGTGTGGAACGCCGTGTCTGAGCTCAAGAAGCGCGGAGCGACCGTGGTCTTAACGACACACTACGTGGAGGAGGCGGCGGCCTTGAGCGACGTCGTCCTCGTCCTCAACAGGGGACGCGTGGTGGATATCGCGCCGCCGGATAAGCTGGTTGAGAAGGTGCCCGGGAGATACGTGATGGAGGTATACGGAGCCGACGGCCGCGTGGCGGAGAGCAAGGCGGTCCTGGAGATCGGGGACAGGAGACTCTACTACGTGGAGAAGCCGCCGGAGGCCCTTTCGCTAGACGGGGCCAAGGTCGTGGTTAGGCCCAAGTCCCTAGAGGACTACATACTGCTCACGGTGGGGGCGATAGAGGAGGCGGAGGAGGGGCATGAAGACGATTAGAGACGCGTTAGTCATAGCCTGGATAAACGGCTGGATAGCGGCGATCCGCGGCTGGATTTGGGTAATCGGAAGCTCCGTCAGCCCCATATCGTTCCTCGTCATCCTGGCGGTATACGGCGGGGTCGAGGGGCTTAAGTGGGGGCTCGTGGGGGGCTTCATCTGGACAATCGCATCAAACGGCATCGGGCTTATCGGCGACGCCACCTACTACCGACTAGGAATCAAGTACCAGAGCATGCTGACAGCCGCCCCCGTCTCGCCAGCGGGCTACGCTCTAGGCCTGGCGCTGAGCGCCTTCGTCTTCGCCCTCCCCACCCTGGCGGTGTACCTCGCCGTCATGCTGTGGCTGGGAGTATGGATACTGACCCCCGAATCCCTCTACGCCCTAGTCACGCTTTGGCTGGCCTCCGCTGGCATAGGCTTCACCCTCGCCGGCTTCATCAAACACATGAGATACGCCTGGGCCCTCCCCCAGATCCTCTCCGCGGCATTTACAGTGGGCGCCCCGGTGTACTACCCCGCGACGCATCTGCCCAGTCCGTACCTCGGCGTGGTGCTTCCCACAGGCGCCGCCGCGGTTATCATCCACAACTCCACCGGCCTAATGCCATACGAGCCGGGCCTCACGGCGGCGGCCGCAGTCGCGCTGACGCTCCAAAGCGCCCTAGGCCTCTACTTCCTGTTTAAACTAGCCCGATGGAGACAGCCATAGCCTCTCTCCACACGACGAACGCGGGACACCCCCCAACCCAAAGGCGACGCCTCATGCAGTGCCTGCGCCAAGCCGGCCGGCTGATAAAAGGGAGACGCACCCCACACCCTACGGCTACACACCATACAGAACCACCCACCAGACGCAACCGCGCAACATATTGCGGCAGAAACAGAAACAAACTACGTTAAAAGAGAAATGTTAATAAAGTGTAGAAGAACGTGAAGACATGCCAAGCCTCCGGATAGGGGTAAACTGGGTTAAGCTTCTGGTGGGTCTCGTAATTGCTGTCTTGGCATTTGCCGTGGTTGAGACGGCGTACACCCTGTTTAACACAGGTACTTCACATGTGGTCGTACAAGACCTCGATGAGAGTAAGTTCGGCGCTTTATACAAGAAAAACGAACTTGAAAGAGCGCCCCCGGAGGTTGAGGAGAGGATTGCGGCGGCGGTGCGAGAAGCCGCCAGCGACAGGAGGTTCCTAGCCGCGTATGTGATCAACGGCACACACTACGTTGCGTTGCTGACTAGAGACCTCGGCCTGTACCACCTCCGTGTTAAGGTGGATAGAGGCAACGTTACTATTGTCGACCATATGAAAGAGGCGCCGCGTAGGGCTGTGCGCGTTGTAGAACATAGAGAGACCACCCAACACGACAACATGACAGCCACCCTTATTGTGAAATACGCCATATATGAATACTCTTTCAGGACAGAAGGCGGGACGGTAACCATATATTCGGTGGGCCCCGTTGAACGCAGAGATACAAAGGAGCTCGCAATAGGGTACGAGGACATGCTGTGTGTGAGGTCTACTATCACCAACTGGCTTCCAAACGAATTCAAGGTGTGTGCAGGCGGCATCTGGTGGGTGGAGTGGGGCAGGTCGGTGTTGCGATTTGACGACGGATCTTATGCGTGGGAGAGCGGCGCTGTGCAACGATGTAGCTTCTCCCGTGAAATCTCCGACTACAGACCCTATGGCGTAGGCGTGAGAGCAACAGCCACATGGGCTATGTGTCCCATAGGGCCAACAGTCAGAATTGCAGAGCTGTGGGCGTATATATCCGTAGATTACATGCTACGAGTAGTTAGAGACGGACGCGGCTCCAGCTGGGTCGCCATCGGTTTTTGTTGCAACCCGTACACTCCGTAAAACCCTTTTTTATGTCATTTTTCACGTCTTCTTTGTTTTGAGAGGTGTGGCTAGATATAGAGGGGCTGGACGCCGCCCGACTCCGCCACAACCTCCACCTCGACACCTATGTAGTACGACTTGACTATCACCTTGACGTAGGGCGGGTTGACGGCTGTCTTCACCCGCTCCATGAGGTCTACCGCCAGCTCCTCGTGTAGTATCTCCCTCCCCCTGTAGCTGTCCACCATTTGTTTAAATTCCTCTATGGCGAGGACGACTCCCCGCGGGATGTATTCAAGAGTCACCTCGAAGGAGTCCACGGTTTTGCTTACGGGGCATATAGACTCGCCGCGGGTCCTCAGCCGTATTAGAGAGGGGTTTTTTGTCAGTTTAAGCATGTGGTGGGTTTTACGTATTTATTAAAGAGTTGACGCCCAGCCGTGGTCTGTCTTGTGGAGCGGTGGAGGCGGAACCCCTACTACGGCGCGGTCGCCGTGGTGAAGACAGGCGGCGGGTATATGGTGGGGGATTTCACGGGGTGGGTTCACGGCGCGTTTAAAGACCGCGCGGAGTTGCCGCCGGGTCTCTACAGGCTGGAGGGGGGAGATTGCGTGGTGGAGCCGCCGGAGTATCCCTGGCACTTCGCGGTGCCGTATATGGCGGCTGACTGGGGAGACGTGGTGGAGCTCCGGATATATGCCCCCGAGGAGCCGGAGGTGCCGGGGGGAGAGGCGGTGAAGCTGGCGGACCTGGGCCCCTTCTCGGTTTATCTAGCGACGACGCGGAGGAGGCGGTACGAGGTGAGGTGTTGCGGGAGGGTTAGACGTTTTCGGTCTCCGCCCCGCGCTGAACCCCCGTCTGTGACCGCGATGTATGAGGTGTTGCCAGACCGCGCCGCTAACCGCCTTGGTTGTCGGGATCTGCGGCGCCACTTCTGCGGCGGCACGTTGAAAGACGTGGCGGCCCTGGCCCTGGGGGCGTCGGGTTTCTCAGAGGCGCTTTATCTACACCCCATATACCCAGCCATGAGCTACCACCGGTACGACGTGGTGGACCACCTGCAGGTCGACGAAAGGCTCGGGGGCTGGGCTGCCTTCGCCGCACTGCGGGACGCGCTGAGGGGCGCCGGCATAAAGCTCATACTCGACGTGGTGTTGTACCACGTGGGATTGCGTAACCCGGCTTTTCCAGACGGCCCTTTCATCTTAAAAAGCCCTGAGCTGGCGCGGCTTGTAAAAGAGCTGGCGCAACGGGCCCCGAGAGAGCTCCTCCGCGACGTTTTGACGGGAGAGCCCCCATACGAGACCTTCTTAAAGGTGTGGACCATGCCGAGGCTCGACTACTCGAGGCCGGGGGCTGTGGAGTATGCACGTAGCGTGATTAAGTTTTGGACGCCACATGTCGACGGGTTTAGGCTCGATGTGGCGCACGGCATACCGCCGGCGGCTTTAGCCGAGGCGCTGAGGCCCGCGTCGTCGCATTATACATTCGGCGAGCATATGGGGAACCCCGCCCCCTTCTACAGCGCCGTACGTGGCTTTACAGCCTATCTGCTCTACGGCGCGTTGAGAGATTGGCTGAGAGAAGACTTGGAGAAGCTGGCTGAGGGCATCAACCGCTATATAGCCTTGACGCCCCCTGTCTCTCTGCCCTATATGAACATTTTTCTTGAAAACCACGACTTAGACAGAGCGGCGACCCTCTTCGGCGACGGCATCTACCTGGGCTATACGTTGCTCTTTTCGCTACCCGGCGTGCCTTCAGTGTACGCAGGCGGCGAATGCGGCGAAGAGGGCAAGGCGTCGGATCACACAAACAGGAAGCCCCACACGCCGTGTCCAGAATCTCCGGTTAGGCGTCTATTGGCCCAGCTCTTCAGAGTGAGAAAAACACTGGGGCTGAACCGAGGGCCGGTTTGGGCAGAGGCGCGGAGGTCATCTACACTGCTACATGGAACAACAACTGTGAGAATAGAGGGCAAGAGGGCGTTATATAGTAATATGGATGAGACTATTGAGTTAACATATAAATAGACCATAGACCGCAGATAAGTCATGGTTCTTGACTTCAGGGGGGTTACGGCTGTCTACGGCCGGCCGGGGACCGGCAAGACGAGTTTGGCCATGCGCATAGCCCATGAATACGTGGCCAGGGGCCGTCACGTCTTGTGGGTTTCGCTGTATGAGGACAGGGAGACTTTCTTCAAAAACGCCGCCGCGCTGGGCTACGATCTTTCAAAGGCTGAGTTTTGGGATATGATATTCATCAGGCCGGACATAATAATGAATCAAATCGTCTCGGCCGCCTCGCAAGGTGATTACAGCCTCGTGGTGGTGGATTCGATTTCCTCTCTTGTGGCAGAGCTACAGAGCAGGGAATACCTAATAAACGCCGTGTATAGAGTCTTTAAGCCCGCCGGCATTGATTTTATCGGCACAGCCGAAGAGGAGAGCGCGGCCCCGCTTGACTACATTGCAGACAACCTACTCCGCATGGAGCTGAGGCTCGAAAACGGGATCGCCGAGAGGAGGATGTATGTAATAAAGGCGAGGGGAAGGCGGGCTGGCTACTACGTCGAATTTGACATCTTGGAGGGCCAAGGCGTTGTGTTCCTCGACGATCTCCCCAGGCCTGCGACCAAGGGGCCGTGGGAGAGACCGGTGGACTCGCTCTCCAGCGCAGTAGGGCCTGTGAGAGGAGGAAGGGTGTATCTCTTCGCGGGTCGCGGCTTGACGCCTCTCCTCGCGCGGGTCGCGGCGGAGCTCTCCCGCGAGGGGCTAAAGGTGCTGTACCGCGTCTTCTTCCGCGACGTCTCCGCCGCCTCCGCGTTGGTGGAGAAGTTCGGGGGTAGGGCTGTGGTCCAGCGGGTGGAGCCCCGGCCTCAGTCGCACTTCGCACACATCAAGGGTCTTTACGAGACCCTGGCCGAGACGGACGCAGACGTCTTGATCTCAGAGGGCGTAGACGTGGAGTTCCTGGTATACGGCAAAAAGGCTCTGGAGATAAACAGGAGAGAGCTGGGGGAGCTCAGGAAGCTGGGCATCGCCGTTTTTCTAAACGTAGACAGGGAGTACGGGCTTAGGCCTTTTGCAGACGTCTTTGTAAAAGTGACCGGGGACCAGGCCGCCGTCTACTCCGCCCATGGCAGAGCTCTGTGCCGCTTAGAGGCCGCCCCGGCCCCTCGCCTGGTGTGCTGACGCCGTGGACTGCATCAGGATAGAGGGCAGGTCATACGTGGGGGGCAGATTTGCCCGGATGAGGCTGGGACGGGAGGGGTGCAAGACCATGCAGTTTTCCAACGACTACCTCATCCTGCCCGGAATGGTGGACGTCCACGTCCACTTCCGCGACTGGGGGTTTGCGCACAAGGAGACCCTGGCCGGCGGCGCGGCCGCTGCGCTGGCGGGCGGCGTGGTGGCAGTCGGCGACATGCCCAACACGAGGCCACATATAAGGACGGCGGAGCTCTACCGCAAGAGGCTTGAGGAGGGGGCCTCCCTCCCTATCATCTACAAGCTACACATGGGCGTGCCGGAGGACCTCGCCGAGCTTGACGCCGCCAAGCCTGGCTCTGTCAAGGTATACCCAGAGGACGTGGAGAAGTACGGCTGGGGCCACGTGGAGGCGTTGATGAGGAGATGCGCCTCGCTTGGTTGCGTGGTGGTGTTTCACTGCGAGGACCCCGCCTACTTCAGAGGGGCGGAGCGTCCCCCGGATGCCGAGTTGCGATGCGTCGAGCGGGTTCGCCTCCTTGCGTCTCTGACGGGGGCGAGAGTGCACTTGACCCACATCACTCTGCCCCAAACTGCGGAGATGTCGCGGGGCTGGGCCTCCGTGGACGTCACGCCGCATCACCTCCTCCTGGACGTTGAGAACTGCAGAGACCCGGGGCTCTGCCTCGTGAACCCGCGGCTGAGGACGCCGGAGGTCCGGAAGGCGCTCTTAGCTGCCTTCGCCGCGGGTCTTGTGGATATATACGCCACGGACCACGCGCCGCACACCCTGGAGGAGAAGCGGTCGCAGAGCCCGCCTCCGGGCATATGTAGCATAGACATCGCGCTGAGCCTCCTCCTCGCCCTCTGGAGGAGGGGCGTAATCTCGCTGGGCGACGTGGTTAGGCTGTATTCGCACAGGCCAGCCCGTCTCCTCGGTGTAGACGTGGAAGGGACATTCGCTGTGGTTAAGCTGGAGGAGTTTAAGGTGCGCGGGGAGGAGTTCGCGGGGAAGTGTAGACACACGCCTTTTGAGGGCTTCACCGCCTTCGGCAGAGTGGTGGCAACCATGGTCAAGGGTAGGGTTTACTTCAGAGAGGGAGATGTCTACAGCCTTTAGGCTTCGTACTTCTCTGCTAGTCTAAACAATGTGTTGAGAACCACCTCGTTAGCGCCTTCGTAGATCTCGGTTGCCTTGGCGTCTCTATACAGCATCTCCACCTTGGAGTCTGTGGAGTAGCCGAAGCCCCCCATTATCTGCATAGCGGTCCGCGCGGCGTCTACGGCGAGTCGGGACCCCAGGTACTTGGCTATCTGGGCGTAGAGCGGGAAGAGCTCAACGTTCTTGTCTTTGTAATAGGCTGTGGTGTAGACGATGCCTCTCACCGCCTCTATCTGCGCCTTGATCGAGGCCACGTAGTGCTGAAGTATCTGGAAGTTTATTATGGCCGTGCCGAATGCCCTCCTCCTTCTGGCGTATGCCTCAGCCTCCTTTATGGCGCCCTGCGCAATGCCGAGGCCTATGGCGCCCACGCAAGTACGGCCGTTGTTTAAGTCGTCGAGCACCACCTTGAAGCCGCCATTTAAGCCGCCTACTATCGCCTCGTCGCCTACCTCGCAGTCGTGGAGTTTGACCTCAGCCGTGCCAGTTCCCCTGACGCCCATTACGGTGACGGGGTTCGTCTCCACGCACCTCCCCCTCTCAACAAAGAAGAGGGTCACGGTCTTGTGTTTTTCCTCAGGAGACCCAGTCCTTGCTGCCACTAGGAAGGCGTCGGCGTACATGCCCGAGGTTATCCATAGCTTAGTCCCGTTGATAATCCACGAGCCGCCAACGCGGTCCGCCCTTGTCTCAAGCGAGAAGGCGTCTGAGCCGCAACAGGGCTCTGAGAGGGCGAAGGCGATGATCTTTTCCCCCTTCACGGCGGGCTGTAGCCACTTCTCCCGAAGCTCCTGCCCGGCGTAGTGCATGAGGTTGTACACAATCATGGAGCCCTGGACCTCCGCGACGGTGGCCAAGGCCGGACTGGCCTTGGCCACCTCCTCCACCACAAGCACCATGCTCCGGAAGTCCAGCCCGGGGCCTCCGTATTCGGGCGGGGCGTGAGGCGCAAGGAGGCCCAGCTCCCCCATCTCGCGCAACAACTCCCTGGGGTACCACCCCTGGTCTATCCGTCTGGCGTTGGGCTCTACCCTTCTGTCTACGAAGTCCCTTGCCGTTTTCTTCACAAGGCTATGTACCTCTTCCAGTTGCGGATACATAAAAAACGGATAAAGCAGATTTATAACAATTGAAGCACTTTACGCTGAGGTGCTTATTTTACACAAATCCTCAACGCTTTTAATCTGGCGGCCTATGGCAGATGTGAAGTGCCCAAACTCGGTAGTTCTGGCAGGGAGACGGATAGAGCTTCAAAACTGCGTCCCGAGGAACAAGGAAGAGTGGAGCCTAGAGCTTGCAAAGCTCCTCGCAGATATAAACGGCATAAAATTCACAGACACTGTAAAAAGGGTGGTGGAGTACGTCAGGAAGTTCTGGCAACAATACGAGGTGTGTCCCCCGGCATCGGTCATGGAGGCGGACCTGGGCATCGACAGGAAAACTCTGCTCGATGCCTTCGGCGGGAGCTACAGCGCGATCTGCGCCCTAGCTGGCGTGGAGCCCCCAAGCGGCTGCCTCTCCCAAGTTCTCTCCTCTACGTAGCCCGGTAGAGAAGCTCCACGACGCCCACCACCTCGGCCCGGATCCCCAATGCGTTGAAGACTCTCCTCAGCTGGGCCTTGCAGGTGGCGCAAGGCCTCACTGCGGTGCCGAACTCCACATCTCTATACGCCTTTTCCCAATACTTCACGGCCAGCCCCAACGCATCAGGCGCTATGAGCCCACCCCCTCCCAGACAGCAGAAAGATTCCTTTGGGTTTTTCCACAGCTCCACGTACTCCCCCACGGCGGCCTTTAGGAGAACCCTCGGCTCTGTTGTTATAGGAGAAGCGCTCCGCGAGTAGTTGCAGGGGTCCATGTAGACCACCGGCCGCCGCGCCTCTATACGCCTGATCTTCAGCTCGCCGCGGTCGTAAGCCCGGAACAACACCTGGTGTATATGGACGGCTGGTCGAGGCGACTTAGGCGCGACAAGCCGCGAAAAGACGTGCCATCCATGGCCGCATTCGCCGAATACCACGACGTACGGCCCCACTTGCCGTATCTCCTCTAGATACGTGTCCGCGATTTTGCGCATATGCTCCGCGCTGAGGTAGTAGCCGTAATTAGCGGTGTCGGCCACCCGGAGGCTCAAAACAACGTCGTAACCCAGCAGATTAAGGAGGTACACGTAGCCACGGAACGCCTCCTCAAACTCAAACAGGTCTGAAGACGAGGGGGAAAAGAGGCGCAACCCTCCCCCTCGGCCTCTCCTCAGCTCCGCTTAGCGCCTCCAGGTAGCGCTCGCCGTCGAATAGGTAGAGCCGCGGCGCCGAGCCTTTCTCCTTCTCGAGCTTTTTGGCCAGCGCCTTAGCCGCCATGGCCACACCTTAGGAGCATCCCCACGTTATTTCCATGTCTCAGGAAGTTGTCCACCACCTTAGCCACATACGGAACGGGCTTGCCTGCGGCGGTCAGCACATCTCTTATCTGCCTGGTCGCCTCAGCGACGTCGAGGCCCAGGGGGCAGAAGTAGGCACACCTCTTACACATAGCACACAGCGAGAAACTTCTGTGAAGCTCTTCGGGCGTGGCCCTCCTCCTCACAAGTTGAAGTCTCCCCATGGGCGTGGCGGCGGATTCGCCGGTGGCGATATATGATGGGCATACCTCTACACAGTTCTTGCAGCGGGTGCAGGCATACGCCGCAAACAGGGCGTAGGGGGCCCTATCCACGTCCTACATATACCAGAAAGATTTTAGCAGTTTGAAAAGTGCAAAATCTACATAGTAACAGTTTAAATTGCGGAAGGTTGCTCTACCATGCTCCTAATATTCCTCCCTGTATTCGCTACGGCCGCCACGCTGGCTCTCTACAGAGCCTACAAGGCGTTGACGCAATCCCCCACAGCCGTGGCGCCTCAAGAGTTCATGCGCTTCTTGACCTTCGGAGGGATCACAAACAGGATGTTTAGGGCGCTGTCGCTCCTTTTTCACGTCGCCATAATCACCTCGCTCTTCGGCCATTTCTTCATATTCATAAAGGAGGTGCCCCCCGTCCTTCCAAAGCTGGGAACCGCCCTGGGCCTCACGGCAACCGTAGCCCTGGCTCTGCTGGTTGCTAGGAGGGTCTCCGAGAGAGACCGCGAGTATCTCCTCGTATCCACGTTGCTTCTCCTAACCGCCGTCACAGGCACGGCGATGGGCGTCGCGGCGCCGAGGGAATACGTGGTAGAGGCCGCCCTCTCCCTTCCGCGGACTCTCGACGTGGCGAGTGTTCTGCTTATCGTCCACGTGCTCTGTGCCACTGCCGCGGCGGTTGCCGTGCCCTACACCTTGATGAGCCACGTCGTAACGCCTATGACTTATCTCGCGGTGAAATCTAGAAGACTAGAGAAAGCGTGAAGTAGGTAAGGTACGCGGCCACATAAGCCAACAGTAGGTTTGTCGCGACGCTGAGCAGAGTAAGCCTAAGCCCCACCGCCCTGTAGATAGAAGAGAGAGTTGCGATACATGCTGAGTACATGGCCATGAATACCAAGTAGGCAAATACGGTGGGCAACGGGACAGAGGGAAGCAGTTGCAAGCCGCCGGTGGCCTCAAGGAGGCCCAGCACTATCTCCTTGAAGATCCAGCCCCCTATAAGCGGCATCACGAGCTCCCAGGGCATGCCGAGCGGCCCGAAGAGAGGTTGCATGGCTTGGCCAGCCAACGCGAGGTAGGAATTGGAGACGTCCTCAGCAACGCCGCTGGGCCCGAAGGCCTGAAGCGGCCATAGGGCGAGCATGACGGCGACCAAAGGTGGCGCCACCTTGTCGAA
>Ga0197142_1003530_pt1 | contig 13053 bp, 12 predicted proteins | sample GBS60_MetaG_FD_148614 | JGI IMG/M metagenome (GOLD analysis project Ga0197142, IMG submission 148614) | Sediment microbial communities from Great Boiling Springs, Gerlach, Nevada, United States - GBS 60_MetaG | ecosystem: Environmental > Aquatic > Thermal springs > Hot (42-90C) > Sediment... | reverse complement strand
CACAGAATGATAAAATAGTTCAGGGCAGAACCTGAAAATGCCATTAGAAGATAAGCTGTCTTTCGCTCATAAGAGATTTTTGGATTCCTCTCAAGCTCGCTCCGCTACAGCCGCAAAACTCAACTGCTACCCCAAAAAGTCTGTAACGTTTTGGGGACCCCATCCTTAGGGTTCAAACAGTTGCGGCTGTTTACGCTTCGCTTCGCTAAGAACTGTTACCAAAAAATGCGAAGCATTTTCCTGAGGCAAAGCCGAAATTACCAAATCTCTAAAATTGCTCAAGACAGCTCTTCTCTATCGGCAAAATTAGGTTTTTACTTAAAATTGCTAATAGAAAAACACTGATTTTGTCATTCTGAAGGAGCGTAAGCGACTAAGGAATCTCCTCATTTTTCACCTGATAGATTCTTTAATGAGAGATTCCTCGGGTTATTGAACCCCTCGGAATGACTGCATAAAAGAAATATTGCTTTTATTCTGTATCGGCAAATTTAGATAATATGTTATATTATATACTAAAATTCTGAAAAAGGAGATTTCTATGGATAAAAAGTTAATGCTTGGTACCTCGGCAATTGCTCAGGGAGCAATAGAAGCAGGAATATCTTATGCTGCTTCTTATCCAGGAACTCCTGCAACTCAGATACTTGAATACATAGCCCAAAACTCTTTAGTAAAAGCTGAATGGTCTGTTAATGAAAAAGTAGCCTATGAAGTTGCATATGGCGTGTCCCTTGCTGGAAGAAGAGTTCTTTGTTCAATGAAGCATGTTGGATTAAATGTTGCCTCTGATCCTTTTATGACTTCTGCTTATCTTGGTGTAAAAGGTGGTTTTGTGCTTGCAATTGGAGATGATCCCGGGGCTTACTCCTCCCAGAATGAACAGGATAGCCGCTTTTATGCCTCCTTTGCTAAAATTCCTTGTCTTGAACCCTCTGATAATCAGGAAGCTAAAGATATGACCTTTTTAGCCTTTGATATATCTGAAGAATTAGGACTGCCTGTAATGATTAGAAGTATAACAAGACTTTTGCACTGTTATGCTCCTGTTAAAATAGGACCTGTAAAAGAAGAGAACCCATTAAAAATTGAAAAGGACCCCGAACATATGATTGCAATTCCTAAGCATGTTATTAATCTCCATAAAGAATTGAATGCAAAACAGAAAAAAATTCATGAATTGATAAAAAAATATGAATTCAATAAAATTTACCCAGGGAAATCAAAGAAAGGTATAATAGCCTGTGGAATAACTTTTCAATATGCAATGGAATTAAATAAAAATTTTCCAATTTTGAAGATTTCTGGATATCCCGTTGACGAGACTTTATTAAAAGAATTCATTAATGGATTAGATGAGGTATATGTTTTTGAAGAGGGTTATCCTTTTATTGAGAAATTAGTAAGATATTTTCATCCTAATGTTAAAGGTAAAATTTCTGGAGACTTACCAATGGAGGGAGAACTTGGTATTAATTCCATAATGAAGCTCTTTAATAAAACAAAGAATATAAATTACAATATTGACAAATATCTTATCCCAAGACCTCCTTTTCTTTGCTTAGGATGCCCCCATAGAGAATTTTATAAAGCCCTAATTGAAGCAAAACCAAATTTTGTTACAGGAGACATTGGTTGTTATACTCTTGGAGCCAATCCACCCCTTAATGCTTTAGATACTTGTTTATGCATGGGAGCAAGTATAAGTAAAGCCTCGGGTATTAGCTCACAGGGATTAGATAGAGTTGCTGCTGTAATTGGTGATTCTACATTTATTCATTCAGGAGTTCCTGCTTTAATTAACGCAGTATATAATAAATCCAATATACTTGTATGTATTCTCGATAATTCTTCAGTTGCAATGACAGGACATCAACCAACTCCAGCAATAGGAATAACTGCTAAGGGTGATACAACAAAGAAACTTGATCTTGCAGAACTATGTAAAGCCTGTGGAGCAGACAGTGTGGAAGTAGTAGATCCCTATGATAAAAAAGCAACATTTGAAGCATTAAAAAAAGGATTAGATAATTCAGGCGTCAATGTAGTAATTGCAAAAAGAGCCTGTGTTTTAATTGCAAAAAAATTAAAGAGCTAAAACATCATCCCATGTTAAAAGTTTGATATTGCTGTCCTGAAGAATTGAGATTGTTTTATCAAGATTTTCGGTTCTTAGGACAACAACAGCTTTTTCTCCTGATTTTTCAACAAAGGCATAAATGTACTCAATATTTATATTGGCATCATAAAGATACTTTAATGATTCTGCTAATCCACCAGGTTTATCCTTTACAGCCATAGCAATTACATTTGTAAGTTTAACTGTAAATTCATTTTTTTCAAGAATTTCCTTTGCCTTTTCAGGGTCTGTAACTATCATTCTTAAAATTCCAAATTCAGATGTATCAGCAATTGATAGAGCTCTAATGTTGATATTAGCATCTGAAAGAGCCTTTAAAGCCTCATAGAGTCTTCCTCTTTTGTTTTCTAAGAAAACTGAAAGCTGTTTTATTTTCATGATTACCTCCTAATCATGTAAACTTCTTTTATCAACTATTCTCTTTGCCTTTCCCTCACTTCTTGGCAGACTCTTTGGCTCAACCAAAGTAACTTTTACTCTAATTCCAGTTATATCTTCGATTCTTTTTTCAAGTTTTCTTCTTAAATTTTCAATATGTTTTACCTCATCAGAAAAGGTTTCCTTTGACATTTCTACCATTACTTCAATTTCATCAAGATGTTGAGGTCTTGTAATTATTATCTGATAGTGAGGTTCAACTCCTTGTACTTCTAAGATTGCCTTTTCAATCTGATAGGGGAATATCATTACGCCTCTTACTTTGATCATGTCATCGGTTCTTCCACGAATTCTCTCAATTCGAACAAAGGTTCTACCACAGGCACATTTATCTCGAATTATTGAAGTTATATCCCTTGTCCTGAATCTTAACATGGGCATTCCTTCACGGGTAAGCGTTGTAAGTACGAGTTCTCCTCTTTTACCATCAGGGACAGGGTCTCCTGTATCAGGGTCTATTATCTCAACAAGGAAATGGTCTTCAAAGACATGTAATCCCTTTTTTTCAGAACACTCATGGGCAACTCCTGGACCTATAATTTCTGTAAGTCCATATATGTTATAAGCATTAAGATTGAATCTTTTTTCAATCTCTGTTCTCATTGCTTCTGTCCACATTTCTGCACCAAAACATCCTGCCTTTAGTTTAAGTGTTGTTGACTCAATTCCCATTTCCTGTGCAACTTCTGCCATGTAAAGGGCATAAGAAGGAGTACAAGTAAGAATTGTTGTTCCAAAATCTTTCATAATTTCTATTTGCCTACGGGTATTTCCAGCTGAGGCAGGAACAATCATTGCTCCTATTTTTCTTGCACCATAGTGAACTCCAAATCCACCTGTAAATAATCCGTATCCATAGGCTACTTGTACTATATCATCTTTTGTGGTGCCTGCCATTGTAAGGCATCTTGCCATTACCTCTGCCCAAATCTCTATGTCTGACATGGTATATCCTGCTACAACAGGTTTACCAGTGGTTCCACTTGACATATGAATTTCAACTATTTCATTTAGTGGTGAGGCAAACATACCGAAGGGGTAAACCTCCCTTAAATCTGCTTTACTTGTAAAGGGTATTTTTCTTATATCTTCAAGTTTTATAATATCATCCGGAGAAACTTGAGCTTCATCAAATTTCTTTTTGTAGTAAGGTACCTTTTCATAGGCTCTCTTTATTGTTGTTTTTAATCTTTCGAGCTGAAGTTCTCTTAGTTTTTCTTCATCAATACATTCTATGTCTTTATTCCAAAACATAGTTACACCTCATACAATTTCTTCGGGTTTTAAAAATTTCAAGTTTTCCTCTTTAAGAGATTCCATTGCCTTATTAGTGTCTTCCACTTCTACTATTAAATAGGCTTTTTTTCTGGTCTCTGCAACATATACTGAAGCACTTTCTATATTAATTCCTTTTGAAGAGAGAATTTTTACCACTTCATACAAACCACCGGGCTGATCCTTCATCTCAATTCCAATTGCTTCATTAAGAGATACAGTGAATCCTCTTTCTTTTAATAATTTATATGCTTCCTGACATTTATTAACCATAAATTTTATAATGCCAAAACCGTTTGTGCTTGTAATAGAGAAAGCTAAAATATTTATATCAGCCTCTGCTAAAACTTTAGTAATTCTCTCAAGTCTTCCAGGTTTATTTTCTGCAAATACTGATATAATGTAAACTTTATCCATAAAAAACCTCCTAAATTGTTCTGTTGTCAATAACTCTCTTTGCTTTTCCTTCGCTTACAGGTAGAGTTCCCGGTTCTAAAAGTTCTACTTTTGGTTTTACCATAGTAGCAGAACGAATTTTATCAATTATTTCTTCCTTTAGTTTTATAAGTTTTTCGATTTTTCCATCAAAAAGTTCTCTATCAATTTCAACTTTTACTGTCATTTCATCATATGATTCAAGAACAATTTGATAATTCTGGGCTACACCTTTTGTACTCATTAAAACTTGTTCAATTTGCTGTGGGAAAATATTTACTCCTTTCACAATAAACATATCATCGGAACGACCGAGAATTCTTGTGATTCTTCTATGAGTTCTTCCACAGCTACAAGGTTCAGGAATAATTCTAGTTAAATCGCGGGTTCTATATCTTATTAAAGGCATTGCCTCTCTGTTTAATGTTGTAAGGACAAGTTCACCGATTTCTCCGTCAGGTAAGGGTTCTCCTGTTTCTGGATTAATTATTTCCATTAAGAAGTTATCTTCCCATATGTGTAATCCAGATTTATAGGGACATTCAAAACCGACTCCAGGACCGTTCATCTCTGTAAGTCCATAACAGTTATATATATCTATTCCGAGCATATCTTCTATTTTTCTTCGAGTTTCCTCAGAATAGGGTTCTGCACCGAGGTATGCTCTTTTTAATTTAAAATCTCTTTTGGGATCAAAGCCTTTATCATATATTACAGAGGCTAAATAGAGAGCATAACTCGGCGTTACATGTAACATGTTTGTTCCAAAATCTCTCATTAAATTTATTTGTCTTTCTGTATTACCAGGTCCAGCAGGTATAACAAGAATTCCTACTTTTTCTGCTCCGTAATGCATTATAAAGGCTCCAGTAAAAAGTCCGTAAGTCATGCTATTTTGTAAGATTTCACCCCTTTGAGCTCCTGTCATAACAAGGCACCTTGCAATAAGTTCAGCAGAATTGTTTATGTCCTTCTTTGAAAAAAATATAGCCTTTGGTTTACCCGTTGTTCCACTTGAAGTATGAAGTCTTATAAGTTTATCGATAGGAACAGTGAGAAGACCAAAGGGATAATCAACATAGAGGTCTTCTTTTGTTGTGAAAGGTAGTTTATAAATATCTTCAAGATATTTTATATCTGACGGTTTTATTTTTGCCTGATTACATTTTGCTCTGTAGTGGGGTACTTTTTGATAAACTCTTCTTAGGGTTTTCTGAAGTCTTTCAAATTGAAGTTCTCTTAATTTTTTTCTTTCTAATGTTTCTATTTCTTTGTTCCAAAATCCCATTTCCCTCTGCTATCCTCCTGCCTTCTTTAAATGCATTTATATTCAAATCAATTGTTTTTGAAGGGACAGAATTTCTTATTACTTCAATCCATAAATCTTCAGGGAAAGTTAAAAAAACTGATAAAATTCCTAATATGACAGAATTTTCTACTTTTATATTGCCCAATTCTTTTGCCTTTGTTTCAGCATCTACACTGAAAACTCTAAATCCATTCTTTATTAGAAAAGATTCAATATTTTCTGGATATGAACTTAGATCCATTCCAGCAGGAGGTATTTTTTTCTTATTTAAAATTATAATACCTTCAGGGTTTAGAAAAGGCAAATATCTAATAGCTTCAACTTCTTCAAGGGCAATCATTATATCTGCACTTTGATAGGGAATATAAGGAGAGTAAACCTTATTTCCAAATCTTATATGACCTACAACACTTCCGCCCCTTTGAGCCATACCATGAAGTTCACTTTCTTTAACATCAAAGCCATTCCTAAAGGCTGTTTCAGCAATAATTCTACTTGCAAGAACAATACCTTGTCCACCTGTTCCTGAAATTATAATATTAGTAACTGACATGAGTGAAATTTTAACATATGTAATTTTTAATTTGCAATATATATAATTTTTTTGATAAACTTTGTTCTAAATGGATATACATCATTTAAAAATTTTTGTTTCAGTCTATCGAAATAGAAGTTTTTCAAAGGCTGCTAATCAAAATTTTTTAACGCAACCTACAGTAAGTGAACATATAAAAAATCTTGAAATTTATCTTAATTGTAAACTTTTTGATAGAGTTGGCAAAAAGATTATTCCTACAAAAGAGGCTGATATTCTTTATGAATACGCATTGGAAATTATTGATAAATTAGAAAATTTAAAAGAAAATATCGATAAAATAAAAAAAATACCTGCAGGTAGAATTTTTATTGAATCAAGCACTATACCTGGAAATTACATTCTTCCTTCTTTGATTGCATCATTTAAAAAACTTTATCCTGACATAAATATTCAGATTAATATATCTGATTCACAAAATGTTATAAATAAAGTAGTTTTAGGTGACATTTTAATCGGAATGGTTGGAACAAAAATAAATAATTCTTTCATAGATTATACTCCTTTTGTAGAGGACGAATTAGTTATAGCATCATCTGATTTTTTTGATAAATCATTTATTGAAGCAAATGAACTTTTAAAATATCCTTTTATTGCAAGAGAAGAAGGTTCTGGTACTCGAAAAGAAACAGAGAAATGGTTAAAGAATTTCGGAATAGAACCTGAAAATCTTAATATTGTCTGCACTTTGAGTAACACAGATGCTGTGAAGGAGGCTATTAAAAATGGAGTCGGGATTTCAATAATTTCTATTCATGCAATAAAAGATGAAATTGAGTGTGGCAAAATAAAGGCAATAAAAATTAAAGGGAATGAAATGAAAAGGACTTTTTATATCGTAAAACATAAAAAAAGAACATTACCCTTTATTTATCAACTCTTTTATAAATTTTTAAAGGAAAAGGCTCCTATTGAACAATAGAGTCAAGACCTTCTGGTGAAAATCCAACAAATCTCTTTCCATTATATGAAATAAAAGAAGGAGTTCCATTTATACCAATTTTTTGCATTAATAATATAGAATCTTCAATTTTCTTTAAGCCTTCATCACAAATTTTACCTGACCAATTGGAATCTAAATAATCCTTAAATTGCATACCTGAACATATTCCTTTTACAGACTTTTCCTTTGCTTGTGGATGAAGTCTCTCTAAAGGGAATAATATAACTTTAACTTCAATTTTCCTTGCATCTGCCCATTGTTTTACAAGGGCTTTTGATTTTTCGCAAAAGGGACAATCAGGATCTGTTATCATATATATAAATTTTTGTGCACCCTCTGGCTTGTAAGAAAAGGCAATTATTTTTTCAATATCATTTTTATATACTTCAAAATTTTTTTCCTGGATTTTATTAAGGGTTGCTTTACTTAAAAACACTCCATCTTTATAAATATCTCCGCCTATAAAAAATGTCTTTACATCTGGAGAAACATATAAAATACCCAAATTCCCTCCCATTTGAAGTACAACCTGACAGAGATTAGTTCCTTTTATGTCGTTTTTCTCTAAAATTTTATCAAATTCAACATTAAATGCCTTTTTTAATTCGTTTTTTAAGTCTGTCTCTTTTATATTTTTGCATGGATTTTGGCTCATATTACATGATGATAGAATAAAAAATATTGATAAAAGAAAAATAAATTTTTTCATTTTTTCCACCTCGCAAATTATTATTTATAAGCTTAACCTAAATTAACTAAAAAGTCAAAAATTTTTCAATGATATTACTTTCTGTAGGAAAATTCCTACAAATTTGTAGGAATTTTCTGATTTACAAATTTATTTTTTCTTGTTCATAATTTATTGTAAAAATTTATTCAAGGAGGTAGAGTTATGCCCTGGAAAATGGATATTAACCCTCTAGGGAGTCTTGCCTTAAGTGCTCTTGTTGCATCAGTACCCATACTTTATCTTTTCTGGGCTCTTGCTTACAAAAGAATGAAGGGGCACTGGGCAGCAATTTCAGCAGTCCTTATTGCAATTTTAATCTCAATTGTTGCTTATGGTATGCCTGTGAATCTCTCTGTACTATCAGTTTTCAATGGTTTTATCTTCGGTTTATGGCCTGTTTGCTGGATTGTTGTTACTGCTGTTTATATTTATAATCTTTCCGTTGAAACAAAACAGTTTGAAATCATTAAAAACTCCCTTGCTACAATTACTGATGATAGAAGAGTTCAGGCAGTAATAATTGCTTTCTCCTTCGGTGCATTCCTTGAGGGTGCTGCAGGATTTGGTACCCCTGTAGCAATTTCAGCAGCAATGCTTGCAGGATTAGGATTTAATCCAATATATGCTTGCGGAATCTGTTTAATAGCCAACACAGCTCCAGTTGCCTTTGGTGCAATAGGCATTCCAATTGTTGTTGGTTCAGCAATATCAGGTGTTGATCTGATGGCAATGAGTAAAATGGTTGGTAGACAATTGCCATTTTTTAGCATAATTGTTCCATTTTATATGGCAGTTGTTATGGCAGGATGGAAAAAAGCTATAGAAATATGGCCAATTTTACTTGTAAGTGGTAGCTCCTTTGCTTTAACTCAGTTTTTGGTTTCTAATTATATTGGACCTTATCTGCCTGACATATTATCAGCAATTGTATCAATTATTGCAACAGTAATAGCTGTAAAAATATGGCATCCTAAAGAATCATGGACCTTTGAACATGAAGAAGCAGCTACTGGAAGAGCTAAACTACAATATTCAGCTGGACAGGTTTTCAGAGCATGGGCACCCTTTATTCTTCTTTCAATATTTGTTGCAGCCTGGGGAATTAAACCTGTAAAGGCTGCTTTAGACCAGATTGCAACATTTAAGTTCCCCATTGTAGGACTTGACAAAGAAGTTATAGATCATCTTGGAAAACCAAAGGCAGCAGTATATTCATTGAATTTACTTTCAGCAGCTGGAACCGCTATTCTTTTTTCTGGAATTCTCTCAATACCTGTTATGGGTGCATCAATTGGAACTGCCCTTAAGGTTGCAGGAAGAACCCTTAATCAGCTTAAATGGCCTATTGTGACAATCGGAACAATTTTAGGATTTGCTTATCTTTATAACTTCTCTGGAATGGCTATTACACTTGGTTATGCCTTTGCTACAACAGGATTAGTTTTCCCATTCTTTGCAGCTTTTCTTGGTTGGCTTGGAGTTTTCATGACAGGTTCAGATACATCTTCAAATGCACTCTTTGGAAAACTTCAAGAAGTAACAGCCCGTCAGATTGGTGTAGACCCAGTGCTTACAGTGGCAACAAACTCTTCAGGTGGAGTTTTTGGAAAGATGATATCTCCTCAGTCAATAGCAGTAGCAACAGCTGCAACTGGTTATGTTGGGCATGAAGGTGATATCTTCAGATTCACCCTTAAACATTCAATAATTCTTACCATGATGATGGGTGTACTTGCCATGCTTCAGGCATATGTATTTACATGGATGATTCCTCAATGGGAACAAGCTGTTCAGTCAGCAGTAGCTGCCGCAAAGCCAGCTGCTGGACCTACAGGAATTCCTGCAGAGGGAATTAATTATCTTATAATTACCTTTGCTGTTTCTATCTTTATTGTAATACTATCAAGAGTTTTAGGAAAAGGAACTGTAAAATGATTAATGAGGCTTTTATAAAAAAATGTAATGACATTTTCGGACATGAAAATGTCATTACTGATAAAGCTGAGCTTATAGCATACAGTTATGATGCCACCCCAGGGATTCCTCGGGAGATTCCCGGGGTGGTTGTTTTCCCTGAAAATACAAAGCAAGTTCAGGAACTTGTTTTTCTATCAAGGCAGACTAAGACACCAATATATCCAAGAGGTGCTGGAACATGTCTTAGTGGAGGACCTGTCCCACTAAGTAGGGGGGTTGTAATTTCCTTTCAGAAAATGAATAAAATCATTGAAATTGATCCAGACAATCTCACTGCAACAGTTCAGCCAGGAGTTATTATAGCAGATTTAAACAATGCTGTATCAAAATATGGACTTCTTTATCCACCAGACCCTGGTTCAATGGCAACTGCAACAGTTGGTGGCTCTGTTGCTGAAAATTCAGGTGGATTAAGGGGGTTAAAATATGGTGTCACAAAGCACTACATAATGGGAATGGAAGTTGTGCTTCCAACAGGTGAAATTTTCCGTTATGGTGGTAAGACAGTTAAAAATGTTACAGCCTATGATTTTACAAGTCTCTTTGTTGGCTCTGAGGGAACACTTGGAATAATTACTGAGATAATATGTAAACTTATACCTGCACCAAAATACCGTAAATCAATGATTGCCTTCTTTGATAAACTTGAAGATGCAGGAAAAACAGTAACTGATATTGTAAGAGCCCATGTTATTCCAGCAACTCTTGAAATAATGGATAAAGTTACGATTCAGACAGTTGAAAACTACGCAAAAGTAGGACTACCAACTGATGTGGAAGCTTTGTTGCTCATAGAAGTTGATGGAATGGGCAAAGATAGTGTAGAGTGGGAGGCAGAAAAATGTATTGAAATAATTAAGAATAACAACGGAAAATTTAAAATTGCTGAAACAGATCAAGAAAGAGATTCGCTCTGGGCCGCTCGTAGAGCTGCACTTCCAGCACTTGCTCAGGTAAAACCTGCAACAATACTTGAGGATGCTACAGTTCCAAGGACAAAACTTGTTGATATGCTAATTTCAATTCAAAAAATTGCTAAAAAATATAATCTCCTAATCGGAACTTTTGGACATGCAGGTGATGGAAATCTCCACCCTACAATTTTAATTGATCCTCTTGACAAAGATGAGATGGAAAGAGTTCATAAAGCAGTGGATGAAATATTTGAGATTGCCCTGTCCTTAGGAGGTACCCTTTCAGGAGAGCACGGGATAGGAGTAGCTAAGCTCAAGTATTTGAAAAATGAAATTGGGCGTTCTGGGATTGAAACAATGAGAAGAATCAAGCAGGCACTTGACCCTGACAATATTCTCAATCCTGGAAAGCTTGTACCTATGGAGGAGTAAATTGACAAAGACAGTTTTTGATGATACAGAGACTTTAAAAAGAGAACTTCTCAGATGCATGAAGTGTGGAAACTGCATGGCAGCCTGTCCTATTTACAGTGTGGAAAAAAAAGAATCCTCGGTTGCAAGAGGTAAAATTGCACTTGGTGAAGCTGTTTTAGAGGACAAAATTAATATAGATGATGAAACTTTAGTTAAACTTATATTCAACTGCCTCTTATGTAAATCCTGCATGATGGCATGTCCATCAGGAGTTCGTTTTGACAGAATTATACTTGGTTTAAGGTCAGCTATTGCTAAGAAAAAGGGGATCCCCTTTGTTAAAAAAGCTCTTTTTGGACTCCTTAAAAATCCCGATATTTTTGATAAAAGTATGAAAGCTTTTGCAACAATGCAATGGCTGTTTTTTAAAAAAGAGGACGAAAAGAAAAGAGCTCCAAAGGGTTTTCTAAAAAAGTTCAGTAAAAGATTTGATGAAGATTTTGTTTTACCAGAATTTACCAAAGAAAGTTTTAGAGATAGAGTTCAGGAATTTATAGATGTGCAAAATCCTCAAACTACTGTAATATTCTTTACAGGATGTTCTGTTAACTACTTTTATCCAGAGGTAGGAGAAGATTTGATTTATGTTTTGAAAAGAAATAATGTTGAAGTTATTACTCCCAAAAAGCAAAACTGCTGTGGGATGCCTGTAATGGTTAATGGTGATATTGAGACAGCAAGAGAACTTGCAAAGAAAAATCTTGATATTTTTGAAAAAACTTCTGCTCAATACATTGTTACAGTCTGTGGTTCCTGTGGAAGTGCTTTAAAACATGAATATCCTATTATACTTGAAGGAGATCCAATTTATGAAGAAAAAGCTAAGAAATGGGCTGAGAAGGTTTACGATATATCAACTTTTCTTTTAAAAATTATTAAATTTGAACCTCCGAAGGGAAATCTTAACCTTAAGGTCACTTATCATGACTCATGTCATTTAAAGAAATCAATGAAGGTATTCAATGAACCAAGACAACTTCTTACAATGATTCCAGGGTTAACTTTGGTCGAGATGAAGAAACCTGATGCCTGCTGTGGAAGTGGTGGGAGTTATCATTTAACCCATGCAGATACAGCACTTAAAATTGCTAAAGCAAAGGCAGAGGATATAAAACAAACTCAGGCAGAAGTAGTATGCACAGGATGTCCTGCCTGTATGATGGAACTCTTTGAAGGAATTCACAGATGGAATGCCGAATGCAAAGTTTTACATACAGTTAATTTGCTTGCTGAATCATATAGAAAGGAGGCTTAAGTGTTTGAACTTTTCAAACAAAAAGCAGAGGCAATAAACGCTGAAGTGCATAAATTTAATAGTAAAGCTGAAGCTCTTGATTTTATAAAGGATTTCATTAAACAAAATACCACTACAAATGTTTCAAAGGAAGTAGTGTGGTTTGAATCAGAGTTTCTTGAAGGTATTGATAAAGACGCACTTCAGAGGGAACTTCCTCAGATTGAGTTTAATATAGACCTTAACTCAACATCATCGGCAAGGATAGGGATTAATCAGGTTGACTTTGGAATTGCTGAAACGGGAAGTTTAGTTGAAATATCTGATGAAATTTCGAAAAGACTTTGTTCATCCTTACCAGAAATTCACATTGCTATTTTACCAATAAGTAAAATTTTACCAGATATGGAATCAGTCATGAAGCAGATCAATTTAAAAAATATTCCCTATATGACTGTAATAAGTGGTCCAAGTAGAACTGCTGATATTGAAAGAGTTCTTACAATAGGTGTGCATGGTCCAGAGAGAGTTGTTATTCTTTGCATTGATAATTTTTAGGAGGTATAGATGGTTAAAGAAGAGATAAAAA
>Ga0197142_1003529_pt1 | contig 13056 bp, 9 predicted proteins | sample GBS60_MetaG_FD_148614 | JGI IMG/M metagenome (GOLD analysis project Ga0197142, IMG submission 148614) | Sediment microbial communities from Great Boiling Springs, Gerlach, Nevada, United States - GBS 60_MetaG | ecosystem: Environmental > Aquatic > Thermal springs > Hot (42-90C) > Sediment... | reverse complement strand
CGTGAACCGTCGCCGTATCAGCGGCCCCCAAATGCTTGCACATGGCGACCTGATCGGGTTAGGGGAAACAGTCCTGCTGGCCTATGAAGCCGTCGGTGCGGCGTATGAACAAACAGCAGTCGCTGGCGCAGGGCGGGAAATGCCATCACCCCCCTCCCCGGCACGGGCACCGATGGCCTATCCGCCCCCTATGGCAGGTCCGATGCCCCCGCCGGTGGAGGAATATTACGAAGAGCCTGCCCCCGATCGCAACCGCTGGATCATCATCGGCTGTGGTGTGCTGACGTTGCTCTTCTGTTGCGCTCTGGTCGCTGCTGTGATTGCAGTGGATTACTTCAATCTGTATTGCGACCTTCCCCTCGGCAATCAGATTTTCTACTGTCCCTGACCGACGCAGGCTGCTTCTTGGGGAACGTCAAAAAGGGCCGCCCCCACGCGGGACGGCCCTTTTCGTTGTCATTTACGCGGCTATCAAGACCCAAATGCGCCGGATAGCAAGACTATCAGAAGCCCGAGGCAGGAACATGCACAACACAACAGGATCAATCCCCCGCCGCCGTAGAGCACCCACTGCTGGGTCTTGCGATCCTTGATGCCCAGATCGGAGAGAAAACCCCAAATGCCCCCTTCGGAAACGCCCGCCGCCGGTGCTTCCGCTGCTGTGGCTATCTTTGGCGCTGCCGGGGGCGGTTCGGGGCGTTTCCCCTCAACAGGCGGCGCTGCTGAAGGAGCACCGCTCCATTCCCCTTGTGCCGTTGCCGGTGGTGGGGAAGGTGGCGCTGTTTTTGGCGCTTGCGGCACCTGCGCCGTGATCCAATCGTCCTCCCTCTTCGGTGAAGGTGCGCCCTCGGCTTTTTCTTCCCCTCCACTCCCTATGATGGCCGTGGGTTCTGAATCGCTGGCCCCTGAGGGGTGCTCTTCCTCATGCAGGGTCTTTTCTTCATCAGCTGACATGCCCCTTTTTCTCCTCTACAGTGCGGTCGACAATCATGTCCCCACTATATGCGGGATAGCCTACCCTGACAAGTCGACTGGGGAAGTAGCCTCGCCTGGGCGTAAGAACAGCGCTGGGATGACGGTCAGCAGGCATACTACCGCCGCAACGATCATCATTTCATTGATCACCCGCGTGGCGACCTGCCGCGCCACTTCAGCCAGCGCTGCAATGTCGGTGGGATTGCCCAATGCGCTAACCATCCGCTCGGTTAGGATCGTTGAGCGGCGCAGGCCGTAGCTTGTCATGATGGACGTGCCGAAAGTCATCCCCACGAGACGCATCACCAACACGATCGCCGCCGCGACGCCGCGTTCATCGGCCCGTACAGCGTTGATCATTGCCGCACCGATGGGCGCTACCGTCAGCCCCAGTCCAATGCCGGCCAACATCATGTTGAGGGCCATCATCGGCAAAGCCATGTCCGGCGTCCAGGTACGGCCTACGTAAAAGCCCAACGCAGCAAGTGCCATCCCGGCTGCCGTTGGCACGCGGTAACCCAAGCGACTGGTCAACGCACCGCCGGGCACGCTGGCCAATGCCATAGGGATGGTCAATGCGCCCAGCAGCAGGCCGCTCAACAGTGCGGCCTCGTCCAGTGACTCCGCTACAACGGTGTTGATGAACAACGGTACGGAAACTAATCCCACCATCAAACAGAAGCCCACCAGCAGGTTGATGCCGCTTGCCAAGGAGATGTTGCGATTGCGGAAATGGCTCAGCGCAAACAGTGGCTGCTTGCTGCGCCATTCCACTAAGACAAACCCCCCAAGTGCCAGCGCAGCGATAATCAGCATGATCACCGCGTAAGACGGCAAGGTAGCGGATGCGCTCGCCTGTCCACCGCCGCTATTTTCGCTTCCCTGCCCCAGGCCCACGTTCAACCCGATCAGCGCCAGCGTGATCAGCGCTGCACCCGGCCAATCCGCCCCGCCCGCATTGATGCGCCGCGCCGCAGCGATCGTCAGTGCGATGGCGGTTAACATCACCAGTGCCAACAGCCCTGCCAGCCAATTCAAGGAGAGCAGCCGCTCAGCAAAACCGTTCCATCCACCGGGGGCTACAGCGCGGACAATCTCAACAAGCGCCAGCACGTTCACCAACCCGCTGGATAGGGCCACCGTCGCCAACCCGATCCGCCCTAACCCTCCTTCGGAGTGCGATTCGGCAATGGGCTGAAGTTGTCGCCATGTCACAAAGGCCACTGCTGTGGTGATGGGGATATTGATCCAGAACAGCACTGGCCAAGTCACGATCTGCACCATCAATCCACCATAGAGATGCCCCAGCACCCAGCCCGCTGTATCTACCGCGCCGACCACGCCCAATGCCACCGCCCGCCGCACCGGCGGATAAAGATCGCCGACCAGCGCCATGCTCACCGGCACCATCGCCCCGGCGCCGAAGGCCTGCACCACGCGTCCCCCGATAAGTGCATAGAGCGCCATGTAGGCGCGGTCGGGGCGTCCTCCTTGGATCAAGCGAAAGACAGTGCGCATCCATGCAGCCGGGGCGAAGGTTGCTGTGGCCACCAACCATGAGCCGAGGATGAAGATCAGCAGGGCGATAAAATACGTCCGCCGCCGCCCGATCAAGTCGGAGACGCGGCCCATCAGCATCACACTGACAGTGTAAGCTAGCAGGTAACCGCTTACCACCCAGGCAGCATCATCTGCGCCCGTTTGAAAGGGGATGCGCAGGTCCACAATCACGTTGGGCAGCACGGCGGAGACGATGGTCAGGTCGAGTGCGCCGATGAACACCGGCAGGCAGATCAGTGCCAGTATGGCCCCCGGTCGGGCGATGCGCACTGTGCTGGCAGACTCCATGCTTCAGGCTCCTCCATGGGATGTGGCTGCTCGCTTATTCTCGCACAACCGACCTCATGCGCAACATCCCTCCGATCCTCAAATGCAGGTCCGGGGGCCTTAAGCCCCCAGACGCGCTTTCTCCCGCTCCACCACTTCCTTCTCATCCAGCTTCTTGAACAACGCCACCGGTTGGCCCAACTGCTGTCCAGGCGGCAGATGCTGCGCCTCCCAGCGCCCGATGGCCTGCGAGCCGTCATAGAGCAGCGCGTCATGGGCGCGGGTGGTTTCCTCATAGTGCGCGATGACCTGCTCGCCGAACAGTTGCCCTTCAAAGCCTAGCATCTCATGCAGGCGCTGGGCGCTGAAAGGCAGGAACGGCGCCAGCAACACCTTGAGGTAGTTGATGGCCTGCAGGGCCGTGTAAACGGTTGTAGCAGCGGCTTGCTTATCCTGCTTGATCACGCCAAACCAGGGGGCGCTATCCAGATAGACGTTCACTTCTCGGGCCAGCGCCATCGCCTCCGAGAGCGCCGCTCTCAGCCTAACGCCGTTGAGTAGCTCTCCAACCGTCTCGAATCCCCTCTCCACCTTCGCCAATAGCGCCCGATCTTCAGGCCGTAGCTCACCCGGCTCCGGCACGCGGCCCTCCCAATTCTTGTAAGCGAACGTCAGCACGCGGTGGGCCAGATTGCCCCACCAGGCGACCAGCTCGTTGTTGTTGCGGGCAACGAAGTCTTCCCAGGTGAAGTCGCTGTCGCGCGTCTCCGGCAGGATGGCGGCCACATAGTAGCGGATGGCATCCGCGTCGTAGCGTTCCAGAATATCTGGCAGCCACACGGCCCAGTTGCGGCTCTTGGAGAACTGTGCCCCCTGTACGTTCATGTATTCGTTGGCGGGCACATCGTAGGGCAGCACCAGCGGGCGGCTGCCGTCATCATAGATGCCGGAAACTCCCATGAGCTCCGCCTGCCAGATCACGGTGTGGAAGGGGATGTTGTCCTTGCCGATGAAGCAGTACATCTTGCAAGCGGGGTTGTACCACCACTCCTTCCAAGCGTCAGGTTGGCCGTTGTTGTGCGCCCATTCCACCGAGGCGCTGAAGTAGCCAATCACGGCTTCAAACCACACGTAAAGGCGCTTATTGTCCCAGCCGGCGAGCGGCACGGGCACGCCCCACTCAATGTCACGGGTGATAGGACGCCCGCGCAGGTCATCCACCATGTTGCGGGCGAAACTGATGACATTGGGGCGCCAGTAATCTTTATCGCTCAAATAAGCACGCAGGCGATCTTTGAATTGCGGCAGGTCTAGAAAGTAGTGGGTTGTATCGCGCAGGACGGGTGTGTTGCCGGTGATCTTGCTGCGCGGGTTGATGAGCTGTACAGCATCCAGTAGCCTGCCACAGTTATCACATTGATCGCCGCGGGCGTCAGCATACCCGCAGTGTGGGCAGGTCCCCTCCACCATACGGTCGGGTAGGAAGCGCCCCGCCTGCTCATCGTAAAGCAGCTGTTGGGTCCCCTCATAGAGTACCCCGCGCTCCAGCAGGCGCAGGAAGAAATCCTGCGCAATACGGTGATGGTTCTCCGTGTCGGTGTGGGTGAACAGATCGTAGCTAATGCCGATCTGTTTCTGCGTGTCTAGAAAGCGGCGATGGTAGCGCTCGAATAGCTCACGCGGGGAGATGCCCTCGCGGTCGGCACGCACGGTAATGGGTGTTCCATGCGAGTCGGAGCCGGAGACCATCAGCACGCGGTTGCCCTTCAGCCGTTGATAGCGGGCGAAGATGTCGGCAGGCAGATAAGCCCCGGCTAGATGCCCCACATGTAGGTCGCCGTTGGCATAAGGCCAGGCGACGGAGACATGGATCACTTCGTTCATCACGCACCCTCTTCTCAGCGATAGTAGGCCGCAGCCTCACATGAAAAAGCCGCCAAGTTGCGGAACTGGCGGCCTTGTTAATTAGGTCTCTCTGCCGTGGGCGCTGCGTCAGCGGCGCGGAGCCGCACGCAAGCGGCCGTTGCTGCAGGGTGTTCCGCTCCCCCGCAGCCACGGCCTGCTATGCATGGACATCGCGCCACGCACCAAGGGCAGGATAGGGTGTCTCTGCACCAGAGGTGGCGGTATGTGCCTTATCATCCGTTCGTCTGTCCGACCTCTCTTCTTACGCTGCTACTTGGTACTCATTATAGCGTACTTTGTCAATAATGCGGAGGAGTGCCTACGCGGTTTTACTCATGCCACTATATGTGCCGCACTAACTGCGCTGCAAATGGTATACTAAACATACGATGAGCAACCTACCACCTTCCGAGAGCACAGCAACGGATACCTCTACCCCCCGCGACCCGCAGTGGCTCCCCACTTGGGAGTTAGTCGCGCTGGCGGTTGGCGATCTGCTCTCCCTCATCACTTTTGCCGCCGTGGGACGCGCCAGCCATGACCTGATCGCCACACAGGGGGCTGTGCTTGCCACACTGAACACGGCGGCGCCGTTCATGTTGGCGTGGCTTCTGGTAGGTATGGTGCTGGGGATGTATCGCGGCACGGCGCTTTACCCGCTGGGGCGCGTCCTTTGGCGGACACTGCTGGCAGGTGCGGTCGCTGGGCCGCTGGGGGTAGCCATCCGCGCCCTGTGGCTGCGTCGGCCTATCATCTGGACGTTTGTGCTGGTGGCAACTGCCACCAGCACGTTGGCGCTGCTAGTATGGCGCGTGGCGTGGTCGCGGCTGCGCCGCCTATGGTGGCCTGAGCTGCCCTGACACGTACAGACAGGGGTTATCTGCATGGCTGAGCCTATTCGACTGCTACATTTTGCCGATACGCACATCGGCATGGAAAACTACGGCAAGATCAACCCCCACACCGGCATCAGCGAGCGGGTGATGGACTTCCTGCGGCGGATGAGCGAGATCGTTGATTATGCCAAAGAGCACGACGCCGATCTGGCCATCTTTGCCGGCGATGCCTTCAGGACGCGCCAACCCGATCCGACCCACCAGAGGGAATTCGCGCGACGTATCAAATCGCTTGCCGAGCAGTGCCCGGTGGTGTTGCTGGTCGGCAACCATGACATTCCGACCATGACGCAAAAGGCCTCCTCCATCGAGATTTTCCACACGCTGGAGGTGGACAACGTGATTGTGGGGCGCAGAGACCGGCTTTTCCGCATTGAGACCAAGCGCGGGCCGGTGCAGGTTGCCACCATTCCCTACCCCGTCCGCCAGCGGCTGCTCTCCGATCTGGATACACGCGGCATGAGCATCAATCAGCTCGATGTGTTGCTGCGCAATCAGGTCGATGTGCTGATCCGCAATCTGGCCGAACAGGTCGATCCGACCATTCCGGCGGTGCTGGCTGGCCATTTCGGCGTGATGGGTGCGAGGACCGGATCGGAGCAGTATGTCATGTTGGGGCGCGATGTCGCGGTGCTCAAATCCAGCCTTACCGATCCGATTTGGGATTATGTCGCTTTGGGGCACATCCATTACCATCAGGACCTCAACCCACATGGCTACCCGCCGGTGGTCTATCCGGGCAGCATTGAGCGTGTGGACTTCGGCGAGGAGCACGACCCCAAAGGTTTCTGTTGGGTGCAGCTTGTTCGTGGAGCCACCACCTATGAGTTTGTGGAGCTGCAAGCGCGGCCCTTTGTCACCATCCGGGCAGACGTGCGCGGCCAGACCAACCCCACGCAGGCTATCGTAAGTGCTATCGCCCAGCATCCTATTGATGGAGCGGTGGTGCGCCTGATCGTCACCGCAACAGCCGAGGAGAAGGCACTGATCCGCGATCGAGAGATCGCAGCGGCGCTACAGCCGGCGGCCTTTGTTGCTGCCATCCAGTACGATGTGGAGCGCTCGACGCGGCTGCGTCTGGGTGTTGAGCACCCTGAAGAGCTGGGGCCGCTGGAGTTGCTGGAACGCTATCTACAGACGAAGGAAATTGCTCCGGAGCGCATCAACGTGCTGCGGGACTATGCAGCAGTCCTCTTCGCCGAGGGGGATGAGAGCGCATCGGAGGGGTAAAAGCATGGAATGCCCCAGGAAGGAATCGAACCTTCAACCTACCACTTAGGAGGCGGTCGCTCTGTCCATTGAGCTACTGGGGCGTCTGAGGCGATTATAACAGGGGCATACGAGGGCTGCCAGCAGCCGCATGTACGGTTTTTCCCTATGCAACAGCGACCGTTGAGAGAGGGCGACCGCCTACGGCGTCGCTACGTCATCACGCAGATCAGCCACCTGAGCAATGCAAGTGTGCTCTATAAGGCATTGGATGAAGGGGCGCATCCTGCTCGCCACTGTGCGATTAAGGAGCGCGCGATCGAGGCGCTGGGGGCCGACCGTGCAGCGGCCGTCGCAGCCTTTCTGCACCGTTCGGCGCGGCTGACGGCGCTGGCCCATCCGGCCATCCCGCCCGTTTTGGATTATTTCGTTGAGGACGATCGCACTTACCTCGTCACGGATTTTGTGGAGGGGCGCGACCTCGAGGAACTGCTCTACGATCCGGATGTGGAGTTCACTCCTGCGCAGATAGTGAAGTGGGGGATTGAGCTATGCGATGCGTTGCATTATCTGCATACCCGCTTCCCTGAGCCGCTCATCTTCCGTGACCTCAAGCCGGCCAATCTGATCGTCAGCCCGCAGGGGCGCATCTGGCTCGTCGATCTGGACACCATAGCCCACCCCTCCGATGCACTAGCCGAACCTCCGCTAGGTACGGAAGGTTATGCTGCGCCGGAGCAATATGAGGGCATAGTATCCCCCGCTATTGATATTTATGCGCTGGGTGTCTGCCTTTACCACCTGCTGACGCGCCGCGACCCACGTCTGGAGCCGCCTTTCTCTTTTGCGGAGCGTTCGCCCCGTTCCCACAACCCTGATGTTCCGGAGGCGCTAGCTGCCGTGGTGATGCGCGCACTGTCTCTCGATCCTGTCGCACGCTTTGCCAGCGCCGCCGAGATGGCCGCCGCGCTCCAACAGCTCATGCTGGAAGAGAAGGCAGCCTCCGGTACCCCTTCCGAATAGCACTTTTTACCTACTTGCCAGTTCCGCTGATGTGCGGTTAGGATATAAGTGTCAAACATTTTATTTTGGATGGAGGGAGTTGAATTATGTTGTTTATGCCTCGTGAAGAAGGCCAGGGCCTGGTTGAGTATGCGCTCATCCTGGTGCTGGTCGCCATCGTGGTGATCGTCATTTTGGCCCTGCTGGGGCCGGCGATCGGTAACGTGTTCAGCAACATCATCAACGCTATCTAGTCCTGTAGCATACAGGGGAAGCGGGGTGACATAACAGTCACCCCGCTTCGTTTTTCTCAATTTGCGGCCGGAATAGAGTCCACCCGCTTTCCTTGCGTTGGCGCGTTTTGAGCCTATACTTAATTTTGTTGAAAAAATGGGCCATTCTGACACAAAGAGAGTGAAACCATTGAAAGCCCTTTCTTATTCTTGTGGAAGCAGGCAAGGTTTGCGACGCTATGTAATGCTGGTCGCTGCTTTGTGCTTCCTTGTGATGGGGACGGGCGTGGCGCAGGCGCAGGATGCTGTGCCACCGGTCCCACTGCCCCCGGGCGGACGTGAAAGCCCCTTGCGCTTCATGGTTCCTCACCCCAGGGTATTGGAGCAGGTTGACTTGCCTACCTTGATGGCAAGTTTCCCTTCGCTTGACCCTGACCTTTCGTTCTCACCTGGGCCGCGCATGCCGCTGCCACTTCAACAGGATGGCATGGCGACCCCAGCAGCGGTGTCACCCGGGCCCTTCCGCACGCTGGCGATTTTGGTGGAATTCAGCGATAACGCCCATCAACCCTCTATCCCTCTCACCCAGTTTGATACGCTGCTCTTCGGCACATCGGGTGCGACCCTGCGCACCTACTACAAAGAGGTTTCCTACCTCCAGCTCGACATTGTGACGCTCAACTTGCCCAGCACGTTGGGCTGGCAGATGGCGCCGCAACTCTATGGCTACTATGTAGCGGGGCAGTACTGTTTTGGTGGATATCCCCACAACTGCCAGAAGCTGGCCGAAGACGCTGTCACTTTGGTGGATAGTGTCGTGGACTTCTCGCAGTATGACAACAACAGCGATGGTTGGGTGGACACGGTCTTCATCATCCACGCTGGCCAGGGGGCGGAGTTCACAGGCAGTCCCAACCACATCTGGTCGCACTCATGGTGGACGCAAAACTCACCCTACCTTGATGGCGTGTGGATCGGTTCTTACACCGCCGAGCCGGAGTACTGGGGAACGCCGGGCGATATGACACACGGCGTGTATGCCCATGAGCTGGGACACGCCTTCGGCCTGCCCGACCTGTACGACACCGATGGCTCTTCAGAGGGCATCGGCGCTTGGAGCCTGATGAGCAGCGGCTCGTGGAACGGGATATTGGGTAATTCGCCGGCGCACCTTGATGCGTGGTCGCGGCTGTATCTAGGCTTCGCCACCGCAACGGTTGTGACTCCTGCCAACCAGACGATCAACCTGCCTAACGTGGAACAGAACGCAGCGGGAGCGATCTACCGACTCAATACCGGATTTGCGGGTGAGTACTTCTTGCTGGAGAACCGCCAGCCAATCGGTTCCGATGCGGCCTTGCCGGGCGCGGGCCTGCTGATCTGGCATGTGGATAACGGGGTAAGCTCCAACAGGCAGGAGTGTCTTTCCGTCAATAACTGGCTGTGCGGCCGCCAACACTTCCTCGTGGCACTGGAGCAAGCCGACGGCCTGTTGGAATTGGAGAAAAAGGTCGATCGTGGCGATACGGGCGACCCTTTCCCCGGTGCAACAGGCAACACTATTTTTGACTCCTTCACCAACCCCAATACCAGCTCGTATTACACAAGCAGTGCGATGCCCTTCGCCGTTGTCAACATCAGCCCATCGGCAAGCACCATGACCGCTTTCATCGCCGGGCCGCCTGCTGTGCCAACGTTGATCAGCCCCACCAACGGGGGCACGGTCAACACTTCTGCTCCCCTTTTCCAGTGGTCCGACGATGGAGCAACCGCTACCTATAAGCTAGTGGTGAAGAAACCATCGGGGAGCACCCTCTTCAAGCAGACTTTCAATGCGGGGGATATCTGCTCTGGCGGCACTTGTTCCGTCACCGGGCCGACCAACTTGAAGGACGGCAAAACCTACACCTGGAAAGTAGTGGCTCAAAACGCTTATGGAAAGGCCAAGAGCGCCAAATGGTCCTTTAAGGTTGACTTACCTTAAGGAGAGCGGCTGGCGATAAGCAGCACGCAGTTAGACGTCGGAGGGGATAGGTGGGGCAGGCTGCAAGGGAGTCTGCCCCCTTTCATAGGAGAGCTAACGGCCTGCGTAGAGCGGCAGAAGTGGATCGTCAGCCATGAGGCGTTCCACCTTGCGGAGGTCCTCTTCGGTGTCCACACTATAGACATGGAAGCGCGTCGGCACCATCTTGACGCGGTAGCCGTGCTCCAGCACGCGCAGCATGTCCACCGACTCGGCGATCTCCAGCGGCGTGGGTGTAAGCTGGCTGAACTGAAGCAGGAAATCGCGCCGGAAAGGGATGATGCATACCTGCTTGTACTTGGCAACGCCTTCGCCACCTTTGCGTCGCGAGGGGATCGGCTCACGCGAGAAGTAGAGGGCAAAGTTATTCCGATCCACGACAACCTTTACTTCGTTGATGTCATCGTGCTCCTCGGAGGTCTTCAGCTCGCCCAGCAGGTTGGAGACCAAGATGGTGCTATCTTCGACCAGCGGTTGGACGGCTTCATCAATCATCTCCGGACGGAGCATCGGCTCATCGCCCTGGATCATCACCACAATATCCACGCGCTGGCCGGTCTGGGCCTCGATTTTCAGCAGGGCCTCGGCGGTGCGGTCACTGGCCCGTTGATGGGTATCCGCCGTCATAATCACCGGTGCCCCAATGCTTTCGCCGTACTGCCTGATCTCCTCATCGCAGGTGGCAATGTACACCTTGCGCAAACGCTGGCTCATCTTACTGCGGAAGTAGACGTGCCCCACCATGGGGATACCCTGTATCCTTGCCAGCGGTTTGCCGGGGAAACGTGAGGAACCCATGCGGGCCGGAATGACGCCGATGATGTTCAATGCTGACTCCATCCCCTCACCTTATGATGCGTCTGCTGGGCGCTTCAGCCTGCGCAGTGTGCGACACGGCCAAGCGGCGATACGGCGAGGAATACCCCTCAACCGATGCGAGAGAGTATAGAGGCGGTAGCCAAGCGCCACCGAGGCGCGTTCACGGCGCAATAAGGCCTGCTTTTCCCGCTCAGAGAGGCTCGCACAGACGGTCAAATCATAGCCAAACTCGCGCATGAGCGGTTCGCAGATCAGCTCTACAAGCCGTGCCTCGCGCTCGCTCATGCGGCGCTTCCAAATGCCGCGTCGGTCCACAATCTCGCCGACCGCCAGCAGGCTCTTGCGCACTTCCTCTTGGGGCAGCACCACCTGATCGTAGTGCTCGGCAAAATGCTCTAGACTCTCAGGACGATAGGCCTCGCCGAGGAAATGCATCATGCGCAGCAGGCTGCCTTCTGCATCGGCGATGATGTCCTCATAGCGGATGGTCAGGATACGGTTATCGCCCTCAAAAGTCTTGCTCAGGCCGACCATCATGTTCCAGCTCTCAGCGCGCTCGATACAAACCTGACGGCGGTAAGCCACCGAGTGTGATTCGTAGAAGCGGGGGGGCGAGCTGACCACATCGCGCGGGTCGCGCACAATGTTGATCACCTGTGCCTGAGGGAAGAGCGCCAAAATCTGCGGCACATACTGGACATGGCGCGGCGTCTTTTCCACCCAGCGCCGCGCTGACGCTTTGCCGGCTTGCTCCGCAAAGTACTGCATCAACCGATGCAGAAAATGGGCGGGGGCAATGCCCCCCTGTCCCGCCTGCTCTCGGAGGGCTGCCTTGAAGGCCGCATCCAGATGGATGCCGGGCTTGCCGGCCAGCCGCTTAAATACCGTCTCAAGTTGAGCCGGTGAGAGCTTGCTGTTTTCCCAGCCCTCGAAGGGCGCAAGGACGTGGATGAAGAAGTGCGTCTCTGGGCCGGAGGAGAAATCCGGATGGGCAGTGAGCAGCAACTGCACCAGCGTTGTGCCGGAGCGCGGATGCCCTACCACAAAAACGGGCTGGATATCCGGCAGGGTCAAGTCGGGGTTCATGGCCGATAGTCCACCTCTGCCAACACTCGCTGATACAAGTCCAGCGCTTCGGCGTCTATATAGGCGGCCTCTTCGGCGTCCAGCTCCTGGGCGCGGTGTAGCGGTGCGTCGATGACGCCGTACTGCTGCACCGTATAGGCAGAGTTAGCGCGGATGTCCATGCCCTGAAAAGTGGGGCGCAACAGGATGGGGTCAAAATCTAGGCCCAGCCATGTTGCCAGCGCACGCATGTGCCCTTCGGTGTCTTTGATCAGATTCTCATAGCCCAGCACGAAGACTTTGTCTCCGTACTGCGCTTTGGCAGCGAGCGTGCCTTCCGCTGAGGCTTTCCAGAGGGGAATGCTGGTTTTTGGATCGGGGTAGCTCTGAGGGCTTTTACGGTGCGATGAGACATACCACGCCTTGGGATCGCGCACCATGCTGATCAGGCGGCCGTCGGGGTAATCGCGGAAGAAGCGCGCCAGCGAGTCGGCATGCATGTTCACGCGCGGTGTGAAGGCTACGATGTATTTCTTCTCGGTCTCGTAGTGCTGCTGATAGTTCAGCCACGCGTTGAAATAGGAGGTCATGTAGCAGTTCAGCACATCGCGCTGCGTCTTGATCTCGCGTGCAGCAGCGCAGGCAAGGAAAATCTCACGCTGCAGGTTGGGCAGCAGGAAGAAGGGAAACACGTCCGGCTGTTCATATTGGGCGCTGGCCGGATGCTTCTCGTATCCATTGTGGAAGAAGCCGGTGATGGGCTTCTCGAACAGCAGGGCGAACCACGTTTCCGGGCTGGCGTTTAGGTCTAGATCGGGCCAATCCCACTTACGAGGATAACCGATGTACAGCTCATGGGGGTGGGCATGCACCTGAGGATGCCCATCAAAGAGCTGACTGACCAACGTCCCCCCTGACCGCTGTACCTGCGAGATCAGCACCAGTGGCTGATCAACGGGCATAAGGTATTTGAGGCGCACACGGTAGAGCTGCTCAACCTCGGCTACTTTGCTGTCAAACCCTTTGAGGTAAGGCCGCCTGCGCAAGGGGAGCAGACGGCGGACAATGGGTTTAAGCCGTTGCATATTGCGGCACTTTCTCT
>Ga0197142_1003528_pt1 | contig 13059 bp, 10 predicted proteins | sample GBS60_MetaG_FD_148614 | JGI IMG/M metagenome (GOLD analysis project Ga0197142, IMG submission 148614) | Sediment microbial communities from Great Boiling Springs, Gerlach, Nevada, United States - GBS 60_MetaG | ecosystem: Environmental > Aquatic > Thermal springs > Hot (42-90C) > Sediment... | reverse complement strand
GGCAGATCAAGTCCCCCGAAGCGACGAATGATCTTTAGGCGGGGACCTGTGTAGCGGGACATGCGGGCGTTTCTCCGAAATCGGCAAAGATACTCAGCAGAAGAGCACAGGCAAAAGCGCTGGCCGTGCGCTAAAAGAATTGGCGATCTCCTATATTAAGGTCTCAGCCCCTCCTTTAAGCAAGGGGTGAGAGCTGTTTTTTGGCTGACTTTGGGGATCGGGCCAGTGCCATTAGTCGTAGTGAACCCCCAGTTGGGTGCGGATGAAGGCGCGATCCTCGCTGAGCAGGCCGTTGAGGGTGCGCCGTTCCCCCAAGATAGGATCCGGATCCAAGCCGATGGCCTCCAGATCCGCCAGCACCATCAGCTCCACCAATTGGGGAAAGGTCACCTTGGGCTGCCACCCCAGCACTCGCTTGGCCTTGGAGGCGTCCCCTAGCAGCAGATCCACTTCCGTTGGGCGGTAGTAGCGGGGATCGATCTCGATCAGCACGCGATCTTTGTAGAGCCCCTGTTCTTCCAGTCCGGATCCCCGCCAGGTAATCGGCATGCCGACCAAGGCAAAGGCTCGTTCTGCAAACTCCCGCACGCTGTGGGTTTCGCCAGTAGCCAGCACGTAGTCGTCCGGCTGGGGCTGCTGCAGCATCATCCACATTCCCTCGACGTAGTCCTTGGCATAGCCCCAGTCCCGCTTGGCATCCAGGTTGCCCAGGTAGAGCTTGTCCTGCTTGCCGGCAACGATGCGGCTGATGGCGCGGGTGATCTTGCGGGTAACGAAGGTTTCTCCCCGCCGCGGGCTCTCGTGGTTGAACAAAATGCCGTTGCAGGCAAAGAGGTTGTAGGCTTCGCGGTAGTTGACCGTTTGCCAGTAGGCGTACACCTTGGCGCAGGCGTAGGGGCTGCGGGGGTAGAAGGGGGTGGTCTCCTTTTGCGGGATCTCCTGCACCAGGCCGAACATCTCCGAGGATCCCGCCTGGTAAAACTTCACCCGGATCCCGGTGCGCTGCTGGTAGTCGCGGATGGCCTCCAGGAGGCGCAGGGTGCCCATAGCCACCGCATCGACGGTGTATTCTGGCGCCTCAAAGCTCACCCGCACGTGGGATTGGGCCCCCAGGTTGTACACCTCCGTTGGCTGCACCTGTTCCAGGATCTTGCGCAGAGTGGTGCCATCCGTGAGATCCCCATAGTGGAGAAACAGCCGGGCGTTGGGATCGTGGGCATCCACATAGATGTGGTCGATGCGGTCGGTGTTGAAGGTGCTGGCGCGGCGGATGATGCCGTGGACTTCGTAGTTTTTTTGCAACAGCAGCTCGGCCAGGTAAGAGCCATCCTGTCCGGTGATGCCGGTAATTAAGGCACGTTGGGTCATAGAGTTGGGGGCAAAGATTAGGAAGAGATTAAAACCGAAGTGGCTCAAGGCTCAAGTCCAATGGCAAAACTCAAACCTCGAGGCGGAGACTTTGAAGCTAAGATATTATAGTGCAGCGAAACCCTTTCTCCTCAGGCAGTGCCCGCTGAGGCACATTCCTGACCAAGGGTGTGGTCTTTTACCCGTTGCAAAGCTGCAGTCAGGGCCATAGGCCAGGGATCCGGCTGGCGCAGTTGCCGCACCCCCTGGGGCAGGCGCAACACCGAGGCGCGGCTGGTGCGGGCGATGGCTTCCAGGTCGGGCAAAGGTTCCAGGAGCACGCCCCTGTGCATGATCTTGCGCAGCAGCGGCTCGTAGCCGGGGGGCGGGGTCTCGTCAGCCTGGCCCAGCAAGTCTCCCGCAGGGCCGCGAAAGATCTGCTTGCGACCCGGCAGGGTGGCCTTGGCAAAGGAGGCCTTGGCCACCGGGATCCCGTTGATCTCCACCAATTTGTACACTCCGTTCACGCCTTCGCCGGTAACCAGGCGGGTGCCGACGCCGTAGCCGCTGATAGGCGCTTGGGAACGGTGCAGCCGCTCGATCTCGTACTCGTCCAAATCGCCGCTGACAAAGACCGGCGCACCCTGGGGCAGGATAGCCTTGACTTGGTGGGAGAGGGCCTCCAGATCCCCGGAGTCGATGCGCACGCCGCCGATCTCGCCCCGGGATCCCAGTTGATCCGGATGGGTGGCTGCAAAGAGCTGGGCCGCTGTGCGCGCTCCCTGGATGGGATCGTAGGTGTCGATGAGCAGGGCGGCCTGGGGGAAGTAGCGCCGGAAGGATTGAAAGGCGCGGGTCTCATCGCCGGAGAGGGCGGCAATGGCCATCACCAGGGAATGGGCCATCGTGCCTGCCGGCTTGCGCCCCAATTTGAGAGCCGCCAAGACGTTGGAGGTGGCGTTGAACCCCGCCGCCAGCGCCGCCCGCGCTGCCCACAAGCCCGCCTGGGGGCCAAAGGCTCGCCGGGTGCCGAACTCCAACAAAACGGCCTCATCCCCTGCCGCATCGCGCATGCGAGCTGCCTTGGTGGCGATCAGGGTTTGGTAGTTGAAGGTGGTCAGCAAATAGGTCTCTACCAGTTGCGCTTGCCAGAGGGGGGCTTCCACCCGCAATAGGGGCTGGTTGGCGAAAACGGCTGTCCCCTCCGGCACTGCCCATACATCTCCCTCGAAGCGGCAACGGGCCAGCAGATCCCAGAAGCGCTCTGGAGCGCCGGCAAAAATGCCCGTTTCCCGCAGCGCCTGCAGGGCTTCCGGCGTAAAGTGCAACTGCTGCAGGTATTCCACTGCTTGGGTCAGCCCCATAGCGATGAGGTAGCCGTAGTCGGTGGGCAAGCGGCGCACAAACAGCTCAAAGGCCGCCGGCTGAGTCTCCAACCCCTCCCCCACATAGCAGGCGGCCATCGTGAACTGGTAGAGATCCGTCAACAGGCCGTAGTCCTGGGGTTGCAGGGAGGAGAAGTCCGAATTCACCATGGAAACCTCAAGGGACAAGCCGCTGAAAAGCCAGGGGAGCGGGCAAAGGAGTCCTTGCCAAAGTTGGAGCTACTATGGTAACAGGTTTGGCCTGCCAGGGATCCCGGCGACGTGGTCCCAGCGATAAGAGCTTGACTGCACCCTAAAAAGCCATGAACACCACTGCCCAGGGAGTAACGACTCAAGCTCTGCCAACACTTCCCTTGCCTCCTTATTTTGATCCAGAGCGGGTGGGGGAGATTTGGCGGGTGCCCTACCAACAGCGGGCCCTAGAGGCAGAGCAGTGGGCCCAAGAGCACCGCATCCCACCGGCAGAATCCGACCAGGTGCGGGTGGGGCTGTTGCTGATCGATGTGCAAAACACCTTTTGCATTCCCGGCTTTGAGCTGTTTGTGGGTGGTTCTAGCGGTCTGGGGGCGGTGGAGGACAACTGCCGTCTGTGCCAATTCATCTACCGCAACCTGGCCCACATCACTCAGATCGTGGCTACTCTGGACACCCACACGGCGATGCAGATCTTCCACCCCATCTTCTGGGTGGACGCCCAGGGATCCCATCCCGAGCCAGCTACAGCCATCTCGGCAGCCGAGATTCGCTCAGGGCGCTGGCGGGTCAACCCCGCCATGGCCGCCAACCTTGCCCAAGGGGATCTGACGCGGCTGCAAGTTTACGCCCTCCACTACGCTGAGCAACTGGAGAAAGGGGGGAAATATCCCCTCATCGTCTGGCCCTACCACTCCATGTTGGGTGGGATCGGCCATGCGCTGGTGCCGGCGGTGGAAGAGGCGATCTTTTTTCACGGCATCGCCCGCCGCAGCCAGCCCAGCCTCCAGCTCAAGGGGGCCAACCCCCTGACGGAAAATTATTCTGCCCTCAGCCCAGAGGTGCTGACTGGGCCGGAAGGGGATCCCATCGATGAGAAAAACGAGCCTCTCATCCACCACCTGTTGCAGTTTGACGCCTTGATCGTGGCCGGCCAAGCCAAAAGCCACTGCGTCGCCTGGACGGTAAGCGACCTGCTGCAGGAGATCCAGGCCACGGATCCCGCCCTGGCAAAGAAGGTTTATCTTCTGGAAGATTGCACCTCGCCGGTGGTGATTCCTGGCGTTGTCGATTTTAGCGAACAGGCGGAGGCGGCCTTTGCCCGCTTTGCGGCAGCGGGGATGCACCGAGTGCGCTCCACGGATCCCCTTGGGGAGTGGCCCGACTTTCCCCGGGATTCCGGCTAAGACCGGGAAAGAGTCCACCCTCCACGCTTGGCTCTGTTCCGGTATGATGCGGCAGGACACCCTGTTGGAGCTGCTCTGTGGACGATCGCGTCAGCGGTGCAAAGCCCTCTCGCGCCAGCGGGACGGAGTCCTTAGCCGGTTCCACTGCCCCTAGCAGCCTGCGGCCCCCCAGCGGTGCCCGCGATCTCTTGCCGCGGGAGGTACAGCGGCGGGAAAGGCTGGAGGCTCAGCTAACCCAAGTTTTTCGCCGCTACGGCTACCAGCGCATCATCACCCCCACCCTGGAGCGGCTGGAGACGTTGCTGGCCGGGGGATCCATTCGCGCCGAGGCGGTGCTGCAATTGCGGGACGGGGAGGGGACGATGCTGGGGTTGCGCCCGGAGTTCACCGCTTCCATCGTGCGGGCGGCAGCCACCCGGCTGGCCGGCGGGCCTCTGCCGCTGCGGCTTTACTACCACGGCAGCGTCTTCCGCAACAGCCGGCGGGAGGAGGGATCCGACAGCAGCCAGGAGTTTTTCCAGTCGGGGGTGGAGCTGATCGGCGCGGGCGGATGGCTGGCAGATGGGGAGATCCTGCTGCTATTGGCCGATTGCGTGCGCGCTGTCGGAGTCCGCGATTGGACGCTGTTGCTGGGCGATGTGGGCCTGACCGACAGCCTGCTCAGCCCGGTTGCCCCCACAGCCCAGGCAGCGGTGCGCCGCGCCATTGCCCAGCTCGACTATGTCTACCTAGAATCGGCCCCCCTGCCGGAGGCGGCCCGCCAGATCGGGTTGCAGATTTTGGGGCTGCGCGGCCAGCCCGAGCAAGTCTTGTCGGAGCTCGCACAACTCCCCGTGCCCCTGGAACGGCTGCGGGATCTGCGGCAGTTGTGCCAGATCCTCGAGGCCCAGCAAGTGCGAGTGGTGTTGGATCTGAGCTTGCTGCAAACCTTGGCCTACTACACCGGCATCGTCTTCCAAGCAGTGGTGGAGGGAGAAATCATCGCCTTGGGCGGGCGCTACGACCGGCTCTATGCCCTCTACAGCCCTCAGCAAGTTGAGCAGCCGGGGATCGGCTTTACCCTCCTGCCCGATACGCTGCTGCGGCTCTTGCCCTCCGACCCCACAGCCGAGGCGATGGGCTGCAAGCGGTTGGTGGTGCCTCTAGTGCCGGCAGGGATCCCGGCGGCGCTGGCCCTGGCCGCCCGCTGGCGTGAGTCAGAGGCGGTGGAGCTGGAATTGCTGGATCGCCCTCCTGAAGAGATCGAGGCCTATGCCCGCCAGTGCCGGATCCCGGAGATTGCCTGGGTGCAGGCCGATGGCAGCTACCACATCTCCCACGTGGACTGATCCCAATCAAATATCCAGAGCCGCCAGATCCAACTGGGCGCTGTGGGCCTCGATGAACTCCCGCCGCGGCCCAACGGCATCTCCCATCAGGATGGTGAAAATGCGATCGGCTTCGGCCGCGTCTTCGATGGTGATCTGCTTGAGGACGCGCGTTGCCGGGTTCATGGTGGTTTCCCAAAGCTGCTCCGGCATCATTTCCCCCAAGCCCTTGAAGCGCTGGATGGTGTACTTGGTGTTGGCCGGCAGGCTGCGCAGGACTTGCTCTTTCTCGGCCTCGTTGTAGCAGTAGCGCACGTTGTTGCGGCCCCACTCGATCTTGTAGAGCGGCGGACAGGCAATGTAGACGTAGCCCTGCTCCAAGAGCGCCTTCTGATAGCGGTAGAAGAAGGTGAGCAGCAGGGTGCGGATGTGGCTGCCGTCCACGTCGGCATCGGTCATGAGGATGATGCGGTGGTAGCGCAGTTGGCTGGGATCGAACTCCTCGCCCTTGACCCCCAGGCCCAGCGCCGTGATCATGGCCTGAATCTCGGCGTTTTTGTAGATCTTGGCGGGATCCGCTTTCTCGATGTTGAGGATCTTGCCGCGCAAGGGCAGCACTGCCTGAAACTGGCGATCCCGTCCCTGCTTGGCGCTGCCCCCCGCCGAGTCGCCCTCCACCAAGTACACCTCCGACTCCGCCGGATCCCGGCAACTGCAGTCGGCCAGTTTCCCTGGCAGCGTGGAGGATTCCAGAGCCGATTTGCGGCGCACCAATTCCCTGGCCCGGCGGGCCGCTTCGGCCGCGTTGAAGGACTGGATGGCCTTATCGACGATCCCCCTGGCCACGTTGGGGTTGAACTCCAGATATTCCGTGAGGGCCTCCGAGACAATGGTTTGGACGATGCCCCGCACCTCGGTGTTGCCCAGCTTGGTTTTGGTCTGCCCCTCAAACTCGGGGTTAGGCACCTTGACCGAGACGATGGCCGTCAGGCCCTCCCGCACGTTTTCTCCCGCCAGGTTGCTGTCGGAATCTTTGAGTTTGTTCAGCTTGCGGGCTTGGCTGTTGATGGTAAGGGTGAGACAGGTCTTCAGCCCCTCCAAGTGGGTGCCCCCTTCGGTGGTGCGGATGTTGTTGGCAAAGCCAATCAAGGTATCGGTATAGACATCCGCGCACCACTGCAGAGCCGCTTCTACCTCGACGCCATCCCGCTCCCCGCGCACATAGATGATGTCGGGGTGGATGGGGGTTTTTTCGTGGTTGATGAAGGCCACATATTCCTTGATGCCGCCCGCAAATTGATAGGTTTCCCGATGAGGCGGATCCCGCCGCAGATCGCTAAAGATGATTTTCAAGCCGGCATTGAGGTAGGCCAGCTCGCGCAAGCGGGCCGCCAACAGGGCGTAGTCGAACTCCCGCTCGGGGAAGATGAGCTCATCCGGCTTGAAGCGCACCTCTGTGCCCCGCCGCTGGGAACCCACAGGCTGCGGCTCGGCTTTCAGGGATCCCACCACCGCCCCTCGCTCAAAGCGCTGAAAGTAAACCTTGCCATCCCGCCAGACTCTGGCCTCTAGCCACTCCGAGAGGGCATTCACCACCGATACCCCGACGCCGTGCAGCCCCCCGGAGACCTTGTAGCCGCCGCCGCCGAACTTGCCGCCAGCGTGCAACACAGTCATGACCGTCACCAGCGCCGACTGCCCGGTTTTGGGGTGGATGTCTACCGGGATGCCGCGGCCATTGTCCAGAACCGATACTGAGCCATCGGGGTAGAGGGTAACCTCAATCTCGTCGCAATAGCCGGCCAGGGCCTCATCGACGGAGTTGTCCACCACCTCGTACACCAGGTGGTGCAATCCCTTCGGCCCGGTGGAGCCAATGTACATGCCAGGCCGCCTGCGCACAGCCTCCAAGCCTTCCAAAACTTGGATCTGCTCTGCACCGTAGTTCTCCGTCATTCGTAACTCCAATCCTGAAGAGAGATCCCGGCCCCCGCCAACCTAAATCCAGAGAAATTGACGCCAGAAGCCAGAGATGATCCAAATCCCAAAAACCTGCCCCCATAATAGCACAAAAGCCTAGAACGGCCACGCAGCCGCTTCTGAGGGCAGACTTTGGCAGGGGATGCAGGGATGGAGATCAGTTTCTTGCCCGATCCTGGCCGAGAAAGCTCTCCACCAATCCCGGCGGCGGCTGCACCTGCAGCTCACCGTTTTCCAGATCCACAACCGGCACCAGAGCTTTCACAAAGGGGATCAACACCTGCCGCTGGTCGGGGGTAGAGATCTCCAGCACATCTTGGCCAGCGGCCCAGATTGCCGAGACATGTCCCAGCAGCCGACCCTGATGGTAGACGGCCAGGCCAATGAGATCGGAGTAGTGGTACTCCTCCGGCTCGAGGGGCAGGCGCTGGGAAGCCGGTACCAACACCTTAGCCCCCACCCAAGCCTCTGCCGCCGTTCGATCGGGGATCCCTTCCAGCCGCACCAAGTACAAGCCCTTGGCGGGAAAAAACTGCCCCTCGATCAAAGGATGCAACAGAGGCTCCGGATCGCTATCCCGCTGCAGCCAGCGCGGCCCTGGCTCGGTGAGGCGCTCCGGAAAATCCGACCAGCACTTAACCCGCAGCCAGCCCCGCAGTCCATGAGCGGCCACCACCTGCCCCACCACTAGCCAAGCGGGATCCCCTCCGTGTTGGGCAGAAGCTACCATAGCTGTCGCTGCTAGTCGAGCTGAGGAAAGTTCACCTCGGTCGGGAAAGCCGTGGAGGTGCCCAACTTTTGGGAAGCCCCAGAAGCGAGGGATCCGGATCCCTGCCCTCCCTTGGCCACATCCACCATAGAGAGCAACCCTTGCAGGGTAGCGGGGATGGAATTGGGATCCATAAAGATCACCTTCGAGCTGGGGCTGCTGCCCACCTTGAGACCCATATCGATGTAGTTTTGCGCCATCAAGTATTGCAGCGCGTTGGCTGCCTCTGGATTCTCCTGCAAAGTAGCGGCAATGGTTTTGATGGCCTCAGCCGTACCCTCGGCCAGCAGCAGCCGCTCGCGCTTCTCAGCTTCTGCTCGCAACAACTGCGCCTTGGCGGCCCCCGCCGCTTGGTTGATGCTGGCCTGCTGCTCCCCCTCGGATTTGAGAATGGCCGCTCGCTTCTCCCGCTCGGCAGCCATCTGCTTTTCCATCGAGTCCTGCACGGTTTTGGAGGGTTGAATATCTCGAACTTCCACGCGAGTGATCTTGATCCCCCAGGGATCCGTGGCCTCATCCAGTTCGGCCAGAAGGCGGGCGTTGATCTCGGCGCGGGAGGAAAAGGTCTGATCCAAATCCATGCGGCCAATTTCGGCCCGCAGGGCCGTCAGCACCAGATTAATCAAAGCCCGCTGCACATCCTCTACCGCATAGCGAGCCTTGATCATGTCGGTGATGCGCCAGTAAACCACCGCATCCGCCATCAAAGAAACGTTGTCGCTGGTGATGCACTGCTGCGGCGGCACGTCCAGCACCTTCTCGCGGATGGTTTCCTGGAACACAATCTTGTCAATGGGGGGGAGAATAAAGTGCAGCCCTGGAGTTAGCTTGCGGTGAAACCTGCCCAGACGCTCTACCAGCGCCTCATAGCCCTGGCTGATGATCTTGACGGAGTTAAACAGGTAACCAAGGAAGATCAGGGCGATTGCCGCTAAGATGCCTGGCATAAGACGTCTCTCCTGAGGGGGAGTTTTACCTCTTATCTTAGACGATTGTTCTCTGTGCTTGTCGGCCTTGACCTCGAGGTCCCTGAAGGCGGAGACTCTTTCTGGCTTTTTCCTAAAAATTTTAAAGTTTGATGTCTTGACTCATACCTCATTGACCGGTGAGGGCAACCGGAAAGACCGAAAAGCACCTATAAGGGATCCCGTCTATGAAGCTAAACAGCAAGAACTTAGAAGTTGGCTTGAACAAAATCTACGACGTCATTGTCGCTGGTGGCGGCGCAGGGGGGCTGTCGGCGGCAATCTATCTGGCCCGGTATGGCTTGAGTTGTCTGGTGGTGGAAAAAGGCAAAGGCCGATCTTTTTGGATGCAGGATTTGCGCAATTATCTTGGCCTGCCTCCGACTACACCGGGGCGGGAGCTGTTGCGCCAGGGGACGGAGCATGCTCTCAGCTTGGGGGTGGATTACCTGCGTGGCTTTGTAGAAGACGCAAAGGATGAGGGGGAGATTTTTGCGGTCAAAGTCAAAGTGGGAAAAGTCAATAGCCTCTACCCCGTTTTTCGCAGCAAATATCTGATCGCCGCAACCGGCATCATCGATTATTTGCCGCAACTGCCGGACATGCAAAATGTTTACGACTATGCTGGCTACTCATTGCATGTCTGTATGATTTGCGATGGCTACGAAATGCGGGATCAAAAAGCAGTTTTAATCGTCGGCTCAGAGGCTCAAATCAACACTGCCTTTGTCCTCAACTGGTTTACCCCCTACATTTCGGTGTTGACCCACGGTTTGTGCTCGGTCGGCCCTGAAATGCGCCAAAAACTGGCCGAGCACGGCTATCCCCTTTACGAATCTCCCATTCGCCGCTTTCTGGGCGAGAACCACCAAATGCGGGGCGTAGAGCTCGAGGATGGCACCTACATCGAGGCAACCACTGGCCTGGTGGCCATGGGAGCCAAATACCACAACGACTATTTGAAAGGGATCCCCAATTTGCACTGGCAGGGGGAAAACCTCGTGACCGACGAGTGGTGCCGCACCACGCATCCGCGGCTGTTCGCGGTAGGGGATTTGAAGCAGGGTCTCAATCAGGTGTCGATTGCCGTCGCCGACGGGGCGCTGGCAGCCACAGCCATTTGGCGGGACATCCGCCGGGCCTCTCCTCTTCGTAAATGGGAAGAGCGCCTGCGCTCTTAGCTTGGGCTCATTCCGCCCTCTTGAGGGAGTTGGGATGGCCTTCTGCCCTATGATTGTTGCGAAGCCCCGAGCAACTCCCATGCGTTCTCTGAAAACGGCGATCTTTTTCTTGGTTTTCCTATTGGTAGGGCTGCATTACTACGCGGTAGAGGCCCAGTCTTTTTTTGATCTGAACCTGACTCTAACCTCAGAATACGATCCTATTCTCCCGATCGAGAGCGTTCGCGTTGTGCGCGGCAGCAATCCCCAAGACCTGCTGATTTATCTATCGGCTCCTTCTGCTGCCTGGGTTCACCAAGAGCGGGTGAACGGGCATTATTTAATTGATATTCCCTATGCAGTCATCACCCGCTCGACAACGGTTGAAGTTGCTGCGGGGCTGCCCTATCGGCTGAGCTGGGGCAACCGAGACGAACAGACTGGGCGCCTGCTGATCACCCCTGCGCCTGCTCGGGTAGAGGTGTTTTTGCAGCATGGCTGGACAGCGGATCCCAATTTGCTCGATCCGTGGGAAAATAGCTGGCCTTTGCAACTGCCTTTGGAAGAGGTGCTGGGGCCTTTGTTGAAAGTGCCGCCTCGCTCTGCCTTTCTCACCATTGACGATGGGCCTTGGCCTCAATCCACACCCCGCCTTTTGCAAGTTTTGGATCAGCTACAAGTGCCGGCTACATTCTTTCTCATCGGCAATCATGTTTCTCGCTTTCCAGAGCTGGCCAAAGCCATTCAAACCCACCACCACACTATAGCCAACCACACGTTTACTCACGACTATCGACGCCTCTACAGCAGCGACGAGATATTCTATGCCGAGGTGGATCAGACAACCCAACTGCTCAAGACGTTGGGCTTGGATCCCCAACTGGTGGTTCGCCCACCGGGCGGTTTTCGCCTAGACCCTGCTTTACGTCGCGCTCTGGAACAGGCAGGGTATCAGGTTCTCTACTGGAACATCAGTCCTGAGGATGCCTATGCTGGCCAAACGGCAGACCAGCTTCTGGAGCGGGTTCGATCCCAGTTGCCGGTGATGCAAGCCTCTGAACAACCCCTGGTTTTGCTGCTGCACGACCGCTGGCCCCATACTGCAGAAGCTTTGCCGGATATCGTTGCTGCCGTTGAAGAGGCGGGCTATCGCTTTTTGCCCTGGCCCACTTCTAGGGATCCTGCTTGAGGGAACCGCCAACTGTCTCTTAGAAAAGCCGGGCAATCTCTTAGAATCTTAGGGTCGAGGAGTGGGGAAGTATGCGAAAGCCCTTGGATTTCTGGGGTCGGATCAGTTGGGGAGCGGCCTTGGCTCTGGCGCTACCGCTTGCTGCTAACTCTGCCCACCCCCAGCCGCTGCTTCCGCTGTTGCCGGCTGCTTCTGAGGGGGGCACCGCGCGCGAAGGAGTTGTTGCTTTGTTTCGTCAATCCCTCTGGTGGGAGTTCATCCGTGGCAATCGCGGCGAAAACCTGCGCCTGTTTCCGGCCAGCCTCACTGCTTCCGATCGTCAGGATATGGTGGCCGTGTTTGAAATCCAGCGGCAGCCGACGGTGGAGCCGGTGGTGCGCGTTCTCAGCTTCAGGCATCAGGGGGGATACGATTTTCGCCTGCTCCACACGGCTGAGCCGATCCCCGGACGGCTGGTGGAGGCACACCTGCGCACCGACATTACCTCCAGCGCCCAGCCCAAGCTGGTGCTGCTCACCGAGCGCGGGGGCATCAGCCTGCTGCGGTCTGTCTTGATCTTGGAACACCGAGCGGAGGGGTTTGTGCCGCTGCTGAGCGTAACCGATTTAAGCAATGCCAGCCTGAGGGTCAGCCCCCAAGGGATCCTGGTCATCTCCAGCGTGCCGGGAGCTAACCGCGACTCGCGCGCCACCCTCTACCAGTGGGAGGGAGATGGCTTTGTCCGCCGCGATCTGTAGCATCCCAAGTCTTCCAATTGGCGACGAGACATAGACCGCTAGGATTCGTTCCGAATTGCCGCGAAGCAGCCCCCCGCAACTCCCCTCTCCCTTTGGGAGAGGGGCTGGGGGTGAGGGAAACGTCTCCAGCCTATTAAGGATGACTGGAGAACTGCCAGCAGACGCCCAAGCTGGGCGCTTGGCCCACCTGCCAGAGAAACAGGCTTTCGGCTCCCAGGGGATGCAGGCTCCAGGGATCCAGGCCAGACCCAAGCCACCCATAGGGATCGACGGGGGCGGGTTGGCCAGAGTTGGTTTGATCGAGGCGGCGCACCTCAAAGTGGAGATGGGGCCCGCTAGCACAGCCGCTGTCGCCCGACAGGCCGATTACGTCCCCTGCCGCCACCCTCTGTCCCTCCTGCACCCGGATTTGGCTGAGGTGGGCGTAGAGGGTTTCCAAACGTTCCGGCTCGTGCAGAAGGCGCACCCGCAACCCCCTGACCGGTCGGCCCAAGCCAGGACAAAAAAACTGGGGCTCTTGACGCGCCAGGGTAACCCGTCCTGGGGCGGCGGCCAAGATCGGCGTACCCACCGGCATGGCCCAGTCGTAGCCGGCGTGGCCGTCGCTTTTGCCGCAGGGGTGCAGCGGGCCGGGGATCCAAACTTGGCCTTGCCCACTGACAAACTGTCCGTTGCCGTCTCCCTCGCCCAAAGGCACATCGTGGTCGAAGAGGTTGGTGACTGGGAAGTCCCCGACAAAAGGTTTATGCAAAAGCGGCCACTGGGGCGGCGGCAGATCCCCGTAAGCAGAGCGATAGCTCTCCAGCGCCAACCGATAGTTCTCCAGCTCCTGACGCTGGAC
>Ga0197142_1003527_pt1 | contig 13061 bp, 9 predicted proteins | sample GBS60_MetaG_FD_148614 | JGI IMG/M metagenome (GOLD analysis project Ga0197142, IMG submission 148614) | Sediment microbial communities from Great Boiling Springs, Gerlach, Nevada, United States - GBS 60_MetaG | ecosystem: Environmental > Aquatic > Thermal springs > Hot (42-90C) > Sediment... | reverse complement strand
TAATAATTTGAATACCCGAGGATGTAAGTATTCTATCGGGACCTTTTTCGAGTTTATCCCAAGGTATTTCTTTGGGTTTAAAGACATCATTGTAAGAACTTAACACAGACTTTTCAGCATCAATTATTGGCGGTAAAATCCTGTATTCAAGTTGAGACAAAAGAAAATAAGGAACAAATAAAAGAAAACAAGGAACTACCAAAAATAATAAAAAATACTTCTTCATTTTTTTTCCTACAAAATACAAAACAACAAAATCAAAATTAATAAAAAAGTAGGGATTACTGAGGGTAGGTTAATCAGCAAGCTCCTGAGCGGGGATTTGAACCCCGGACCCCCTGATTAACAGTCAGGTGCTCTAACCAGCTGAGCTACTCAGGAATAAAATTCAAATACAAAATTAATAGAAATGTTTAAAATTACCAAATAAAATTTATGAGCTCCCATTTTTTTCGATTCAAAAAAATTCCAATAGTCAATTAATATAAATGTAAGGTTTAAAATTATTAAACAATCTTACTTTATCTCGAAACAATAAAGTTTTTAAACTTCCCTTTAAATTGAATGAAATATAATCCTGTTGGAAAATTAGACACATCAATAGAAAAGGATTGAGTAATTTCACCAGATAAATTGACAGAATAAACGCATTCCCCCAGAATGTTTAAAATTCTGATATTTGATGGTTCATATTCTGGCATTTTATATGATGACAAAGAAATTTCAATGTAATCTGAAGCAGGATTTGGTGAAACATTAAGGTCTTCTTCACCAATCTGGCAAACAGAAGTTATTTTTCGCTCTACAATCTTTACCATCATATACCAAAAAGCTTTGGCAAGCAAAATTGAACCAAACCAGTTAGGATGACAACTTGGACCAGTTTTTTCTCCACAATACCCATTAAAAGCAATTTCCCATCCTTGTGAATTCGTTAAGTGATTACCTGTTGTATCCCAAGATTCAATATCAGCTATATCGAAAAGTATTTTCCCATTTTCCTTACAATAATTCCTTATTCTTGAATTCATTTGTTCAGTGCAATATTGACCTACTTGTGTTAGCGGTATAGTCCACCAAATAAAGATCTTCTCGGGATATTTTTTTTCTAAAGTCTCGTATGCATCTTTTAAATAATTCCAGTTAGCTTCTGTAATTGACTCGCTATAAGGTTTGCCACAAGGTTCTGCGACTTCATCCAAACCATCAAGATAACAAAACTTAAATGAGAAAATATCGAATTCATCTAATTGTTGTTCAGTAGCATTCACAAAGTCGTCGACCTTTCCTTTCCAACCAGAATTACCCCTTTGCTGAAAAATCCAAGTCCGTCTATCATAAAGATAAGGTTCGTATTCAGTGCATTCTTTGGGATGACTTCGAGTTCCTTGTATACAATCGAGACCATTGTTAATTGTTGTACCTACAGAAGCGTGACGAAACATTAGACGCAAACTTGCCGCAGCAGGAATAACCTTTTCGTCGATACTATTAAATTCATTTACTTTTGAATGATCAATTATTAAAGCTTCTCTTTGTGCAAATACAAAATCTGATAATATGAAAAAATATAAGAGCAACTTCATACAAGTCACCTGAATATCAAAAAATAATTTAACAAATATTAATCAGAAAACAATAACATTTTTTCATCATTTGGTAGTATTTTTTAATGAAATATAAAATTTTATTATAGCATAAAATTCTAAACTCACAAAGACCCAAATCATTTATAGTTTAATGTACAACAAAAGTTTCTACCATTTATTTTTTGATAGTACTTTATCAATATTTCCCACTCTAAAATATTAGAAAACTAGCAAGTTTTTTAAAGTCAAAAATCTAAGTAAACCCAAAAATTTCTTTTAGGATTAAATATCATAAATATTTGATTTTCCAAAAGTTATATTAATTTTTATTTTATTTGATTTTTATTTTTTCTTAATCTATCCAAAATAATTTAGCATTTACAATTTGTTTAACAAATATGAGGTGTTAAAATGTTTTCATTGCAACTATCAAACAAATTCAATCAAATTGTTCTTGCATTTATTGCTATTCTAACGTACGCAGGTTTACTAAAAGCCCAGCACCCCGGCTGGGTCGTTGGTGACTTCCACCAGCATAGCACATTTACCGACGGTTCATATAGCATCTTTTATATGATGCAAAAGAATGCACAATATGGTCTCGACTGGTGGGCAAATAGTGAGCATGGAGGAGCTTTTAACCGAAACGGCTTTTACTCGGGAAAAGACATTTTTGGTGGCATTGACTCTAACGGTAAAATTCTTTCGGTCACAACCTTCTGGGATACTTATTCCTCTGGGGTAGCGATTGGAAATGGAACCGACAAAAAAAATCCTAATATGTGGCGATGGCAAAGTTTAAAAGACTTTTCCTACCAAGCTATCCAGATTGCAAGGAAACTATACCCTAACAAAATCATCTTCCAGAGTTATGAATGGAATGTACCCGGCCACGAACATTGCAGTTTAGGTTGTTTCCCAGAGCAGTTTCAAGAGAATGATAACTGTAATGCATTAGCAGAATTTGAATACAGATTTGATGCAGGGGACAAAGACACAATTGGCGGCTTATTGCAAGGCTGGCAGGGAAAAAATTTTGTAAACAATCACGCAAAAGCACTTGAAGCACTCGAATGGTTGCAAAAGAATTATAAAAACAAAAGTTATGCAATTATAGCCCACCCCGAAAGGAAACAACCCGGGAAAGGTGGCTATACGATAGCCGATCTAAGAGATTTTAACAATGTTGCTCCCGATGTATGTTTTGGATTCGAAAGCGTTCCGGGCCATCAAAAAGATCCAACCCGGGGTGGTTACTCAAATACTTCTGTTGGAGGAGGCACCTACGGTGGTTCGGGTATTTATTCCGCTAAAGTCGGTGGCTTATGGGATGCTATGCTTTCAGAAGGAAGACACTTTTGGCTTTTTTCAAATTCCGACTGCCACGACACCACAGAAGACTTTTTCCCCGGCGAATATCAAAAAACTTATATTTACGTAACCGACACAAAAAGCCCGCAGGCAATATTCGAAGGAATGAAATCGGGAAATGTTTGGGTTGTAACAGGAGATTTAATAGATTCTCTATACTTCTATGTTGAAAACACTACTATGGGTGGAACAGCACTTGTAAACGGCGACAAAGTTAATATTACGATTAAATTCCACGAGCCAAACAAACCAAACCACAATGTCTGGAGCCAATATAATAGACCCAAAGTTGACCACGTCGATGTAATTGCTGGGAAATTGGGCACTATTATCCCAAAAACAGACCCTGCTTACAATGTTGATACCGTGGCAACTACCAAAGTCATTGCCCGTTTCGATGCTGTTGGAGGTGTAACCGACTCCAAGGGACTAGTTAGCCAAAAATGGGTGGACAAAGGAAACGGCTGGAAAGAAATGACACTTCAAGTTACTCTGACTTCAAATATGTATTTCAGATTAAGAGGAACAAATCTCGGTTTAAATGTTCCAAACGAAACAGACGGCGCCGGTAATCCTTTGTGCGACACATTGGTTGGTGGCTATGGAACTAATGATGCCATTAAAGCTTTTAATGATTTATGGTTTTATTCTAATCCCATTTTTGTAAAATCTACACTTTTCAGCTCAGTTGAATCAGAAGATTTGGAATCCCAAAACAAGTATTCTATAGTTCCAAATCCCTCAAATACCAAAATAATTGTAAACAATATCGATTTAGCAACCAAATATTACATCTTTAGTTCTACCGGAAACAAAGTCTCATCAGGTACCCTTGATTTAAAAGAGAATTCTATAAACATTGAGAACTTGCCCAACGGTATTTATCTTATTGAGTTAGTTAATGGCAATGGAACATTCACAAAAAAATTCATTAAAAATTAGTTTTTAAATGTAAAAAAGGGGCAGTCTACCAATATTGACTGCCCTCCTTCTATTATTAAAAAACAAAACTACTATTTTCATTCATATGTTCCTCTTTTTTTTATAAACTCGTAATCTTCTTTGGTATTAATATTACAAAATAACTCTTCTTTATAGAAAGCAAGGTTTTCGGGGTGAATAACTTCGATATCAATAATTTTCAAAAAGCTTAAAAGAGATTTATCAATTAAATTATTGTTTGATAAAAAATCCTCAACATATGGCAAAATACATTTGGAGTAGATACCAACCAATGGCTGATGGAATCCACCAGCATGACAAAAAACAACAGGCTTATCAGTTGGATAAAAAAGGATGTATTCAATCATTTCTCTGGACATAAATGGAAGGTCGCAAGGCAAGACAAATATTCTTTCGGTCTCGGAATGACTTAATGCCGAATGTATGCCAGCCAAAGGTCCTTTCAATTTGTAAATATCTTCATATAAAGGGAGGTTCAAAAATTGATATTCATTGGGGGTGTTCGTAATAATAATAACATTAGAAAAAATTGATTTCATTAAATCAACAGTGCGCTCGATGATTGTCTGATTTCCCAACTTCAAAAAGGATTTGTTCACTCCCATTCGCGAACTTTTCCCACCCGCAAGGATTACACCTGTCAAATCAGAATACATTATAAATCTCTTTGCTACAGATTTCCTGTTTCTGTAGATTCCAAAATATCCTCAATCCAAGTAAGGCCAGCCATCGAAGGCGGAAGCCCAATAGTTGGAATTGCCAGCAGAGCTACCTGACGAATTTCTTCGGGTGAGCAGCCTGCTTCTAAAGCCTTTCGAACGTGGGAATGAACGGCACCTTCCAACCTTGCACCAATCGATATTGCAAGCTTAATCAGCGCCCGAGTCTTTGAATCCAAGGGTCCAACAGTGTGGACAGCGTTGCCAAGTGCTTCATAAGCTTTTGCAACTTCCGGATATTTTTCTATAAAATTTCGATAGTGTTTAGGTAAATCTGCCATTAATTGCCCCTAATAAAAAACATCCTTACAATGGCAAAATTACTAAATATAAATCAAAGTTATTTCTTAAATACCAGTCTTGATTGTTTAAAATGAAAGACAATGAAGATTAAAAGTTAATCTGCATTGTTAATTTCAGGTTGTTTTCGCTTGATTTATTTGAGTTTTGGAACATCTTTCGGTCATAATCCAGAATAAGTATATTTCCATTGCCAAAATTATAACCAATACCTGCTATGAGTCTCTGTTCATCATTATTATCAACCTCGGTATTGGGGTCGATAAAGTCGTATCTACCAATAATTCTCCAGTTATTATCAAGTTTCAATTCGGCAAATGCAGAGTAACCACGATATTTAATAGAATTATTCAAATTGTCCACCATTTTGCCCGATTGATTGCCTTTCCCATCGAGATACTGCAAAGTTAAAGTAAACCTTTTGTGCTCAAAAGAAAGGAAGACATCGTAGGTAATCCAAGTTGGAGGTGAATTCCTCAATGTATCAATTTCGGCTTGGTTCCCTTTGCCAAAAATGCCAAGATATGAGATTTGAAGTCCGGGCACAAATTTTGGCAATGGACGTAAAGTTAATCTACTTTGAAAAACTTTATTTTTATTTTTCTCGGAAGAATGATAACCTCCACCATTGTAAATACCTAATGCAATACTTCCATATTTGCCTGGGAATTTTTTGCTAACAGTTTTTTGATACTCTTCGTCGATTTCGCCGCCCAAAAGGCTTGTAAAAGTAACTCCAAATTCTGCGGAATTCATAACCCCAACCCTTTCGATAAACATAGTTCCTTGCATACGATATAGATTTATGTTTTCTTCGAAGGGATGCCAGGTATTTTCAACTAAACCAAAGTGAATGTGGGGTTTAACCAAAAAAGCAAAGCTTTTAAGATTGAAGTTAGCACAAAGAAATTTCATTAAAGCCTTTAAATCCCCGGTCTCATCTTGCCGTGTATCCACTGTCATTCTGAAAGACAAAAAGTCTAATAAAGCATATTTAAAGGTCAAGTAAGAACGAGAGATGTTAAATTGATTGTTTTGGATTTTTCCATTAGAAAATCCAATGGAATAGGAAATGTAACTTAAATTGTTAATCTCGAATGATTTGCTCAGTTCAACAGAAAACAAAGGATTAGAAAAAACAATGCAAAAAGTAATACAAAACGCGAAAATGGAAAAATTGGATTTTGAAATTCTCATAACTTCTTTCTAATATTACACATAACTGAATACCAAAAAAAATAAAACAGTTTTAAATAAGAAATTAAAAATAAAAAGAAGCAACTTAACAAAATATTAGCAGAAACCAAACAAAATATTAATATTTGAGGTGGAAAAGTTGCTTCTATCATAGATTGAAACTTAAAGAGTAACAAAATAAATCAGATTACAATTTTACAGCATAACTTTGGTTTTAGATTTGAAAAAGCAAGAGAAAAAATTATAGTGATTTCCAAGTATGTGTGAATTTTTGAATTCTAAAATTTATTAATTTTGTATTTGTCCGTTGGGGGTGCTCAATCAAACGATTGGGCTGAGAGGATACCCCTGGAACCTGATCCGGGTAATACCGGCGTAGGGAAACGGACGTAAGCCCTACATTCCAGGTAATTCCTCTTCAACAGCCTCCAAACGGATAGTTTGTATGTTAAACTATTCGTATGGTGGCAGTATGTTAAAAAATGCTCTATTTTTGGCGTTTGTCCTTGCGGTAATATCTACCGCTTTTGCTTCGGAAGAAGCAAGCGATACACTCAAGAAATTTACCTTACCGAGCATTACGGTTACTTCCACTCGTGCAATTCGAGGCGAAACACCCGTGCCATTTTCCGAAATTAATTATTCAGATTTCATCCCAACCTATACCACTCAGGACATTCCCCGACTTCTAAGCCAAATGCCCTCGATAATTACCTTCTCGCAAAGTGGAAATGATATAGGGTATTCGAACCTTACTATGCGAGGCTTTAACCAACGCAGAATTTCTGTTATGATTAACGGAATTCCACAAAACGACCCCGAAGACCACAATGTTTATTGGATTGACTTTCCCGATTTTCTACCAAATGTTCAACAAATACAAATCCAACGGGGTGCTGGCTTGAACAATTACGGACAGGCAGCAATTGGTGGCTCCATCAACTTCAATACAGGTAACTACCTTAACAAACAAGGGGTCAAGTTGTACACTGGAATTGGATGGCAGCAATTTGGTTACGAAGACGAAACAAAATACCACCCAAACGTAAGTAAATTTGCAATCGAATATTCTTCTGGCTTGATTAATAATTATGCTTTTTACGGCCGTCTGTCCAGAATAAATTCATTAGGATATAGAAATCACTCTTACGCTTTTTTGAACAGCTACTTTTTCAGCGCCTCCCGCTTCGATGAGAATCTATCAACCCAAATAAATGTTTTTGGTGGGCCTTTAACAGATGGTTTGGTGTACAATGGATTACCGAAAGATTTTATAAAGGACTTAAAAAAAAGGAGATTAAACTGGAGTTACTGGGAATATGATTCAACCGGCAAAATTGTTACATTTTCTGTCGAACGCAGAAAACAAGAAATTGAAGAATTCTCCCAACCACACTATGAACTCTTGAATGATTGGAAGATATCACCAAATCTTCGATTCCTTTCAGCTCTTTTCTACTACACCGGAGATGGCTTTTTTGATTACGACGCAAGCTGGGCAGATACAACAATGCTTCGCCTCACATCGGAATATGGCTATACTTTGAATGCTAATCCAACTGGGACTATCTTTCGTGCTTTCGTTGGGAACAAACAAGGGGGGTGGATACCAAGAATTGTTTGGAATCATGGGGAAAATGAATTAACAGCTGGTTTTGAATTTAGAATACATCGTTCCGACCACTGGGGAAAGATTAGATATGCCGAACTGCTCCCCGAAAATTATGACCCCGACAGCAAAGTGTACTCAAACAATGGGGTACGAGATATCTTCTCGGTTTTTGCAAGAGAAAAACTTTCGTTAAATAAACAATTATCGGTTTTTCTCGAAGGGCAATTAACTTACCAAAGATACGCATTGAAAAACGAAAAGGCTCGAGATAAGTACGTCTACTTCAAAGACATTAATGGAAATTTAGTTGGTGGTGATAAATATCTTTTCGATATTAAGTACCTATTCTTTAATCCAAGGCTAGGGGTTAATTACAAAATCAATTCAGAAATTAGCATATTTGGTTTTGTCGCTCACACATCTCGTGAACCAAGAATGCACAATCTTTATCGTGCCGAAGATGCCTACTTTGGTGCAACTCCTCAATTCGAATTCAAACAGGTTGGAAACGAGATTCTTTACGACTTTGCAAAGCCGATTTCAAAACCCGAAAAGTTGCTCGATATTGAATTTGGAACCAACCTCAATCTCTCCAATTTAATTGAAGTAAATGCAAATATTTTCTTTATGGATTACAAGGATGAACTTGTAAAAACAGGTAGGTTGGACATTTTCGGCAATCCTGTCGAAGAAAATATCCCTAAGACTCAACATATAGGTCTTGAACTCGAACTTTCTGCAATGATTTTCGATAATAACTATGGTAGGCTGCAACTTTCGGGCAATGCAACACTTTCGAAAAATGAAATTGTTAATTACAACTTTGTAACTTATGATAGTTCTATCATCTCATTCAAAGGAAATCCGATATCTGGATTTCCAGAATTGATGGGTAACTTTTCCGTCTCCTACACTTACAAAAACCTCTTCGTCTCGCTTCTTGGACAATATGTTGGCGAATATCGAACTGATAATTATGGAGACCTTCTAACAAAAAATGAAAAACTTATCGAACATCTTCGCTATCAAGGTGACTACTATGCCGATAACATTCTCGACCCATATTTCGTATTGCATTTGGACGTAAACTACACTTTGAAAAATTTAGGTTTAATCAAAGAACTCCTTTTGAAAATTCAAATAAGAAACTTGCTAAACAGGCTTTATGCTGCTGGCGCCGAAGGTAAAGAATTCTTCCCTGCAGCCGAAAGGAGCTTTTTCGTTGGTGTAGAATTAGGTTTATAACAAGAAAAACTGGGGCTGAACTGGAAACTCAGCCCCAGCCTCTACTCAATATTCTGAATTTGCTCTCGTATCTTTTCTAATTCTTCTTTTGCATTTACCACTAATTGAGAAATTTCTGCATTATCGGATTTCGAACCGATTGTATTGAACTCCCGATTAATTTCTTGAAGAATAAAATTAATTTTCTGACCAACTGGTTCGCGAGATTTCATAGCTTCTTTCAAAAATTTCAAATGAGAATGCAAGCGGGTACATTCCTCTGTAATATCAAGTCGGTTTGCCATCAATAGGATTTCCATTTGTAATCGGTTTTCGTCGATTTCATCGCTTTCAAATAAAAGGGCAACTTTCTGTCGCAATTTCTCTCGTTCTAACTCAATTCTGTTACTGCTAATCTTTTCAATTTTATTTAACAAAGCTTGAAGCTTTTTAGTTCTGTTTGTTATATCCTGATATAGATTTTTCCCCTCTTTTAACCTATACTCTTCAAGCTTTTTTAACGCTTCTGTTAAACAATCCTTTACAACTCTCCACTCAACATCTATATCGTACTGAGAGTTCTCGTCCGTAAGTAGGTAATTGGGAAAAGCAAGAATATCGCTAATAGTTACCGGGCTTTTGATTTTAAGTTTCTTTGCAATAGAAACCAAAGAATTGTAAATTCCCACGGCAGCTTTTTCGTTAAGATTGAATGGCTTTATTGTTTCGTCAAGTTCAGTTGTAACGTAAACAGATACATTTCCTCTGGAAATGTAATTTTTCACAAGGTCTCTAATCTCCATTTCATAAGATGAAATGGAACGAGGAATTTTACAATTAATATCAAGGTACCTATTATTCAATGATTTAATTTCAACTGTTGCTTTAACCCCATTTGAATTCTTCTCAACTCTTGCAAAACCTGTCATACTTTTCATTTTGTTTCGTCAAATTCTTTTAAAATTCAAAAATAATAAATAAATAGGCAATCTTACTAAATTGAATTTGAATAAAGAAGGAGAAAATGGGCTTAGTTGCAATTGTAGGTAGACCGAACGTAGGTAAGTCGACACTTTTCAACAGGTTGATTGGCGAGAAGAAATCGATTGTCGACGATGTTCCTGGTGTAACCCGAGATAGACTTTATGGTAATGCAGAATGGAACGGCAAAAAATTCACCCTGATTGATACGGGGGGATTCGTCCCAAAGACCGAAGACGAAATAGAAATAGCAGTTCGAGAACAAGCCCTAATTGCAATTGAAGAAGCAGACGCTATTCTTTTTGTTTGTGATGGTCGCGATGGCGTTACAAGCTACGATATCGATATAGCAAACATTTTAAGACGAAGAGAAAAAAACGTTCTACTACTTGTCAATAAGTGTGATAACAGCGAACAAGACCAGAACTCCTATGAATTCCACAAACTTGGGTTAGGGAAACCCTATCCAATCTCTGCTCTCTCGGGTAGAAACTCCTGGGAATTTTTGGATGATCTTGTAGAACTTCTCCCTGAAAAAAAGTTTACAGAAGAAGACCCAAGATTAAAAATTGCCATTGTCGGACGTCCGAACGTCGGCAAATCTTCTATTGTAAATTCTTTGGTGGGAAAGCCACGGTCGATTGTTACTGACATCCCTGGAACTACAAGGGATTCTATTGATACAATAATCAAATACTACAACGAGGAAATTGTTTTAATCGATACAGCAGGACTACGAAAACGAAGTAGCATCAAAGAAAGTATTGAATTCTACAGCGTTGTTAGAACTGTAAAAGCTATCGAGCGAAGCGACGTCGCTGTGGTTGTAATCGATTCTACAAGAGGTTTAGAAGACCAAGACAAAAAGATAATCAATTCGGTTGAAGATGCCCGAAAAGGTATCATAATTGCTGTTAATAAATGGGACCTCGTTGAAAATAAGTCCGACAAAACCGCAAACGAGTTTAAAGAGAAAATTTATAATGAGCTCCAAACTTATTACTATGTGCCGATTTTATTCATTAGTGCTGTTACCAAACAAAGGCTGATTAAAATTATCGAGAAAGCAAAAGAAATTAAAAACAATAGAATGCTTCGGATTCAAACTTCACAACTAAATAGAGATATATTGCCAGAGTTGGAGAAAACTCCACCCCCTGCCATTAGAGGCAAAGATTTAAGAATAAACTACATCACCCAAACAAAGACAGAACCCCCAGTTTTCGTATTCTTCTGCAATTTTCCAGACCTTATCCCCGATTCATACAAACGGTTTATCGAAAAAATAATACGAAATAAATATAACTTCGAAGGTACCCCTATTTCCTTTGTTTTTAGGAAAAAACATCGTCGGCAAACCGAAGAGGATTTATAGTTACCAAACTTCGGGATTTTTCAAATACTCATCTATTGCTTTTGCTGCTTTGCGGCCAGCTCCCATTGCAAGAATTACTGTTGCTCCACCTGTAACAATATCGCCACCAGCAAATACCCCTTTCTTACTCGTCTTCATCGTTTCGGGGTCAACTATTATGTTTCCCCACTTGTTCACTTTCAAATCGGGAGTGGTTTTGCTAATTATTGGATTTGAACCATTGCCAATGGCAACAATGCCTGCATTTATTGGAATAATTTCTACGGCACCATCAATTGGTATAGGCTTGCGTCGACCTGAAGAGTCAGGCTCTCCAAGTTGCATCTTTTGAATTTTAACTGCACGAACCCAACCATCTTCGTCACCCAAAAACTCCAGCGGAGCACTCAGGAAAATAAATTTAACTCCTTCTTCTTTTGCATGCTTAATCTCCTCGACACGGGCTGGCATTTCGGCTTCTGTCCGCCGATAAATAATCATTGCATTTTTCGCTCCAAGCCTTAGTGCAGTTCGAACACAATCCATAGCTGTATTTCCACCGCCAAAGACTGCAACGTCTTTCCCACGTAAATCCATTATCGGTGTATCCGCCTCAGGAAATTTATACGCTTTCATCAAATTTACACGAGTTAGAAATTCATTTGCAGAATAAATCCCCAAAAGGTTTTCGCCCGGCACATTCAGAAAGTATGGAAGTCCAGCACCAACTCCTATAAACACTGCATCGAACCGTTGCAACAACTCATCGATTGTTTCGGTCAATCCAATAATATAGTTTGTCTGGAATTGAACGCCAAGCTTTCGAAGGTAATCAACTTCGGCTCGTACAATCTCCTTAGGCAAACGGAATTCAGGGATACCATAAATCAAAACTCCACCAATCTCGTGTAAAGCCTCGAAAACAGTTACATCGTGTCCCATTCGAATTAAATCGCCTGCACAACTGAGACCCGCCGGCCCTCCACCTACAATGGCTACCTTTTTCCCGGTCTTGGGCTTCATTTCGGGCATACGAAAACCAAGATTTTCACGCTCCCAGTCCGCCACAAAACGCTCCAAATGTCCTATTGCCACAGGCTCGCCCTTCTTTCCAATTACACACACTTTTTCGCATTGCTCCTCTTGCGGACAAACCCGACCACATATTGCAGGCAAAGTGTTATCTTCTTTCAGAATTTCCGCTGCTTCTTTAAACTTGCCCTCGGCTACCATCTTGATAAAATCTGGTATCTTCACCGCAACCGGACACCCCTCGATGCAAACGGGTTTCTTACATCTCAAACATCGCTCGGCTTCTTCGCGTGCCAGTTCTATCGTATATCCATAATTTACTTCTTTGAAATTATATATCCGCTCCTCGGGCGGTTGTTCTGGCATTTGATGCCTTGGAATTTTCATCCGTTCTTTATTCGTCAGCTCAGGCATTTTGCTTCTCCAATTTTTTTGCCATCAAATCGATTCTACATATAAATTCTTCGAGTGCTTTCTTTTCGTGTTCTATGTACATTCGGTTTCGTTTCATCAAAAGGTCGAAATCAACCTTATGGGCGTCAAACTCAGGTCCATCGACACAAGCAAAATATGTTTTGTTATCGACAGAAACACGGCAACCACCACACATTCCAGTTGCATCTATCATTATTGGATTTAAGCTAACCACTGTTTTGATGCCATAAGGTCGGGTTACCTCGGCAACCGCCTTCATCATTGGAATCGGACCAATAGCAAGA
>Ga0197142_1003525_pt1 | contig 13068 bp, 8 predicted proteins | sample GBS60_MetaG_FD_148614 | JGI IMG/M metagenome (GOLD analysis project Ga0197142, IMG submission 148614) | Sediment microbial communities from Great Boiling Springs, Gerlach, Nevada, United States - GBS 60_MetaG | ecosystem: Environmental > Aquatic > Thermal springs > Hot (42-90C) > Sediment... | reverse complement strand
CGCCGCGCTGGAGATGCTTGCACACGCCACGCGCCAACGCATCGACGCGCAGTTCGACCACCGCTGCATCAACATCGAACATCCCGCCTTCCGCGAGCAGCTGCCCACTACCGAGAACCTCGCGGTCCACCTCTGGCGCGACCTGCGCGAGGGGTTGAACGCGCCCGTAGAGACGGTCAGCGTCCACGAATCGGACGCGCTGGCATCCACCTACGCAGGCGAGCAAGCGACCGACCCGGAGGGCGTCGCGCGACCTGTCGTGGCACTGACGCGCGCCTACACCTTCTCCGCCGCGCATCGGCTGTATAACCCCCAACTTAGCGAGGAAGAGAACTGCGCCCTCTACGGCAAGTGTGCGAACCCCTACGGGCACGGACACGACTATCGGCTGGAAGTCACGGTCAAGGGCGTCCCAGACCCCGTCACGGGGATGGTGATGAACCTCACGGAACTGGATGCGCTGGTGAACACCGAGGTGCTTCACCACTTAGACCATAAGTACCTGAACGAGGAGACACCCCCGTTTGACCAAACCCCGCCCACTTCGGAGAACCTTGTGGCGTTCATCGTCGATAGGCTGTCGCCACACCTGCAGGGCAACGCGCGCTTGTCCCGCGTGCGCCTGTGGGAGACGCCGCGCAGCTACTTTGAGTGGCAAGCAGAGCCGTATACCAACTACTGAAGCATACCTCGTAAAAAAAGCGGTGTGGGCATCCTCCATTCATGAGCCGTCAACTACAATCGGTGCTACTCCAGCGGTTCGGCGTCCGCTGCGGCGGCGGTCAGCCACGCGGAATCGGGCAGCGCGTCTTCCAGAATCTCGCTGGCGCGTGTAAGTGGGTTGCGCCACACGCGCAGGCAACGGTCGGCAGCCTCGTTAATCTCCTCGAAGTGCGAGATGACCAGAATCTGGTCAAACCAGGTGCGCAGGTTGTTCAGCAGCTCCATCACGCTTTGGCGGCGTTCGGCGTCCAGTGAGGCAAACACCTCGTCGAGGATGAGCAGCGAGAGAGGCTGCCCCGCGCGTTCGGTGAGTAGGCGTGCGAGCGCAAGGCGCAAACTCAGGTTCACGATGTCCTCCTCACCACCTGAGATGACCGCCTTGCGATGCCCCTCGTCCAGCAGAGTAAAGCGGTACTCCTCGTCGATTTCGAGTTCGGCGTAGCGTCCGTTGGTGAGCGCGGTAAGGAACTCGGTAGCGAGCGCAGCGAGGGTGGGGCGCAAGCGCGTGTTCAGGTCGGTGCGGAAATCCTGCATCGCTTTACGCAGCAGGCTGTGCATGCGCAGTTGATATTCCTGCTCTCGGAGGGTACGCTGGAGTTCGAGCAGGCGTTCGAGCTGGGCGCGGAGTTGGTCGCGCAGGGTGGTTTGGCTGGTGTATTCGGCTTGACGCACGGCAAGGCTGCGCTGAAGCGCGTTCACCTCCGCTTCTGCCTGCTGGTACGCCTCTGCCGCCTGCTGGTACACCGCCTCCGAGTAGCCAAGCTGCTCAATCTGCGTCTCCAGCAGTTCTAAGCGTGTGGTAATCTCCTGCAGGGCAGCTTTCGCCTCTTCGATTTGGGCGCGCAAGGCGTCCCGCCGCTGAATAACGGGGACGAGCTGCAGGCTCTCTTCGTAGAGGGGGCGCAGGCGTTCGGTCTCCGCGCGCAGGGCGGCGTGTTGTTCAGGATTATAGCCTTGCGGTAGGCGCGCGATTTCGGTCTGAATCTGTTGCGCCTCGCACTCGGCTTGCTGAAGGTCGCGCTCGATAGCGGGCAGGCGCCGCAGCTCGACCTCCAGCGTGTGCATCTGTTGCAAATCGGGCTGAAGCGCGTCCAGTTCAGCTTGCACGCGCTGCTCCTCATGCGGGTCGTAGATGGGGATTCGGGCAAGTTGGCGTTGCAGGTCGCGCTGTTGGCGTTCTAAGGTGTCTGCTTGGCGTAGTTCGCCTTCCAGCTGGCGCAGGTTCGCTTGCAGTTCGGCGAGTTGCCGCTGGGCGTTCTCGCGCACCTGCTGCTGCTGGGCGAGCCGCTCGCGCAGGGCGCGCGCTTCCGTCGGCTCCTGTTGGAGCGTGTCCAATTGTTGGTGCAGGGCGTGCAGCTGGTGTTCGGTCGTGCGCGCCTCGTGTTGCGCGTTTGCCAGCACTCTGTGATAAGCGTCGCCGAGCGGTTGCCCGCAGGTGGGACACTCGCTCGCTTCACCCAGCGACTCGAGCTGTTGGACGCGCGCGCGTTGCTGTTGTAGGGTTGCTTGCAGGTTGCGCAGTTCGGCTTCGGTCTCGGCGCGTTGCTGGTTCCACGCTTGGAGAACGCGCTGCAGTTCGGCTTCGGTCTCGGCGCAGGCGCGTTGGTGCGCTTGGAGTGCAGCGTCGGCTCGCTCGACAGCGCGTTTCAGTGCGTCGTGCGCGTGCCCTTTCGCCTGCAGGTCTTGCAGCTGCGCTTGAACGGCTTGGAGTTGTGCCTCGAGTCGGGCGCGCTGGGCGGCTTGCTGGGCGCTCTGGCGGAGCTGATTAAGGCGTTGGTTCAGTTCGGCGGCGCGTTGGCGTTGGGGCAAGAGGGCGTGCAGGTGCGCCTGCTTCTGCTGGAGTTCGGCGCGCTCGGTGTGGAGCTGGGCGCGTCGCTCAGCGAGAGCGTCCAGGCGCGCCTGCAGTTGGGCGCGCTGCTGCTCCGCCTGCGCCAGTTGTTCCATCGCGTCCAGCTCGCGGGCGCACTGGCGGTAGCGCTCTACCTCAGGCTTGATGGCTTTGAACCGCTCGTTCGCGGCTTTGAGCTGCTCCCACTGGACGCGCAGTTCCTCGATGCGCCGTTCGGCGTGCTGGTAGTCGTTTTGCAGCAGGGCGCGCTGCCGCTGGAGGTTCTGGTACTGCTCGCGCAGGGCAGCTTGGGCGTCGTGCTGGGCGCGTGCGGTATCGCGTGCAGCGACGGCTTGCTCCAGAGCCGCTTGCTCTGCGCGCAGCGCGCGCTCGGTTTCCTGAAGGGCGCACTCCACCACCTGCAGCTGCTCTTGCAACGCGCGGGGGTCGCCGACGCCGTGCCGCAGCCCTTCCACTGATGCTTTGAGTTCGCGCTCCGCCTTCGCAATTGCCTCCGCCGCCGCGCCAACGCGCTCATAGCCGAGCATCTTGCTAATTTCCTCGCGCCGCTTCTGGGGTGTATAACCGAGAAACTCCAGCTCCTTCTGACGCGCGCAAAAGCTGGTTTGGAACTGCAGGTGGTTCATGCCGAGCAGCTGCTCGATGCGACGGTTCACGCTGCTGGTGCCGCGCGCAAGGGAGAGCCATGTGCCGTCAGCGTTGAGTTGGGCGAGGTCGGCTTCGGTCGGCGTGCGCTTAATCCGATAGCGGCGGTTGCCGAGTTCGAACTCCAGTTGCACGCGCACTTTCGCGCCGCCTTGCGACCAGAGGAATCGGAGGGTCTCTACCCCCTCACGCAGGGCGCGTGCGCCGTACAACGCCCACAAAATCGCCTCCAGCAGCGTGGTCTTGCCCGCGCCGTTCGCGCCCACAATCGCCGTGACGCCCTGCTCAAAGGCGACCTGCGCGTGGGCATACTGGCGGAAGTTCTCCAGCTCCAGCGCAATCAGACGCATCGGTCAGCGTTCGCCTTTCGGCGGCGTTTTGGCTGCGGTAGCCCAGTTCGGCTCGGGCACAAACAGCGTGAAGGCGGCTACAGGAGTCAAGTCGCGTTTGACCCCGTCGATAGTGGCAGTTCCCGTGCCTTGCATGGTAAAGGCAGCGACGCCCTTGAAGTCGATGCGCACATCGCGTAGGACTGCCCGCACCGAGTCGTACTTGCCTTCGACCCGCACCGTGCCCTGCCCCATATAGACCTTGACTCGCTCGCTCAGCGGAGGTTTGACGCGCACGCCCCGAGGCAACTCTTTGACTTCTCGAAAGCCCTCGACCTGCACCTTGCCTTGCACAGTGTTGATGACGAGGTAGCCGCGCCCGCGGAAGACCAGCGTGCCCTCGCCCCGCGAGAAAAAGTTGATCTGCCGACCCTCAGCGGTGAAGACGCCTGGTTTCGGCGGTTCAGGCTTCTGAGGCTTCTGTTGCGCCTGCCCGTGTCTCGAGGACTCCTGCTTTGGGGCATTTAGCTGCTGCGCCATCCCTCCGACCAGCACGGCGACTGCCGTGATGAGTGCGACCGATTTTTTCATAGCAGACAACTCCTTGAGCTATTATACCTTGGATGCTAAGCAAGCCAGCCCTCCCCTGACGGGGGAGTGAAAGCGCCTCTTACCTACCCCGCGTCCTGCGCCGATACATCGCGGTATGCGTCTTGCGGGCGGCGGCAACCATTTCGGGGTACGGTGTATCAGTAATCGTCACGAAGCCGATGTTATAGTTCTCGCCGTCCAGCGTGCGCCCCGTCAGCGGCTGGTCCATGTATTGGAACCAGTGGCAGCCCACAAACAGCGGATGATCCAGCACGCTGTTGACATAGGTTTCGTACATGCGGGCGCGCTCACGCTGGTTCGGCGCGGCAACCAGCCCTGTGTGGAACATCCCACGATCCAGCGCGCCGAAGTGGAACTCGCCGATGATTATGGGCTTGTCCAACGGCACGAGGAAGCTGTACGCGCTGTGGTCTAACTTGGGCGCGTAGATGTTGAAGCTCAGCACATCGCACAGCTCGGCGGCAGCTTGCACGGCATCCAGCGAATACCATGCGAATCGGCAGCCCAAGTAGAGGTGGTTCGGCGCGAGTTGGCGCAGTAGGTCTCGAATCGTTTGGAAGTATTTTCGGGCGAAGGCGCGCACGAACGCGCTGAAGTCTTGTTGGCGCGCCTGTGTAGCGGTCGCTGGCAACGACACAGGCGGGCGCAGCGCGTCCCAGCTGGGGTAGTTTGCACCCCACGCTTCGTTCAGCCGTTGAATCGTGCCGTACTTCGTGCGCAGCTGCTCCAGAAAGGCGCGTTTGGCGGGCGAGTCGTCGGCGTGCAGGCTCAGCGCCCCGTATGCCAGTCCGTAGCGTCCGCCCTCCTCGCCCTGCCCCGCCCAACTTAATTCGTTGTCCACGAAAAACCCCAGGCACCACGGGTCGCCCTTGACGCGCTGCGCGACAGGTTCGATACTTGCGCGAGCGTTGACGGCAAACTGCGGATCAAACGGGTCGTGCATCTTGCCCCAGTAGTCGCTGCCGCTGGGCACGCGCTTATGCTCGCCCCACACGCCCGCCGTCGCCACATACGGAATCTGCCCGTTGCGAGGCCACTCCCACAGCGACCAGTTGCCGATGGTGTTGAATCCCCACGAGCGCAGGCGTTTCAGGGTCTGCTCGCGCCACAGGGCTGGGTACTCCGCGCCGTACTTGCGCTCCAAGTTCGCTGCGTAGAAGTTGTAGCACTTACCCTCTTTGATGGGTCCCATCAGCGCGGTCGCCTGTCCGTAGTGTTTGGCAAGCGGCTCGCCCTCGCGCGGCAGCCAACGGAACATATATTCGCGCCCCGTGATGAAGGTCGCGTCGCCATAATGCACGCAGTCGATACCCACCGAGAAAAATAGCCTGCCGTTCGGCGCGACGAGCCACCAGCGGTCACCTACTTTCTCGGTGCGGAAGTAGCCCGTCGCCTTGAGTTGTGGACCCGACCGCCACGCGCCGTATTCGTCGAAGTCATCGGGCGCGGGCAGGCGTTCCAGCTCGCGCAGTTCCAGCGTGCGCAGACGCCGCAAATGGCTCAAGCTGCGGATTTTGCCTTGCCAGTCGTCGCGGGCATACTGCCCGAACTCGTCGACGATGCCCTCCAGCGACTCGTTGCTCTCGAGCAGGCGGATGTTGTCTACAATTAGCGTGCGGGACTTGTCGCCGCGCCACAAAAAGATTTGAAACGCGACGATATGCTCCAGTCGGAGGTTGCCCATGTTGACAACGCCGATGCGGGTGAGGTTTTTGCCAAGCGGGGGTAGCCCGCGCATGCCGAAGTCCATCGGATTGCGCCCCAGTGGGAACACGAATCGCATGCGCGTGTGGGGCGGGATGGTGGAGGTTCCCTGACGGCAGTGATTAGTTCCGTCGGCGCGCGGGTCGTCGTCCACGCGCACGCCGAACTGCACAGGCTCCCGCATCGGGTTATATAGGTCGAACGCCAGCCCTGCGTAGCCGCGCCAGTCCCACGGGCTGGGCGCGCGGAACATCAGGTTCGGCCAGTCGCAGTCGGGCAGGTACTCCACCTGCAAGGCGCGTTTGCCGTGCGTTGCGCCGCGCGCGGTTAGGCGCAGGCGCGTGTGGTTCGCCGTTGCCGCCGCCAACTCGCCCTCGTTTTCGAAGGAGAACAAAAGCTTCATCGTGATTTGGAGTTTGCGCAAGGACGCAGGATTCCTTTGTCTTAGAACCCCAGCGGCAGCCCGCCGCCGAGACTGCGAATTAATTCCGTGCCCTGCGCACCAATCGAGAAATACTTGCGGATGCCATACTGCTCGCACACACGGGTCAGTTCCTCGTCGGCGCGGGCGAACCGCGCGTCCAACTCGCTCTGCACGGAACCCAGCATGCTCGTCAGCCCGCTCAGGTCGTTCTCGATGAGGCTCTTTTCAATCTGCGAGATGCTCGTAACATACTCGCTCAGCCCAGCGAAGTAGGCGTCGGCGAGCGTTTGGCACTCAGGCGGCGGGGGTACGCTCTTGAAGAATTGGATGAGTTCCGCCCATTCGCGCTGGCGTTGTTGGTAGCTCTGGCGCAGTTTCTCGCGTTCGCGCTCGTAGTCCGCCTCCGCCTTGTCGAGGTCGCCTTGCGCCACACCCCCCAGCGCAGCGGCACGAGCGACCATCGCCTGTACCAGCATGCTCATCACTGGGGCGACATTACGCTCCATGCGGCGGCGCCGCTCTTCGGTGCGGCGCAGGTGTTCCAGCCAATCCACTACATGCTTAGGCGGTGGCTTGGGCGGTTCGGCTTCCAACACGCTGGGCGCTTCCACCTTTGGTGGCTGTGCCTCCAGCACGCTGGGACCTTCCACTTTCGGTGCTTGGGCTTCCAGCACGCTGGGACCTTCGGGCTTTTGCACCCTCGCGCGTGTGATAAGCCCTGACTGTGCGCCCACCACAAATGCGATTGCCATCAGCAAGAGCACGCCGACACCGATTGCCCACCACTTCGCTTTGGAAGTGCCTTGCGCAGGTGTCAGCGGTGTGTTGGGCGAAGTCCCCGCTGCGCCGCCAAGCGGACGCCCGCACCCCGCGCAGAACCGTGCATGCTCAGGAATCGCTGCCCCGCAATAAGTGCATTTCATCGCTTCGTCCCTCTATCCCTCTTAGAGTATACCCGTGCGCAAAAGTTCCGCTACGCATCAACCCCCAGTAGCCACTCGCGGTCGAAGCGCGCCCACTTAATGGTGCTGCGCTTGGGTCTGCCCTGCTCGTCGCAGGGGAGGTCGTCGCGTTCCAGCGCGTAGCTATAGGTCACATGAATCGTGCTGTCGCGCGCCTGGATTGCGCAGGGATAGGCGTAGTGCCCGCGTCCTGGCGCGTCGCGCTCCAAGTAGCGGGCGACACGCCAGGTGCGCCCCTCGTCTTCCGAGAGCCAAATCGCAAGTTGATGGCGTCCCTGCTCGGTGTCGTTGCCGATAAGTAGCCACTCGCCCGTGCGCAAGGCGAGCGCAGCAACGCTGGAGCCAGGATTGGGCAGGTTGGTCTTCTCGGCTTCGGTCCAGGTCTCGCCGTTATCGCGCGAGTAAGCCACGAACACGCGGTTGGGGGGCGGTCCGTTGTCGCGCATGTAGGCAACGAGCGTGCCGTCGCGTCGGCGCAGCAGGCTGGGCTGCACCGCGCCCGCGCCCAGAATCGGGCCACTGACGCGCCACCGCTCGCCCGAATCGTCGCTGATAGCCACCAGCGAGAAGCTGAACCCGTCGGAGTAGAGGGGCAAGTAAATGCGCTCGCCTTCGATGAGCGGGGGGACGCGCGTCATCCAGCCAAGCCGTCGCGAAAGTTCGTCGCGGGCGTGCTGGCGCACCGTCTGCAGGTAGACCTCCAGACGCGGGCGCAGCGCGGCGGGCAGCGACGCGCCCTGCGCCTCCAGCCGCTTCAACCACGACTCCACCCGCTCCACGAACCGCGCATCGGGCGAAATGTGCAACACCTCGCCAAATGTCCAGCGCGGGGCAAGCGCACGCTGGTAGTCCGTGCTGATGCGGTACTTCAGCAGCGAACCTTCCCAACGGTGGTTCAGCACCGTTATCCACACAAGCCACAGCCGTCGCCGCGCATCGATAAATAGCACGGGGTTGCAGTCGGGGTAGTCAGGCGTGTCCGCCATCAGGAAGGGCTGGCTCCAGCGGGGTGCGCCCCGCCGTCGGCGCGCTCCCAAGACGCGCACATCGTCCGCCGTGCGCTCGCCCGAACCGCTGAACCAGCACACCAGCAGGTCGCCGTTCGGACACTCCACAAGGCTGGAAGCGTGATTGTGCCAGCCGTTGAGCGGAAAAATCAGTTGTGATTCGAACACACGGCGCGATTCGCGCCCGCAAGCAACCTTCCTGCAGGTACACTATCGGCACTATGCGAGTCGGAGTCGTCGGTTGCGGGAACATTAGCCCCGTGTATCTACGGGTCGCGCAGCAGTTCCCCGAAATCGAGGTGGTCGCCCTTGCCGATATGCGCCCAGAGGTGGCGCAGGAACGCGCCGAGCAGTTCGGCATTCCGCAGGTACTGGAAGTGGACGCGCTGCTGCAGCACCCCGATATCGAGATTGTGCTGAACCTCACGCCCCCCAAAGCGCATGCGCCTATCAACAAGGCGGCGTTGGAAGCGGGCAAGCATGTCTACTGCGAGAAGCCGTTTGCGGTCAGCCGTGCGGAAGCGCTCGAGGTGCTGGCGCTGGCGCAGCAGAAGGGACTTTACATCGGCTGCGCACCCGACACCGTGCTGGGCGCGGGCATCCAGACCTGCCTGCAGCTCATTCGCGAGGGCGCAATCGGCGAACCTGTCGGTGCAAGCGCATTCATGCTCAGCCCTGGACACGAACGCTGGCACCCGAACCCAGAGTTTTTCTACCAAGTTGGCGGCGGACCGATGCTTGATATGGGTCCCTACTACATCACAACGCTCGTCACGCTGCTGGGTGCGGCGCGGCGCGTGGCAGGGATGAGCCGCATCACGCGCCCCGTGCGCACCATCACCAGCGAACCCAAGCGCGGGCAGCAGATTCCAGTCGAAACGCCAACGCACATCACAGGCGCGATAGAGTTCCAAAACGGCGCACTCGCGACGGTCATCATGTCATTCGATGTGTGGGCGCATCGGTTGCCGTGCATCGAAGTGTACGGTACGGAAGGCACGCTCGGAGTGCCTGACCCGAACGGGTTTGGTGGTCCCGTGCTGTTGCGCAAGGCAGGCGAGTCGGCATGGCGCGAAATGCCGCTTACGCACCCCTACGCGGAGCAGTACCGCAGTCTGGGTCTAGCAGAAATGATTCGCGCCATTCAGGAAGGTCGCCCGAACCGTCTGAATGGAGAGTTGGCGTACCATGTGTTGGACATTATGCTCGCCTTCAACGACTCATCCGTGTCGGGGATGCACCTTACGATAGGGAGCGTCTGTACCCCGCCTGCACCGATGCCTGTAGAAGGTATAATCCCATCTGTAGCGGGTGAGAGCGATGCAGACACAATCCTTTGGAGCCGCAGTCGTGAGTAGAGCGGCACAGGCAAGCTCGCCTCCGATTGGGCGCGTCGTGGCGACGGAACGGCAACCGAACACGGCGTATGAGTTCCACTTCTGGGCGACGGCGGACGCGCCGATAGGCATCGGCACGCTCATCAAGGTAGACGCGGGCACTCGCGAAGTGTGGGGCGTGGTCACCGAAGGCTACCGCTACAACGATGTCGCGAACCCGCTTGCCGACTATTTGGGCTTCGACGGCGACCCGCGCCTCCAACCGCCCTCGCATCGCGTCGAAATACGGGTCTACCGCGCGGCAGTGCTGCGGCACAAGCCCGAGCAGCCCGTGCAACCCGTGCCAATTGCACCTGTGTATCTGGCAAGCCCCGCCGATGTGCATTACGCCCTGCGTATCGATGAAATCCCCGACGAGCGACGCATCCCTGTCGGCGTCTACGAGAGCGGTACCACGCTTGTGCCCATCTATCTGGACGCCGACTTCCTGCTGGGACCCGAAGCAGGACACCTCAATGTTACGGGCACCAGCGGACTGGCAGCGAAAACCAGCGCGATTCAGTTCCTAATCAGTGCTATCTTCCAAAAGGCACGCACCAAGAAGGTGGCGGTAGTCTGCTTTAATGTCAAGGGGGGCGACCTCCTGTTTATTGACCAGCCACCGCTGCGTGCGCTAGAACCACGCGACCTAGAGGTGTATCAAGCCTTAGGACTGGAACCGAAACCGTTTGAGCGCGTCAAGTATTACGCGCCATTCCGCCCCGACCGCGTGAACCTCGCAACCCTGCGCACACATCCCAGCCTACGCCATAATGTGCATCCCCTGCTGTGGGGCATGCGCGATGTGATGCGCTATGTAGAGGTGCTGCTCAACAAGGATGATGTGGACGCCAAAGCGGACGCCTTTCTGCAGTTCCTGCGCCAGCGCGTGATTGAACCTGGCAAATTCGCCTTCACCGAAGAGGAGGCGGAGATTCTGCGCGCGCGCAACCTAACCACCGAGATCGAAGTGCGCGGCTTCAGCGACCTCGTGCAGTGGTTCGACCTCGTGCTGAAATACATGGAGGCGAAGAATCAGAGCCAGTGGCGCAGTTTTGCCGTGCATACGATTCGCAAAATCCAGAACCGCTTGGTGAACCTCACCACGCGCTTTGCAGGGCTGGTCTGCGAAGGCGACAGCTCGATGGATCTGCCATGGGGCGCGTTTGAAGACCGCACCCTCTATGTCATCGATGTAGCGAACTTGTCGTCGGATGCGCAGGATCTGATCTTCACGCGCGTGATTGCCGAGCTGCGCGAGCGCATGGAGCAGCGCAAGTTGGGTGTCGACTCGGTCGTCGTGGTCGTGGACGAGTTGAACACCTATGCGCCGAACACCAATCGCGAGACCTATGTGATGCGCACCCTGCGCGACATCTGCGCACGCGGACGGTACTTGGGGCTGGTGCTGTTTGGTGCGCAGCAGTTCCGCTCGCAGGTAGACCGCCAAGTGGTGGGCAACTGCTCCACCGCGCTGTACGGACGCATCGAGATGGAGGAACTGGCGCAGCCAGGGTACGCGATTTTCGGCGACGCGGCAAAAGAGAAACTCGGCGCGCTCGCCCCTGGCGAGATGCTGGTGCGCCACCCGTACTTTAACCAGCCGATTTTTGTGCGCTTCCCGCGTCCTGCCTTAATGCGCGGACAGGACGGACTGCAGCACTACCCTGCTACGCCCGACCTACCGCTGGAGGACGCCGTGTGGCAGAACCTGCAGCGACTGAACCCGAAGTTAGACCGCAACGCCGTCGCCGATGTGATTGCCCGCACCAATAACGGCAACGGCGAGCCCGACCGCGAGCGCGTCATCGAGGCGATGCACAAGGTGATGGTCAGCAAGCCCGCGCCTGACCAGGTGCTTGCCACCTTCGAACGCGCCCTGCCCAAAGCCGTCACCGCCCGCCGCGTGGAAGACCACTTCATCACCGCTGAACCGCTGCCCCCTGTCGAGGTCGACCTCGACTCAACAGCAGACGAAGAGGATGACGATGACCCCTTCCGTTTCTGAAACCTTTAGCAGTAATTCTTCGTAGATACAGGTAGGAGGTGCAACCATGCAACCGAATGTTGGCGGCGCGGATCGCATCGTGCGAGTTATTCTGGGCGCAGCGATTATCGGCTGGGGCATTTACGCGCAAAGTTGGTGGGGGCTAATCGGCGTTCCACTGTTGCTCTCGGGACTAATCGGGCAATGCTTCCTCTACAAACTGCTCGGTATCTCAACTTGTAAGGTGAAATTGCCATAGATCCAACCCGTGCCTGCGTTTCCCCACTCCCGCTTGTCGGGAGTGGGGAACGACCACGCCTTCCCTACCGCCAAAGCGACCGCACAAGAATGGGTGCGCACTTGTTCGGGCGCGCGTGCAAGGTACACTTATACAGGCGACGCTTCACCGCCGAAGCCATCGTAGCAACGGGCGGCGCGCGACGATGCCCCGCGCGTTCAAGGGGAGCTGCTATGCGGAAACTGTCGGAACTGCGCCAACGCATCGATCAGATTGACGAGCAACTGCTGCAGCTGCTGAACGAGCGGGCGGAGTTGGCGAAGCAAATCGGCGAGATTAAGTCGCGCAACGACAAGCCCTTCTTCACGCCCGAACGCGAGCAGATGATTTATCGGAGGCTGCAGCAGCTCAATCGCGGACCGCTCACGCAAGAGCAGATTGTGGGCATCTTCCGCGAGATTATCTCGATTTCGCGGGCGTTGGAGAAGGCGCCGACCGTCGCCTATTGGGGTCCTGAAGGCACCTACACGCACGCCGCCGCGCTCAAGTGCTTCGGGCGCGCGGCACACTACACGCCTGTAGAAAGCATTCCCGATGTGTTCGCCGCTGTGGAGCAGTCGAGTGTGGACTACGGGGTCGTACCTGTGGAGAACTCGCTGGCAGGTGTCGTGCCCGAAACGCTGGATATGTTTCCGCTGACCAACGCGCGCATCTGCGCTGAAGTCTATGTGCCGATTGCCCACCACCTGCTCTCGCGTGCCAAGAATCTCAATCAGATTGTGCGCGTTTATGCGGGATCGCAGCCGTTGCAGCAGTGTCGTCGCTGGCTGCGGTTGCATTTGCCTGCGGCGGAGATTATCGAGACTGTACCGACGGCGCGCGCAGTTAAGTTCGCTGCTGAAGACCTCAACGGCGCAGCAATTGGCAACGCGCTTGCTTCCGAACTGTACGGCGTGCCTATCCTGTGCGAGCATATCGAAGACAACCCGCACAACCGCACACGCTTCCTGGTGATTGGTTACAACGAGCCTGCCCCGACAGGCAACGACAAAACCTCGCTGGTGATGACCCTGCGCAATCGTCCAGGCGAACTCTATCACGCGCTGGGCGCGTTCCACAAGTACGGCGTGAACCTCACGATGATCGAGTCGCGCCCTAACCCGCGCGGGATGTTCGAGTACCTGTTCTACATCGACCTGCAGGGGCATCGGC
>Ga0197142_1003524_pt1 | contig 13071 bp, 9 predicted proteins | sample GBS60_MetaG_FD_148614 | JGI IMG/M metagenome (GOLD analysis project Ga0197142, IMG submission 148614) | Sediment microbial communities from Great Boiling Springs, Gerlach, Nevada, United States - GBS 60_MetaG | ecosystem: Environmental > Aquatic > Thermal springs > Hot (42-90C) > Sediment... | reverse complement strand
TGCGGTTGAGAGGGTACATAGCCTCCCGAATCGCAGGCAATTCTCGCGCCAGCAGGCGCAGGTAAGCTTCTACTGCGGGCGCATTCGTGCCCCCCTCTTCACCGCCTAACTTCTTATTTTCCAGAAGGGTGGCTTCCTGCGACTTCAAAAGAGCAAGACGAGATTCATAGGTGTAGATTGTTTTCTCCAGAGAGTCTATCTGACGCCGCAGGGATCGCAGATCGGCCGGCTCTTCCGCGAAGGTGGGTGTATATGGTTCGATACGGCTTTCCACGATGTAAGCTTTTGTAGTCGGGGGCAGAATAGGCCGCACCGATGAGGGATCGTAGGTCGGCGGCAGATCGGTCCAGACAAACTGATTATAGCCGCGCGCAAGAGAAACACTACCGCCATACCATAACGTGGCTTCAGAGGGATGAACGGTAACAGCGGAGAGAAGCAGACTAAGAGCTGTCCAGGTAGTATCCATCGTGCAAAGGTGTGAAAAAAATAGTCTGGCAGGTTTTTTGCATATCTTTGACACATGCGTAACCTCGTATGGGTAGTGCTACTGGGGGGGCTATCCGGGCTGGTTTGTGCTCAGGAAGAAAGCCGACATCGGGAGGGAATGGCCCCAGCCACTAAACCACCCCAGACTCAGCCCGCCCCTGTACCCAGGCAAGTAGAAGTCGTAATGGAAATGCTGAGTGGCACCATCCTGGATAAGAATGAAAATGCCATTCCAAATGCTCGAATCTGGTTCGTGGATAAAAACACGGGCAAGGTGCTGGGTGAAACGCGTTCCGATGGAAATGGTAACTATGCCGTCGCTGTACCGCGAGTGGGCACGGTCATCTTGCGGGTGAGTGTGGATGGCAAAGCCTTCATGGAGAAAGAATACTCCTTTGACGCACTCTTATCTTCTTCTGAAATTATCTTTGAGCCATGAGAAGCTGGTGGGTAGTCTGCTTATTGTTATGGGTATGGCTCCGGGCTCAGGAACTGCCGTACCATTCAGGTCGGTTTTTATTTGAACTTAGACCGGGATACACTCTGGAGAACCTGCCGCAGGAGCTAAGGGAGCTCCAGGAGTATTTACAGGTAGTGCGTCTGGGGGAGCGATTTCCCGGGCTGAAGATGTCCTCGCCGGTGTATGTGGTTGAGTACAGGGCCTCTCTATCGCCTCTTCATGCGGCCAAGCTCTGGGCCCGTAGCCCCGCTGTCCTGTATGCAGAACCTGAGTACATCCCCACCATCCTGGAAGGGCCCGAGCGACTGACTTACACACCGAATGACCCACTCCTCAACCAGTGCCATAGCCTGACCCACCTGAATGTCTTAGCGGCTTGGGACAGCACTCAGGGCGACACAAACTATGTATGGGCCGTGGTGGATACCGATGTGCGGTTTGACCATCCCGATCTGGTTGACAACATCGCCTATAACTGGGCCGATCCTATCAATGGCACAGACGACGATGGCGATGGGTATGTGGATAACTTTCACGGGTGGGACTTCATAGGGGCCACGCAGGGAAGCCCCCCCGATAATGATCCCCGCACTAACCCCACGGGACACGGGACCTGGGTCGCCGGCTTCGGCGGGGCCACAGTGGATAACAATGAGGGCGTAGCCGGACCCGCTTTCAAATGTCGTCTCTTACCCATAAAAGTGGCACCGGATAACGCACCGGCGTTATATGCGGCATACGATGGGGTGCTTTATGCAGCCCAGAAAGGCGCTAAGGTTATCAATGCTTCTTGGGGTTCTCCTTATTATAGCCAGGCTGCAGAGAACTTTGTCCGGACGATTACGGACTCTTACGATGCACTCATCGTAGGTGCTGCAGGCAATATTCCCCCCAATCAGGGCACGAAATTCTATCCTGCGATGTATGATGGGGTGCTATCCGTAACAGCGATCAAAAACACCGATGATACCTGGCCAGGTACGGTACAGGCTTATTATGGGATAGATGTGTGTGCTACGGGGTGGGGGACGACCACCCATGGTCTGAATGGCTATGGTGCTTATGCGTATGCGACGAGCTTTGCGGCGCCTCAGGCCTCTGGCTGTGCTATTCTGCTGCGCAGCTGGAGACCCGACCTCAATGCCCGTCAGATCGCTGAACTCCTTCGCATCACCGGCGATTCCATCGATCAATTCAATCCCCTCCTCCAGTACCAGCTGGGTCGCCGCATTAACCTCTACCGCGCCATCATCACCCGCGACACCCCTGCCTGCCGTATCCAAAGCTGGCAGGTTCACGATTACAACGACAGCCTCTTTTTCGCTGGCGAAACCCTTTTTATCGTCCCCACCTACATCAACTACCTCTCTCCCGTCCAGAATCTCACCATCAAGCTGATTAGCTTCTCCCCCTATCTGGAAGTCATAGATAGCACCTACGCTGTGGGTAATCTGGGAACATTAGCTACTCATACGCAGATGCAGCCTTTCCGGGTAAAAGTATTGCCTGGAGCCCTCGTGGATGCCAAAGCCGTGCTATTTTTTCAGTACAGCGGGGATGGGGGATACTTAGACTACGAGATACGCGAAATCTCAGGTCTTAATCCGCCGTATGTCCATTTACCCTCAGCCAGGCTCAAAACGACTATCAGCGGAAATGGACGGATAGGGTATCATGATACTCCTATCAATCAGGTCGGCCTGGGCGTGAGATGGAGTACCCAGAGCAGCTCGTGGTTGTTTGAAGGAGGGATAGGGCTGGCGGATACGATTGCTCACCTGTGCACCCGAAGTCCAGGGGGCGGTATGTATAAACATTTCATGCCTGCCGGCCCTGCCACTCGTACCCTCTCTGACCTGTATGAAATAGGGCAGGTAGAGATGTACGGGGATGCATCTCAGGACCCCGCTGCTTTGCCTATCGCCATCCGGCTGAAAACCTACGGGATTCGGCATGAGCCCGCCAATCCTTTCGTGGCCTTTGTATATGAACTGGAAAACTTCTCCGGGCAGGATTATACCAATCTGGCTTTCGGGTGGTGGCTGGACTGGGATGTGGGAAATAATCCCACTACGGATGTGGCCTCTGTAGATCCCGGCTACAAACTCGTTTATGCTCGCAATGGGATGACTCGCTATGCCGGGGCGCTCCTGCTTTCGCCGCATACGGCGGTTTTGCGAGTGGGCCGGGTAGATACCTTTACCGCTATGCCTCAGAGCTATCATGCTATCTTTCAGGGTTTAGGGCCTGCTGTTACCAGCGCAAGTGGCGATATATTCACGGCTATCTCCGCAAAAAACATTACGCTGCCCGCCGGTGGAAAGGACACGATAGTTCTGGCCCTGGTAGCAGGGCAGTCGTGGACAGAGTTTTTAGATCATGTAGAGGCCGCACAGGCATGGTATCAATGTTTTTTGCAGGGAAGCAGTGCATTGGTGGATTTAGGTTCTGATCGCTCGATCTGTCTGGGAGATTCTATTGCGGCCACAGGCGTAAATCTGACAGAGTATTACTGGAATACAGGCGATTATACGGCGGTGATTTATCCCCGGCGAAGCGGGACTTATACCCTTCTGGCGCGAGACGGAAATGGTTGCTGGGGCTATGATGAGGTAATTATTACGGTAGACAGTCTGTTGCCAGCGGATGTACAGTTTTCGCCGGGATTAAATCTGACGATCGGAGAGTCCCTGACAGGCACCGATAATGGTCCGGGCTACCTGCGTACCTGGTATGTGCAGACACCGACCGGCTGGGTAAGTTATACAGGCGCTTCGTTTTCGCATGTTTTTTCGGCGATGGGTTCGTACGAGGTGCGGCTGGTGCGGATAGATCCCCTCACGGGCTGTCAGGATAGTCTGAGCTGGGAAGTAGTGGTAGGCACGGATGTCCTGGAGGCGTCGGGTGGAGCAGGTGTGAGCCTCTACCCCAATCCCACAGGCGGGAGGATAGTGATTGAGGGAGCGGTACGGGAAGGGGATGAGGTGGAGCTTCTGGATCTTCTGGGGCGCTGTGCGTGGCGGTTTAGAATACAGACGGGTGGGAGAGAGGAGGTGATTTTGCCGGAGGAATTAGCAGAGGGAAGTTATGTGTGGCAGGTGCGACGACATAGGGAAGGTCGGACGCTCGGGCGTGGGGTTTTGATGTACAGGCGGTGAGAAGCCCGGAAAACCGGCTCCGGGAAGCCGGCAAGGGTCTCCCCGGACTTTTCTGGCATTCAGCCGCATGGGGGCTCGGATGGCTGTGGCTCTATCTGGTCCTATCTGCCGGACCCTTCCTGAGGGCTCAGCAAGCGACAATAGACACCCAGAACCTGCGCTGGCGACCGATTATCTGGCGAGATAGCGTCGGCATTCCGCATATCTATGGGGGTTCGGATGTGGAGGTAGCTTACGGTTTAGGCTGGGTCCAGGCTGAGGACGCAGGTACCTGGCTGCAGGAAAGTCTATTATCGGCGCGCGGCCTTCTGGGGAGGGTCCGGGGTAAAGAAGGGGCTCTATGGGATTTTTTACGGGTATGGACGGGCACAGATACCCTCAATGTGCGCAAACTTTTTAGTGAGCGGGGATGGCAAATTTTGAATGCCTTTGCCGAGGGCGTCAATGCCTACTTTGTCGCTCATCCCTCGGAAAGGCTATTGACTGAGCTTTTTCCGGTTGCAGCCGAGGACATTGCTCGAGGGTCCCTTTTGATTTTGCAGGCTATGACAGGCCTGGGGAACCTCCTTCCTTTTCTGGGGAGAGAGGAGTTGATAGAGATAGGAGCCCTTTCGGAGGGCTACGGCTCGAATGCGTGGGCAGTCGCTCCTTCTCGCACCTGGGATGGGGGTACTTATCTGCTGATAAACTCCCATCAACCCCTGGAGGGCCGGTTTTCGTGGTATGAGGCTGAAATACACAGTGAGGAGGGATGGCATTTTCGGGGGGGGTTCTTTCCAGGTAGTCCGGTACCGCACTTAGGAGCCAATCCCTCCATAGGCTGGGCTCATACGATGGCGTATCCACAGTATCGAGATGTGTTTCAACTTTGGGTGAGGGGCCGACGCTATCAGGTGATGAAGGGCGACAGGGTGTGGTGGGAGCGATTTGCGGTGCGGAAGGTACGCCTTCGTCTCAAGGGAGTCCCTTTTTCTATAGGGCGAAAGGTGTATTCGACCCGATTCGGGCCAGCGCTTCGAAGAAAGGGGATATGGTATGCCGTTACCCCCTGGCAGCCAGACTCTCTGCATCCCATAGAAGCCTGGTATCATCTATCCAGGGCCCGAAACCTGGAAGCTTTTCTACAGGTGCTGCGCACAGGCGCCCTACCGGCTTTTTATACGATTTACGCCGATGAAGAGGGCCACATAGGTTTTTTCTCCACACACTATTTGCCGGCGCGCGATAGCAGTCTGGTATGGGAGGTACCCCTTCAACGGCCCGACATCGCTTACCTCAGCGAAAAGTCCGTGTCCTTTGATGACCTGCCCCACTTGATAGATCCTCCATGCGGCTATGTGTATAATGCTAATCAGACACCCCTGGCTGTAACCTGTCCCGCTTCCAATCCAAAACCAGAGCTTCCCCTCACAGGCCTGCAGCGCTTTACGTACAATCGGGCAGAGCGGCTGGCAGAGTTATGGGCTCAATATGCGGGTCGGGCACTTACTTTGAGCGACCTGATGGGCATCAAGCATGATCGCTGTTATGCGCAGGGAGGGAGTTACCGTCGAGTATTTGAGCCGCTTCTGGCTCTGGATCCGGAAAAGCATCCAGACCTGGCGGAGGCCATCCGGGCGCTCCGGCAATGGAAAGGATGTACGCCGCCAGAAGATACGCTCACCGCTCTGGTGATGCTCACCCACCATTTTTTAGAGAAGCTAATGCAGATGCGGTTTTCAGTGGCGTTGATTCTGGGACTGCAGCCTACAGAGACAGAGTGTTTGACAGCGCTGCGACGAGCTGTACGGACCCTGCGACGAGCATACGGAACCTTATATCCCGAGTGGCGGAAGGTTCTGTGGCATGGTCGGGGCGGGGTAGAGGTGGGCGTTGGCGGTGCCCCGGAGGTTTTAGAGGCTCGCCATCTGCACTGGGAACCCCGGCGAAGCCGTTTTCTTGTTAAGGGCGGAGATGGCCTCACCTACTTCATCCGCTGGCACGAAGGGCAGCAAACGATATACACCCTTCAGCCGTATGGTCCGACTCACCGGCCGGGAAGTCCGTATTACACGAACCTCACCCACCGCTTTGCCCGGCAGCAGTACTTTGAGACCCATCTCACCACAGCTCCCTTAGCCCCCTAAATTTGCTCGTCATGGATATTCGCCTGCGGGGGGTTCGCACGCACAACCTCAAAAATATTACCGTCTCTTTTCCTCGATATCGGTTTATCGTCGTCACGGGGGTCAGTGGCTCCGGTAAGAGCTCTCTGATTTACGACACCCTTTATGCGGAGGGGCAGCGGCGATATGCAGAGACTTTCTCTACTTATGCGCGGCAGTTTTTACAGACTCTGGAGCGGCCGGATCTGGATGGCTTAGAAGGGCTTAGCCCTGTGATTGCCATGGACCAGCATCGTTTCGTCCATAATCCCCGATCGACCGTGGGCACCACCACGCAGATTTATGACTATCTGCGTCTTTTATACAGTCGGATTGCGCATCCGCATAGCTCCGTTACGAGTGAGCCGCTTATTCGTTATACGGAGCCTGAGCTGATAGCGTTATTGTTAGAGCGTTTTTCGGGTAAGCGGATACACATTCTGGCGCCGCTGGTGCGGGCCCGAAAAGGCCATTATCGGGAGGAGTTCGAAAGGCTGCGCAAACGTGGATTTGAGATGGTGAGGGTAGATGGAGAATGGAAGGACCTTACCGAGGGGGTTCCCACACTGGAAAGACACAAAGTTCATGACATAGAAGTCCTGGTAGATACGCTGGATGTGTCGCCGGTACGACGGAATTTTCTGGAAGAGGCGGTTCATAAAGCTCTGCGCATGGGGAATCGTACCCTTTTCGTGATTGAGAAGGGAGGGGTAGAGGTCTGGCCTTTTTCGCTGGATTATATTGACCCACATACGGGCGAGAGTTTTGATGAGCCGCAGCCCAATACCTTTTCGCACAACAGTCGCTATGGGGCCTGCCCGACCTGTCAGGGCCTGGGAGAAGTATTGTACTTAGATGAAGCGCTTCTCTTTCCAGACCCGGGGCCGCCGGCGCGGGAAGCGTTACACCCGGCCACTATAGACGACCAGTTAGGGGTTTTCTGGCAGAGCCTTCTGTATCGGCATGGTATTTCTTATGAGCAGCCCTGGTCCGAAGTACCTGAAAATCTGCGCCGGCAGCTGCTGTACGGTCAGCTTAAGGATCCTCTGCCCTTTTTAGAGCGGATCCCGTACGATGAGGCTGAGGTGGAATTAGCCCTGCCGCGTTCGGGCCCCTGTCTGTGGCGGTATCTACAGGAAGCCCTTTGGGGGGATAATGTGCCGAAGTGGGTGAGGAGTTATCTTCGTCGGCAGACCTGTCCGGTCTGTCAGGGGCGTCGCTTACAGGCTAAAAGCCTGGCTTTCAAGATAGGGGGGGTCTCTATTGGAGAACTGGGTTTGTGGGAGCTATCTAAGGTGGGTGCGTGGTTAGAAAGCCTTCCGGAGAAGCTGTCTGCCATGGATAGGGCGGTGGGGCAGGACCTTATCCGGGAAATCCGAAAGCGGGTGGGGTTTCTGGAAGAGGTGGGATTGGGCTATCTGTCCCTTTTTCGGCCCATGCACAGCCTGTCGGGTGGGGAGGCGCAGCGGATTCGGCTGGCTGCTCAGATCGGGGTGGGCCTGACCGAAGTGATTTACATCTTAGATGAACCAAGTATAGGCCTGCATCCCCGTGATAATCGGCGTCTTCTGGGGGCGCTGCGCGCTTTGCGAGATCAGGGCAGTACCGTAATCGTAATCGAGCACGACGAAGAGACCATGCGAGCCGCTGACTATTTGATTGAGATCGGACCTGTGGGCGGAAAGAAAGGAGGCTATCTCGTAGCCGCAGGTCCCGTGGAAGAGTTTTTACATCAGCCCGGTCTCACGGCAGAGTATCTCTCGGGGCGGCGACAGATCCCGGTATTCCCACGCCGAAGCCCCCAGGACTTTCTGGTTCTTCATGGAGCCCAGGGTCATAATCTCAAGCGGATTTCGGTACGCTTCCCTCTGGGATGCTTTATTGTGGTGGCGGGGGTTAGCGGCTCCGGAAAAAGTACGCTGGTGCTGGACACGCTTTATCCAGCTCTTCAGCGGCAGCTATACCGGCAGGCCACGGTGGCGCCCATGCCTTACGAGGGATTGGAAGGGGCCGAAAGGATCAAGCGTATCCTTCTGGTGGATCAGGACCCTATTGGGCGCACCCCCCGCAGCAATCCCGCCACCTATACGGGCCTGTTTGATGAAATTCGGAAGTGGTATGCGGAGCTGCCCCTTTCCCGCATGCGGGGCTACAAACCCGGACGATTCTCATTCAATGTCAAAAATGCCGGGCGCTGCGAGACCTGCCAGGGGGCGGGGGTGCTGGAGGTAGAACTGGGCTTTTTACCGCCGGTACATGTAACCTGTCACGAATGTCACGGCCAGCGTTACAATCCCGATACCCTGGAAGTGCGCTACAAGGGCAAAAATATCAGCGATGTTCTCCGAATGACGGTGAGTGAAGCCCGGGTCTTTTTTGAAGCGCATCCGAAAATCAGCCGGTACTTAGCGGTCCTGGAGGAGATTGGTCTGGGCTATCTCCCGCTCGGGCAGCCTTCCCCCACGCTATCGGGCGGCGAGGCCCAGCGCATCAAACTCGCCGAACAGCTCGCCAAACCTTTATCCCAGCACACACTTTACATTCTGGACGAACCCACCACCGGCCTGCACAACGATGACATTGCCAGGCTTTTAGCCGTGCTGAATAAACTGGTAGATTCCGGCCATACGGTAATCGTAATTGAGCACAATCTGGATGTGATTCGTCGGGCAGACTGGGTGATTGAACTGGGACCGGAGGGGGGGGAGGAGGGCGGCTACTTGATAGCAGAGGGGACTCCGGAGCAAATAGCCCATAGCGATACGCCTACGGGATTGGCCCTGCGAGAAGTGATGTCGGTGGCCTGAATCCCTTCCAGCAGGCCGCTCAGAAAGCAGCTGGTGAGAAGGCTCCCCTTTCCTGGCTGCGGCTGAGAGGATTGGGATACTATTAGCCGGAAAGGTAGAAGATTTCGCCGGTGGGGGTGATTTTCAGGGCGATGAGGCCGATGAGGAGGTACTTGATGAGGATGCGTCGGGCTTTCCAGGCATGACGGGGCCCCAGGAGCTCCCGGAAAGCACGCTCGTCAATCGTGGCGTTTTGACGCAGGTAGCTGAGAAGCAATTCTTCTTCCCGGCGAAAGCGGATATGCTGGGGTTTTTTTTGAGATTCCCAGTAGGCCTCTAAAAAGCTTCCAGCGAGGCGGGATCGATCCGCCACCCGCACATAGGCTCGCCATTGGCCATCTTCCTCTAAGGCTTTTACGGGGCGCTTTTCAGGCTGGGGAGGCACATAGATTTCCAGAAGGGCCTTACTCTCTACAGTGTAGGTTTTGGCTTCGAAGGCGACGGAGGGCTGCGTATAGCGTCGGGCCGCCAGGTCTATCATGTAGTACTCCTCTTCGGGGGTGATACCGGCGATACGGCCATTATCTTTGACGCCGATGAGGAGGCTTCCGCCCTCGCTGTTAGCGAAGGCGGAGAGGGTTCGGGCGATTTTTCGGGCGCTGTCGATACGCTGTTTGAAGTCCAGGGTTTGACCCTCTCCAGCCGCTATTCGGGCCAGGATGGAAGCCTCTTCGCCCCCTCGCACCCTACAAATATAGGCTACTTTGGCGTAAGTTTGCCCGAATGCTCTCGTTGCAGGATAAAGTCATTCTGGTTACGGGCGGTAGCCGTGGGATTGGTCGGGCGATTGTGGAAACGCTGGTACAGGCTGGAGGTACGGTAGCTTTTACTTATCGGGGGTCGGCAGAGGCCGCGCAAAGTATAGCGGCGGCCTATCCCGAGCGGGTGTGGCCCTATCAGGCCGATGTTACCGATGCGGTCCGAGCCGAGTCGATCGTTGAGGAACTCGTCAAAAAGTACGGCCGCTTAGACGGCCTGGTCAATAATGCAGGGATCACGCAGGATAATCTTCTTCTGCGCCTTACCGAGGCCCAGTGGGACGCCGTCATCCAGACCAACCTCAAAGGCCCTTTCCTCTATACCAAAGCCGCCCTCAAACCCATGCTTCGCCAGCGAAGCGGCAGCATTGTCAACATCAGCTCAATAGTCGGCCTTACCGGTAATCCGGGGCAAACCAATTATGCGGCGGCTAAGGCCGGTCTGATTGCCTTCACAAAGTCTCTGGCTAAAGAGGTCGGCTCTCGCAACATCCGCGTCAATGCCATTGCGCCGGGCTTCATCCAGACCGATATGACCACCCACCTTCCCAGTGAAGCCTGGCAGAGCCGGATTGCCTTAGGCCGCTTGGGACAGCCCACCGAAATCGCCACCATCTGTGCCTTTCTGCTTTCTGACCTCGCCTCCTACATTACCGGTGAGGTTATTGTCGCAGATGGCGGCCTTCAGTGATTTATTTCCGGGCGTGCCCCCTCGCTGCGCTCGGGGTCGGGCTGCTTCGGAGACTGTTGCAAAAATGCGCGAAAGCACTACTCTACGCCTTTGTCGTGCTGCCCAAGGGCATTCTCGGACGGCTGTAGAGGGGGTTTTGCAACAGTCTCCTTCGGGGTTCGCTATCGCTCCGTCGCGCCGGCGGCGCGACCCGCCCTTCGGGCGGCCCTCCGCATCCCTCACGCAAAGTACCTATTCGCATTCGGTTCAAATGGCTATCCCTTAGCCCCTGCTATCTGCATCGGCTCTATCTGCCCGGGGTAAGAAAAGGCTCTGCTCATGCCAGACTTCATGGGCAACTCCTGCTCTGTATTTTAGTATTACGAATGCGCTTTACCGGCTCCTGACAGGGGGTGGGATAGGTTTCGTACCTTTGAGCAATGCGGCTGATTCTCTTTGTAGGGCCTCCGGGCTCCGGAAAAGGCACCCAGGCCCAGCGTTTAGCGCAGGAACTGGGGTACCGGCATCTCGTGATGGGAGATCTCCTGCGTCAGGAAATTCAGGCGCAAACTCCACTCGGACAAAAAATTCAGCCCCTTCTCAGTGCGGGACTTCTCGTACCCGATGAGCTGGTCATAGACATGATTGCGCAGCACCTCCACAATGGAACCAACTACATCTTAGACGGCTTTCCCCGCACGATAGCACAGGCTGAAGCTCTGGATCGACTTTTAGCTGAAAAGGGAGCCTCTCTGTGTGCAGTCTTAGCTCTGGAAGTGCCCGAAGAGGAGCTTATTAGCCGACTCCTCAAACGAAGTCAGATAGAAGGTCGCCCCGACGACAATCCCGAAACTATCCAGAGGCGATTAGCCGAGTATCATTCCAAAACTCGTCCCTTACTGGAATTTTATAAAGCTCGGGGGATTCTCAGGCCTATTTCCGGCGTGGGCTCCATCGCCGAAATCACCGACCGTATCAAAAAAGCCGTGGAAATGTGTTAAGATAATAAATATGAGCGCCGAAGACATTCGCATAGATACCATTGAAGAGGCTATTGCGGCCCTTCGGTCGGGAGGCATGGTGATAGTAGTGGACGACCCGGATCGCGAAAATGAAGGCGACCTGGTGATGGCGGCGGAGTTTGTAACGCCGGAGGCTGTCAACTTCATGGCGCGGGAGGCGCGAGGGCTTATTTGCGTGCCGCTTTTACCGGAGAGGGCCCAGGCTTTGCGATTACCGCTCATGGTCTCTGAAAACACAGCTCCCCATGGCACGGCCTTCACCATATCGGTAGATTATGTGGGGGAGGGGCCTGTAACGGGCATTTCGGCGGCGGATAGGGCCCGGACCATTCGCGCTTTAGCGGACCCCAACTCCAGACCGGAAGACTTTGCCCGTCCGGGTCATGTCTTTCCCCTCATCGCCAGGCCCGAAGGTGTACTCAGACGAAGCGGCCATACCGAAGCGGCCATAGACCTGATGCGGCTCGCCAACCTCACTCCCGTCGCTGTCATCGTAGAAATCATGAACGAAGATGGCACCATGGCCCGCTTACCCGCTCTGCGCCACCTGGCCGACAGGTGGAATTTCCCCCTTATCACCATTCAGGACCTGATTGCCTACCGCCTGAAAACAGAATCCACCATCATCCGGGAGGTCGTCGTGGATATGCCCACCCGATATGGACACTTCAAGCTCTACGCCTATCGCCACAAATACACGGGAGAGCCGCATGTCGCCCTCGTCAAAGGATCCTGGCTCCCTGACGAGCCCGTTCTCGTGCGGGTTCATTCCTCATGCTTTACCGGGGATATTTTAGGGTCTCTGCGATGCGACTGCGGGAACCAACTGGCACTGGCCCTTCAGCGTATTGAGTCCGAGGGAAAGGGCGTCCTGGTATATGTCAACCAGGAGGGCCGTGGTATCGGCCTCATCCCGAAAATGCATGCCTATCGCCTTCAAGAGGAGGGCCTGGACACCGTAGAAGCCAATCTGGCGCTGGGTCATGCCCCCGACGAAAGAGAATATGGTACGGGTGCACAGATTCTACGGGACCTCGGCGTTACAAAAATGAGACTCCTCACCAATAATCCCAAAAAACGCGCAGGCTTAGCCGGCTTCGATTTAGAGATCGTCGAAACTGTACCGCTTGTATCTCGACCGAATCCGTACAACTACCGCTACCTCCTTACTAAAAAGACCCGCCTGGGACATGTTCTACCGGAGGATATTTTAGAGGAGAAAGCCCTATCCCAGGGCACCCACCAGGAACTGGAAAAAGGAGAAAAGCAGTGCTGACTCAGGATTGATTCTGAGGGTGAAAGACCCTGCAAGACGGTATTCAGGAGGCTGCCTCTTGTGTATAATACCAATCCAAGTGGTCTGTGATCTTAATCTTCGTGATTTTGCCCTGAAAGGCGGCTCGTATGGCAAGACCCTTGAAGATAGCCTGGAGACACACGGAAGAAGAGCTTTATGAACTGTACAGACGAGAGAGAGATGCGGATTTAGCCCGGCGATGGCAGGCATTGTGGTTGTTGCGGCGA
>Ga0197142_1003522_pt1 | contig 13076 bp, 11 predicted proteins | sample GBS60_MetaG_FD_148614 | JGI IMG/M metagenome (GOLD analysis project Ga0197142, IMG submission 148614) | Sediment microbial communities from Great Boiling Springs, Gerlach, Nevada, United States - GBS 60_MetaG | ecosystem: Environmental > Aquatic > Thermal springs > Hot (42-90C) > Sediment... | reverse complement strand
CAATCCACTCTCCCGATGAAGGCCTTTATCTGAAGTTGCACGCTCTGATTTTTTAAGAAAATGGGGTAACATTTTAGCCGAATGAAGCTCACCTGGAGGGACCTGCTTGTCAGGTCCGGCTACCGGCCTCTCCCCTGGCCGTCGAGAGGCCGGCCAACCGACAGGTTGGCCGAGTGAGGGGGCCCCTTTTGTGTCATTCCCGCGAAAGCGGGAATCTAGAAAGGAGGAAGCCATCTTGGTTGGATTCCCGCCTGCCCGGGAACAAGCCTGGACTGCTGCTTACGCAGGAATGACACAGAGTTCCCCTTCATTCGGCGTAACATTTTAGCCGAATGGGGCAACCTGCCATTCCCTTGGCGGACTAAGCCCACAAGGTGTCATTCCCGCGAAAGCGGGAATCCAGAACGTAGGAGGACTCCATGTTGCCTTGGTACCCCGGTGTTCCACAGGAACACCGGTGCAGGCCCAAAGCAGCCTGGATTCCTGCTTCCGCAGGAATGACACATTGCAGCCCTTCATTCGGCTAAAATGTTACAAAATGGGAAAACAAGCCGAAAATAAGACTTGACTTTTTTGGTTATTTGGCTAAATTTACAAATAAAAGGAACACTCTTTCCCCCAATCGGACCCAACCCATGGAACACCCCCAGACCTCTTTGCAGGAACCCCACCAACGGGCCAAATACGAAGCCCTGGCCGGGATACTCAAGGCCCTGGCCCATCCGACCCGGCTTTTTATCGTGGATCAGTTGGCCCGAAGCGGGCCCCGATGTGTCTGTGAACTGACCGAAATGGTCGGCGCCGATATTTCGACCGTCTCCCGCCATTTGGCCCTACTCAAAAAGGAGGGGTTGGTATCCACCACGAAGAAGGGCACCATGATCTATTACCATCTGCGACTCCTCTGTGTGGTCCATTTTTTGGAGTGTTTGCATTCGGTCCTGAGCAGCAACATCCAGGACCGCTTGAAACTGCTCTCCTAGCAAGGAGGCGATGGGAGTGCATGGAAGCTGTCGGCCAGGCCGCTTTTGCTGGGGCCTGGCTATGGGAGGCAGGTTCGGACGCAAACGGCCCGAACAATCCTCCCGAAATATCTGCCCAAGGAGGGGTTTCTCCCACTCGATCGGGGGAGGATGGATGGAGGTAAGCCGGTCGGCAGCAGATCGTGGGAACCTCCATGGTTCTGGGAGGAGTTTTTCGGAAGCGAGGTTGTTTTTTCGTCATCAAGCTTGCCTATTTTGCCAAATAAGCATATACTTGCCCTTTCGCAACACTTGAACCGAATGAAGCAACTCGCCTCTCTCCCGGCTCCACTGGCCGGCGGAGCCGAACATATTGACGGCTCCGAAGTGTCCTTCCCGCGAAAGCGGCAGTCCAGAAAGAAGCAAAGACCCAAGGTTCCTGGGGCCCGCTTGCGCGGGAATAATTCTGGATTCCTGCTTACGCAGGAATGACACATCGAGTCCTCCAATCGGCTAACGTGTTACGCCCTTTCTCAAGGACTTACTCCATGCGAAACGAATTGTCCACTCTGGCCGTGTTGGTCGGCGTGTTTTTGTTCGCCTATCTGGTGAACTTTTCGTCGCCTACCGTGCAGACGGCCATCCACGAAGGCTTCTACATGCTCCAGTGGTATGCCCGGAACCATACGTTGGCCTGTGTGGTCCCGGCCATGTTCATTGCCGGGGCCATTGCCACGTTTCTTTCCAAAGAGGGGGTGCTTCGGCATCTGGGGCCCCGGGCCAACAAGGTGGAGGCCTATGCGGTAGCCTCGGTCGCTGGCACGGTCTTGGCCGTCTGCTCGTGTAGTGTACTGCCGATGTTTGCCGGGATTTATCGGATCGGAGCGGGATTAGGCCCGGCAAGTGCATTTTTGTACTCTGGTCCGGCGATCAATGTGATGGCCATTTTTCTCACGGCCCGGGTGTTGGGTTGGGACCTTGGGGCGGCTCGGGTGATCGGCGCCGTCGCGTTTGCGGTGGTGATCGGTTTGATCATGGCCGTGGTCTTCCGCAAGGAGGAGGCGGAGCGGGAGAAGGTGTTTTTGGCGATGCCGGAGCCGCTGCCTGCCCGGCGGAGCGGTTGGCAAACCGCTCTGTTTTTAGCCGCCATGATCGCCTTTTTGGTCTTTAGCGACTGGTCCAGCCCCAGCACAACCCGCCTGGAAAAAACCGACGGGACCACCCTGCACGTGGCCGTCCTGCTGGAAACGACCGACATGTACCGGGTGCAATTGGAAGAGCCTTTCCGAGACCCCGCCCGCCGGATCGATTGGCCCAAAGGGAAAAAGCTGAACATTCCCAAGACGGAGATTGCCGAGTTGGCTTCGGCGACGCCGCCCGGGTACCAGTGGGCGCAATGGATTTATGATCATCGGTGGTATTTTGCGGCCGCCTGTTTGGTCGCTGTGGCGGCGATGGCTCTCGGCTGGTGCACCAAAGAAGAACTCTCCGAGTGGATGAACCAAACCTGGTGGTTTGCCAAGACGATCATTCCGTTGCTATTCGGCGGGGTCTTGGTAACCGGGTTTGTCGGCGCATTGATTCCGGAAGAGGCGGTAGGGCGGTTGGTCGGAGGCGATAGTCTGCGGGCCAATTTTCTGGCCTCCTTGGTGGGTGCGCTGTGGTATTTCGCCACCTTGACGGAAATTCCCATCTTGGAGGCTCTGATCGGGCTTGGCATGGGTCGGGGACCGGCGCTGGCCCTGCTGTTGGCCGGGCCGGCCCTCTCGCTGCCAAGCATTGCCGTCATCTACAGCGTCTGGGGGTTCCGTAAAACCGCCGCTTTTGTAGTGTTAACGGTCCTGATGAGCACGCTGGTCGGTATGGTGTTCGGTTGGTTTGTGGGATAACCGATTGTATCAAGAACCGATTGTATCAAGAGGAGACAAATTGGAGGTGGGTTTTCATAGAGGGTTCGTAACATTTTAGTCGAAACAAGGGTGATGTGTCATTCCTGCGTAAGCAGCAGTCCAGGCTGCTTTGTGTCTGCTCCTGTGTTCCTGCTGGGCAAGCTGGAACTCTGAGACACCTTCTGGATTCCCGCTTTCGCGGGAATGACACCCTTGACCCGGCTTCACTTCGCTCTCAGCCGGCCTCTGGACAGCCAGGGGAGAGGCGAGTTGCTTTATTAGGCGACACTGTTACCAGGTTTCTTTTCGTCAAGGAGTAGTCTGATGAAGCTGATTCAGATTTTAGGACCCGGTTGTGCCCGGTGTGAAAAACTCAAGCAAAACGCCGAAGAGGCGGTCAAACGCTCGGGGATCGAAGCGGTTGTGGAAAAAATTACCGATATTAATGTGATTACCGGATTCGGCGTGATGATGACCCCGGCCATTGCCATCGACGGCGAGGTAAAGGCGGCCGGCAAAGTCCTCTCGCCCGAAGAAATCCAGCAACTGTTGGCCTAACGAGGTTTTTCGGGGTAAAATCCAACTGCCGGGTCTTTACGTTTGTCACCTTGTATTCCAAGGAGCTTTGCCATGGCGCGATGGGTTTCCCGACGGCGGTTTTTGCAGACGACGGGTTGGACGGCTGCCGGGGCTGGCCTGGTCGGATCGGCGGCGGCAGGGGCCGGCCCGTCCGAAACGGCCCAGACCGACCAAAAGATCAAAATCATCGGCATTGCCTGTAGCCCCCGCAAGGGGAAAACCACGGCGCAGGCGGTGCAGGTGGCCTTGGAGGCGTCCAAAGCGGTGGCGCCAGATCGGATCGAAACCGAACTGATTGACCTGGCCGAGTTGGAAATCCCCGGCTACGTGGCCGCCGGCATCCCCCTGAAGGAAGGCCAACGGGACGATTTTCCCGCCATCGCCGAAAAATTGGCCGACAAGCAGACGGCCGGCATCATCGTGGGTTCGCCGGTCTATTTCGGCAACATGAGCTATTTGTGCAAGGCGTTTTTGGACCGATGTATTGCGTTGCGGATGCGGCGTTTTGCGCTGTCGGGCAAAGTGGCCGGCGCCGTGGCGGTAGGCGGCGTCCGAAACGGCGGCCAAGAGATGACTCTCCAGGCCATTGCCGCCGCGCTCAGTTGCCAGGAAATGCTGCTGGTTGGCGACGGCAAACCCACAGCCCACTGGGGCGCTACGGTTTGGAACAACGGCACAGACGACATCACGCAGGATGAGTTTGGCATGGCCACGTCGAAAAACCTCGGACGCCGGGTGGCCGAGGTGGCCCTGGCCTGCCGAGCAAAATAGCCCCCATGACCAGCCGCATCGGAATGGATGGTCCAAGACAGCGGCGGGAAGCTTCCGGAAGGGCATGTTTATCGTGCCCGTTTGGAGGGGCATGCCTGTCGTGCCCGTTGACGGACCTGACAAGCAGGTCCCTCCAATGAATTGCCTCTTCCCCGGCCGTCGAGAGGTTGCCTGGCCGGACGGAGCGCCGACGGCCAGGCCGGGAGTGCCGGATGTGTCATTCCTGCGCAAGTAGCAGTCCAGAATACGCCTCTCCCCTGGTGGCAGAGGCAGGCGGTCCCATTTAGCTAAAGTGTTACCCAAATCTCAGGGAGGGCCCATGACCATAGAAAAACTTCTTCGGCGGGACTTTTTAGCAGGTTTGGGGCTAGCAGGGGGAGGGAGTCTTTTGCTGGGCTGTGGGATGCCCATCCGGCAGACGGCTTCCCACGCAGAAGAACCCTCTCAAAAGCAACCCCAAGAGAAGATTTCGGGGGCCGGAGAAAAAACTGCAGAGTCCAAAGCACCACTTCAGCGGCCCGATCTGGTCTCCTGGCCCTGGCAGGCGCTGGACCCCCAAGAGGCGGCCCAAAAGGCCTATGACATCTATCCAGACGGAAGTTGTACGTATGCGGTCATGGGGGGCGTAATCCTGCTTTTGGCGGAGCGATTCGGCCAGCCCTATCGTTCGTTCCCTTTGCATATGGCCCGATTCGGGCGGGAGGGGATAGCCGGTTTAGGATCCGTCTGCGGCGTGCTCAGCGGCGGAGCAGCCCTCATCTCTCTGTTTATTGGAGAAAAAGACCCCGCCGTTCGGGAGTCTTTAATCCGAGAATTAGCTTTCTGGTACGAAAGCACGGAACTGCCGATCTTCCGACCGGAAAAACCCCAATGGGCCGAGAACGTGGCCACCTGTCGGGCGGACTCTGTGCTGTGTCATATTTCGGCCTTGCGTTGGACCCAAGCGAGCGGCCGAGACGCCTACTCGCAGGAAAAAAAGGAACGTTGCCGACGCGTTTCTGCTGACGGGGCGTGGAAGACGGTCGAACTGCTCAATCGCCATTTTGCCGGGCAACCCTGCCTTGCGCAGCTCCCGAAAGACACCCAGACCTGTCTGGAATGCCACGGCAAAAAACAGTTGCGGGATATTCGTGGGGAAATGCGTTGTAGCACCTGCCACCCCCAGCTTTCGGAAAAACACCCCAAACTGGAGTCGCCTCCGATCCTGAAGCCCCCCAGCCCATAACCGGACCTGGATTTCCTGGATATTTCCTAGAACTCGACTTTTGCCAATTTTCGTAACTCTTTGTGTTATCGAAAGTTACAAACCATACCGCATTTGTTCATGCATTTTCCTAAATCCAAGATTCACAAAGAGTTAGGCCATGGCCCCGATGCCGGGTACCCCAAAATGGCAAAAGTCGAGCTATAACATTTGTAACTCAAACTGTAAAGGAAACCGCCTACCCACGGGCAAAACCTGGGAAAAACGACCCGTGCGGCCCCCTGAAACCGAAGGGATCTATCCACCCGGGCTGCGACGTCAAATCCTTACCTTGCAACAAGTTATGGCAAAAAACTGGCGTTGCCGTTTACAGTTTGAGATTTGTAACATTTTAGCCGAATGAAGCAACTTGCCTTCCCCCTGGCGGGATAGGCCGGCCGGGCCAAGGGCAGGCGGGTGCGAAGGCTCCGTTTGTGTCATTCCCGCGAAAGCGGGAATCCAGAAAAATGGGTAACATTTGAGCCCAAGGGAGGGATGCCCTGTGTCATTCCTGCGTAAGCAGGAATCCAGGCTGCTTGGTGTCAGCTCCAGCGTCCCTGCTGGGCAAGCGGGAACGCTGAGAGGCTGTCCCGAAATTCCGTTTTCCCTTATCCGAGCGGTTCCAGCCCGGAGCCAAAGGATCTGGAAAAACCCCTGTTTTTGTAGGGTTTTAGCAACTGGATGGGGAACCTCGGTTGGTTGCCAACACCCAGATTTGGCAATTTCGGGACAGCCTCTGAGATACTTTCTGGATTCCCGCTTTCGCGGGAATGACACCCCTCAGCCAGCTTCGTTTTGCTCTGGAGCCCGTCTTCTCACGCGGTAGGAGAGACGAATTACTTCATTGGGCTAAAATGTTACAAAAATGGTAACCCTTTAACCGTTTGAAGGAATAAGATGGTCTGCTTCCTGCTGAAGCAGGAATGACACAGCGGCCCCTTTCATTCAGCAAAGTCTTCCATGGGAGGTATCTGCCTTGGATCGCCGTTGGCGGGCCTGCCAGGCACGTCCCTTCATTCGGCTAACTTGACTGTATCCCCCGGGGACTATGACCACAATCTGTGGTGTTCGATCCGATGTTTAGTCCCCATATCTGGTAGGAGTCCGGGCGTGTAGATACAGTCAAACTAAAATGTTACGAAAGGAGTTTGGGTTATGGAGCTGAAGCAGGCGGTGGCGGTGAGTTTGATTGCGGTGGTGGCAGCCAGTTTGGTGTTGCTTTTGGCCAGGGCGTTGGACTTGCAGACGGCCTCCCGGCTGGAGCCGCAACTGGCACAGATTGCCGAAGAACTCCAAACCGTGCGCAAACTCCTGGCTCAGGGACGGACTGTTCCAACCGACGCTGCGTCCAGGCCGGCCGAACAGCCCACTTCCTCGACGAGCCAAGCCCACTTGTCTGCCGGCTCAGGGACCTCCGTCGGCAGGGCAGGCGGCCAGGAAACATTGGTGGTGTGGTATTTCCACGGCACGATGCGATGCCCGACCTGCCAGACCATCGAATCGCTGGCCCATGAGGTGGTGCAGAGGGATTTCGGCCAGGAGTTGGCATCGGGGCGGGTTGTCTGGAAGACGGCCAACTACGAAAAGCCGATCTACTCCGCACTGGCCCAGAAAATGCAGGTGCGGATGCCGGTGGTGGCTTTGGCCCGAATGGCAGACGACCAACTGCTGGAAAGCAAGACGCTGGAAGAGGTCTGGGGCCTGGTGCAGGATAAGACCAAATTCCGAGAATTTCTTACCCAAGAAATTCGACAGATGCTCCAGGCCGGGACCTCCAAGCCTGTAACGTCGGCCTCCACGCCGCAAAGCAGCATCCGAGCGGAACCGTCGGCGGCTTCGGAAGAAGCTTCGTTGGCGACCCGGCCGAACCTGCTTCGGCTCAATCCGCCCGATCCACCGGGCCAAACATCTCCCGAAGCCGCTGACCCGGAAGCCCCGGTGCTGCCCTCCAAGATACGCCCCACGCCGGAGGCAAAGGATTTGCCCCTGCCACAGTAAAACGGGGATTTCCTCCCGGCAGGTACCGGCAAAGTGCTCCATTTAGCGAAGGGTAACAATTACTCAAACTGTAAACGGAAATACCGGTTTTTTGCCATAACTTATTGCAAAGTAAAGAGTTAGTTGCATTCTGCCGGCGGATCGACTCTTTCGGTTCAAGAGGGCGGAATCGGTCGTTTTTCTGTTGGTTTCGTCGGCAGTGGGCGGTTGCTTTACAGTTTGAGTAACAATTAGACGAATGAAGCAGGTCGCCTCTCTCCTGGCGGGCTAAACCCACCGTATCATTCCCGCGCAAGCGGAAATCCAGAACGTAGGAGGCGTCCATGTTGCCTGCTACCTGCTTGCCCCTCAGGAACACAGGAGCGAGCACAAAGTAGGCTGGACTGCTGCTTCCGCTGGAATGACACCGAGTCCTCTGGATTCGGCGTCCTCTGAATTCGGCTAAAATGTTACAGCGAAGGGATGGGCATACCATCCCAACGTGTCCTTCTCCAATTCGAAGGAGTCTCTGCTCATGGCGGCGTATGCGGTAGCGCTAGTGGCCGCGGTGTATCTGGGGCTTTTGACCTCGATCAGTCCTTGTCCGTTGGCGACCAATATCGCGGCCATTTCCTATGTGGGCCGAAGGGTGGGGCAACCGCGGGCGGTGCTCTGGGCCGGGCTGCTTTATACGTTCGGCCGAGCCGTGGTGTATCTGCTTTTGGCCCTGGCGATTACCAACCTGGCCCTTTCGATGACCGGAGTGTCGTTGGTCTTGCAAAAATCGGTGCATCTGGTGTTGGGGCCGATCTTCATTGTGTTGGGGATGTTGCTCCTGGGCCTGATCACCAGCACCGGCGGCGGCAGCCTGGCTTCGGAGGGCCTGCAACAACGGATCGACCAGATGGGCCTATGGGGGGCGTTTCTGATGGGCGTGGTGTTTGCCTTGTCGTTTTGCCCGACTTCGGCGGCCTGGTTTTTCGGCTTGGTGGCATTGGTGGTTGGCTCGGCCAGCGGAGCGGTTTCGGTCGCCTTAGAAAAGGTCGGCCTCTGGTTTCCCCAAAACCCGCTGCCCGGCGGCACGGTCGTGTTGCCGTTGGTCTATGGCGTGGCCACGGCTGCGCCGGTGGTGCTGATGGCCCTGCTGTTGGCCTACAGCGCCCATTGGGTCGGCAAAGCCTACAATCTCTTAGGGCAACTGGAACGGATCGTCCGCTTGGCCACCGGCTGGATTTTCATCCTCGTAGGGATGTATTTTACGCTTTTCTACGTTTTTGAACTGGGGTAACACATTTTAGCCGAATGGAGGGGCGTGCTTGGCAGGCCCCCCAGCCGTAGTCCATGGTGGATACCAAAAATCGGACCTGTCAAGCAGGTCCCCTAAGGGCCCATCTTCATTCGGCTAACGGGTTACGGAGCCTGGATTCCTGCTTGCGCAAGAAAGACCTAGGGGGTCTCTATGCAGCTAAAATGGGACAGCGGTACAAGGTTCCTTCCTGAGAGATAAAGATTCAAAAGCCCGTTGTCCGAAAAAGAAGAAGACGAACTGTTTATAGAGTGGGCGTTTATAAAAACTACTCAGCTTTTCTGTTTTGTCTATTTTGCTTTCATGGCCGGCCAAACTCGGAGAGTCGAACTTGAGACAGGCCAAATCTTTCTACCTGGCAGTTGGGGTATTGTTATGGCTGGCCATGTTGGCCGGGCAGGTGGCTGCCGCCCACCATCAGGCGGCCACATGCCACGATCCGGGGCATTCTTCGATCCCGTGCACCCTGTGTGCGTTTGGCCTACAACCTAGTCAGCTCGCTCCGCCCTTACCGGAGCTTACAGAGCCGGTCGCTGTTAGCTCCCTCCTCTGCTGGGAAAACGTCAATCCATCTGGAGGGTACACGTCTTTTCTCTGGCAGATCAGGGGGCCACCTCCTGTGGGTTTGGGTTAGCCCGTGGTGATCCTGGAAGTAGGCTTCCGGATAGGAATCCTGGTAACACTTTAGCCGAATGAAGTAACCCGCCTTTCCCCTTTGCGGGAGAGGCTGGGTAACCCAGAGGTTGGCCGAGTGAGGGGATTTCGGTGGCAAAGGAGCCTGGATTCCTGCTTACGCAGGAATGACACAGGGGGCTCCTCCCCTCGGCTAAAGTGTTACGAACCTGTTTGCCCCTGCCTTTGGAAAACGCACTGTATAGGTCTGAGGGGCTTTTTCTACCTGGACTGTACCCACCGGGAGTGTGCCCCAATCTTTGGAGTTCCACTTAGTTTTAGCCCCCTCCATGGGGCGATAGCCTGGCCGGGGGGATACAGTCAAACTCATGGAGTTCTCTTCCTATGAAAATATGTTCATGTGCAAGTGGAGGTGGTTGTATGGATGGGATTGCAAAACGGAGGAACCGTTTTCCGGCTGGACGGTTTGGACATCTGTGTTCTCTTTATTGTGCAAATTCTCTCCGATCAACGGGAAGGGCCGCCGTCCTGGTTTTATGGTCCGGCTGGCTAGCAGGATGGCTTTGCCCAGAGGCGGTAGCCCAACAGGGACTGGCCCTCGGTCCAGAAGGGCATTGGCGTCCTGCGACCTACTCGGCCCCGTTCCAGGGGGGCCCCCGGGCATCGGGGTACCCTCAAAACAGAGGATGGCCAGGGTACTCTCCAAGGCCTCAGGAACCCGGATTTCCTGTAAGGAGCGAGCAGCAGGCCCTGCCTTCCACCAGTCGGCTCGTTCCGCCGATCGAAGAGCAGCTCGGCACGCCGACGGCCGGACCAGAGATCGGTTTTGCGGCCGCTGAAGCCCCTTGGCCCAGCGGGCAGGAGGCGCCGGCCGAATCGGCTTTGGACCGGGCGGTTCGGCAACTGGAGGAATCGGCCGGTCCGAAGGAATCGCCCTTGGATCAGGCGCTTCGGGAGTTTGGCATCGTGCCGGAGGGGTCGGCGCCGACGGCTCCTAGGCCGTCGGGCATCGCGTCGGTTGGGCCAACCGGCGGCAGCGGCCCCCAACTGAAATTGATTGACATTTCCCTGGATGCCCTGTTGGCTGCCGGCACCTCGACTGCCGATGAGGAAACCTTGCAAATCCTCCAAGGCGGCGGCCATGATCCCCGCAAACGGGGCTTTACTGTCCGAGGCGTGGAACTCAGCTTGATGGGCGCCGTGGACCCGTATCTGGACGGCGAGATGCATCTGCTGACCTTTTTAGACCCCATCGAAGGGGAAACCGAAGTGGAATTGGAAGAGGCCTTTTTCACTACACGGACGCTGCCCAAAGGATTGCAACTGAAAGCAGGCCATTACCTGACGGAGTTCGGCCGGATTAACCCCACCCATCCGCATCAATGGGCTTGGTTGGACCAGCCGATCATCCATGTTCGGGTCTTTGGACCCGATGGAATGCGTGCGCCGGGGGCCCGGTTGAGCTGGCTGTTGCCGGTGGGCTGGTTTAGCCAGTTGTACGGCGGTATCCAGAATGCCAATGGGGAAACGATGGCCAGCTTTTTGGCCAATGAAGAATTTTTTGAAGAGCGGGCCATCGGCGGTCGGCCTTTCACCCACCGGCACGTCCATTCGCTGGGCGATTTGGTCTATACGGCCCGATGGGAAAATTCCTGGAGTACCTCTGACGATCAGATCACCTGGCTGATCGGCATGTCGGGCGTCTTTGGCCCCAACGCTACCGGGCCCGACGGCAACACCCAAATCTACGGCCTGGACCTGACGCGCAAATGGCGTCCGAAGCAGAACGATCGCGGCTGGCCGTTTACGATCTGGATGGCCGAATTGGTCGTTCGGCGCTATCGGGCCGACCAGTTTACCGGAGAAGACCCGCTCAACCCAGGCAGCCAGATTACCCTGCCGGCAGAAACTCTGACCGATTGGGGATTCTATGTTCAGTGGTTGTATGGGTTTAAGCCGAGGTGGGCGATCGGCTTGCGGTACGAGTACGTCTGGGGCAGTGGGCCGAGCTTAGACTCGGATCTACAGCCCATCAGTCGGCAAGAAGACCCGTGGCGGGACAACCGGCATCGGTTTTCACCTCTTTTGGCTTGGTATCTGACCGAATACAGCCGTTTCAACTTCCAATATAACTACGATCATGCTTCCCATCTGCCGGGCAAAGACGCCCATTCGTTCTGGATCGGCGCCGAATTCATGCTCGGCAGCCATCCGGCCCACAAGTTCTGAACCTTCTCCGCTGTTCGGGCGTAATATGTTCGATACTCAGGAAAAATGTAGCCTGACCGTATCCCCCAGGAACGATAGCCCCCTCTGTCGAGTTCCACCCAATTTGAGCCCCTCCATGTGGTGGTAGCTCCCCAGGTGGATTCACTCAAACGGGCCGAATGTGGGGGCTGTGGGTTACCGCCTGCGGAAGCAGGAATTCAGCCTCATTGGCCCGCCGAAATCCCTCTGGCTCGGCTTCAGCTTCTCCTGAGCCGGCCTTTCCCGCCATGGGGGGAGGCGGGTACTTCATACGGCTAAATGTTATGATACTCAAACTGTAAACGGAAACGCCGGTTTTTTGCTATAACTTAAAGAGTTAATTTCATTCTGCCGGCGGATCGATTCTTTCGGTTCGAGAGGGCGGAAGCGGCCATTTTTCTGCTGGTTTTGCCGGCGGTGGCCGGTTTCATTTACAGTTTTGAGTTATGATACATGAAAGGAGATACCCATGAAGACAAAATACCAGGATTTTCTTGGGTGGGTGCTTTTGCTTGGGGTGGGATGGTTTGGTGTGGCCATCGGCTCGCCGCTGCAGGCACAGGGGTTGCAGGTCTGCTGCACGACGCCGGACCTGGCCAGTCTGGTACAAACGATTGGCGGCCCGCAGGTTTCGGTTAGCACGTTTGCCAAGGGCACAGAAGACCCGCACTTTTTGGAGGCCAAACCGAGTTTTGTTAGCCTGTTGCATCGGGCCGATCTGCTGGTGTTGGTGGGGCTGGAGTTGGAATCCGGCTGGCTTCCGGCGGTGCTCCGGGGGGCATCCAATCCAAGGGTCCACGAAGGCGGCACGGGCTATTTAGATGCTTCGGCGGCTATTCGGCCTCTGGAGGTACCCACCGGCCCGATCGACCGTTCCATGGGCGATGTGCATCCGGGAGGCAACCCCCATTATTTACTGGATCCGATCTGTGGCCTGCAAGTGGCCCGACTGATCCGGGACAAACTCAGCGAACTCCGACCGGCCCAAAAGGCCACCTTCCAACAGCGCTATGAGGAGTTTGCGGGAAAGCTGGGAGAACTTTTGATTGGCCCAGAGCTGGCCCGTAAATACCGATCGGAAGACCTCCCCAAACTGGCCCTGCTCTTTGAGCACGGCAAGCTCCAAGCCTACCTAAAAAGCCAGAAGGAAGAAGACCAATTGGGCGGTTGGTTTAGTCTGATGTTGCCTTATTATGGGACGCCGGTGGTGGATGATCATAATCTTTGGCCTTATTTTGCACGGCGGTTTGGGCTTCGGGTCGTTGCGCACATGGAACCCAAACCGGGCATTCCGCCTACGATGACGCATTTGCGGACGGTGGCCCAACAGATGCGGGCCGAGCAGGTCCGATTGATCCTGACCAGTCCCTACTATGATCCTCGGCACGCTCAGTTTTTGGCCTCGGCCACCGGGGCCAAAGTGATCCGGATGGCCCATCAAGTCGGCTCTCGGCCCGGCACGGACGACT
>Ga0197142_1003521_pt1 | contig 13077 bp, 12 predicted proteins | sample GBS60_MetaG_FD_148614 | JGI IMG/M metagenome (GOLD analysis project Ga0197142, IMG submission 148614) | Sediment microbial communities from Great Boiling Springs, Gerlach, Nevada, United States - GBS 60_MetaG | ecosystem: Environmental > Aquatic > Thermal springs > Hot (42-90C) > Sediment... | reverse complement strand
GATGGCACGGGAGGAAGGCCAGGACCTGGCCGAGTACGCCCTGCTCATCGCCCTCATCGCCGTGGTCGTCATTGCCGGCGTGGTGTTGCTGGGCAACCGTATCCTGGCCGTCTTCCAAGACATCGCTGGTAGCTTCTGAGCCATCAGAGGCAGTAGCCGAAGCCAGGACAGGCGGAGAAGGTTCGATGATCCCTAAGGAACCCTTGCGTCTTTTGCTCGAGCGCCTGCAATGGCAACCGGAAGCGGGCCAGGACCTGACCGAGTATGCCCTGTTGATCGCGCTTATCGCCCTGGTCGCCATCTGTGGGGTCATGCTCCTGGGTTACCGCCTTTATCTGGCTTTCTGGAGCGGAGCTCACAGCTTCTAGCGCGCCATCTTCCTTCTTCCTCATCCCGTTACCCTCCCCAGCTGTTAGAGAGAGCAGTCCACCGTCAACCTAACAACCCGTTCTCCCAGGCCGCCGATCTCCCTTCCCCGCCGGTCAAACGGCGGGGAAGGGACGGGCGGGTCCTTTCATGCCAGGGAAGTGTTATGAAAGCGCCGGATCGACGATTTTCCCCGGGCTATGGAGAGCGAGGCAATGCGCTGATCGAACTGGCGTTGACATTGCCCCTGCTTCTGATGGTGACGCTGGGTGCTATCGAGCTGGGACGGGGCTTGAACACCTATCTGGCCCTCGTCAACGCCTCGCGCGAGGGGGCGCGATGGTGGAGTACCCACCCCTCCGATTGGGCCGGCGCCCTGGCGCGCGTGCAGGCCGAAGCGGCACGGGCCGGTGTGACGGCGCCCGTCGTCGAACGCAGCCCTGCCGGCGGCATCCCGGCCGCAGGAACGTCGGTGACGGTGCGAGTCCGCCATAACTATCCCCTCGGTTTCGGCGCTTTCACAGGGCTGTCGGTTTTGCCCATGCGTGCCGAAACAACCATGGTCGTCCTTTACTGAGGTGACCGATCATGAAGCGCTCGCTCAGGCTTTCAGGGCATGTTTCTGCCCATACCGGGGCCGCAGACCGGGAACACGGCTCGACCCTCGTCTATGTGGCCCTGATCATGATGCTTTTGCTGACCGTGCTGAGTCTGGTCCTGGACGGTCTGCATGCGTATGTCCAACAGCGACGGATGCAAAATGCCGCCGATGCCGCCGCCCTGGCCGGCGCCCGGGCCCTGGCCACCGGGGGCAATGCCGGCACGGCCGTTGCCACCCTGGCGACGAGCAACGGCGCCCAAAGCTTCCGTTGGGGAACCATGACCGGCGGCAGGATATGGGTCGAGACGCAGCGGGATGTGCCGACCTGGTTTGCGAGCCTCCTCGGTTTCCGCACCATTCCCGTGCACGGCCGCGCCACGGCTGCCTGTCTAACCCTGACGGGCGCCGGCAACCTGCTGCCGATGACCATCAACATCAACGATGTGGTGCTGGGCCCGGCCCTCACCTTGATGTGGGAGGATGAACTGGATGCGCCCGGTTCTTTCGGCTGGCTGGACTGGAACGGCGGTGCCCGCAGCAATGCCGAGCTGGCCGATAACATTGCCAATCCCGCCAACAGCGGCGTCTGGCGCATCGGGGATCTCATTCCTCCCTCACCCGGTGTGCAAGGCAGCGGGCCGGTACGGACGGCCCTGGCGCAGTGGATCGGTCGTCCGGTCACGATTCCCCTTTACGATGTTGTGGTCGGACAAGGGGCCAATACCCGCTATCGCGTGGCCGGGTTTGGGCGCTTTATTCTCCTGGCTTTTGATTTTCAAGGCCGGGATAAGTACATCGTCGGCCGTTTTATCGGCGAAGTCCTGCCCGGCGAGGTCGGCGGTGGCGCTTTCGATGCCGGCGTTTGCGACCTCCGTTTACTGCCTTAGAGGCTAATCATGAGAAGTGGTTTGTTGTGGTGGTTAGGTGCTCTGGCCCTGGCCCTGACGGCCGGAGGGCTGACTTTTCGCGTCCTGACGGCGGCCGTCCCCCAGCGAGTTGCCGCCCAAGACAATGCCATGCGGGGGGTAGTCGTGGCGGCGGTGGATATCCCCGCCCGGCGCACCATCACCGCGGCCGAGCTAAGCATCCGCGATCTGCCGGTGGCAGCCATACCGGAAGGGGCCGCCATCAGTCTGGAGCAGGTCGAAGGGAAAATGGCCACCGTGGACCTGTTTGCAGGCGCGCCCATCATGCTGCCCCAATTGACCACACCCGACATCGTCACCCGCGATCTGGCCCTTTCCATCCCGGAGGGCAAGGCGATCATTGCCGTCCCCACCCGTTCCAGCCTGATCAGCGCCCGGTTGGTGCGACCCGGCGATCGGGTGGACCTGCTGGCCACGTTTGAGATCCACGGGATCGAAAACAACCAACAGCGCACCTGGTTCGAGAGTGTGGCCTTGTTGCAGAATTTGGAGGTCCATGCCATCATCCTGCCCGGCAGTCAGCTTCCGACCGAAGGCAGACAGGGATTTGCCGGTCTGGGCGGCAAGAACGAAGCCGATGCCGCCGCGGCCGAGGAGGCGCCTCGAGGTGGCGTTTTCAGCACGACGACGGTAGAAGAACCGTCCATTCTGCTGGCGGTGGAAATCCAGGATGCCCTCACCATTCGCCATGTCCTCGATATCGGCGGTGTGCTTGATATCGCCCTGCGGGCCGTCGGCGATGGCAGTCTGGCGGTGACCGAGCCGGTAGATCAGGCTTATATGGCTACTCGTTATAATATCCGGCTAAAACGCTAAGCGTGATTTATTGCCAATTTGTAATTGCCTACCATGTGGACAATCAACGAGAAATTCCTCTTCGCTTTTGTCATTGCGAGTGTAGCGCATGTCCCGCCTGCCATGCCTGTCACGAGCGCAGCGCCTGTCCCGAGCGAAGCGTGGGGATGGTGGAGCGCAGCGCTTGCCCCGAGCGCAGCGTGGGGGTGGGAAAAGCGATCCCCTCGCAGGCATGGAGATGGCTTCGCCGCCTGTGGCGGCTCGCAATGACAGGGGTGGTAGGCAGTTACGACAATTTCAGGTAAAAGAAAGTTTTATGAGTATTTATCGCTAACCTCTTGACGATTTGCCTCACCCATGCCCACCCAGCTCGCCTTTATCAGCAACGATCCCTATCATATCGAGGCCATGCGGCAAGTGTTGACGGCCGAAGGCATCGAGCTGTACGTCGTCGAAGGCCAGGCGCGGCCTCATGAATGGCTGCAAGGCCGGGCCGTGGATGCCATCCTGGTGGATCTCGATTTGCCGGCCGCCATCACCTTGATCGAAGAGGCCGTGGCGCGTTTGCCGCAGGTGCCGTTGATCGTTGTCGCCGAACCGCGGCATCTGACCGACCTGCAACAGGCCATGCTGGCCGGTGCGGCTGCTTTTGTCACCCTACCCCTGGTGCCCCAGCAGTTCCTGGCCATCTTGCAACGCGTGCTGGGGGCGGCGTCGCCGGGTCGGGTCAGTCGTCGGCAAGGTCGGATTATCGTCGTGGCCGGGCTGAAAGGCGGGGTAGGGCGCAGTACCATTGCCGTCAACCTGGCCGTGGCCCTGGCCCAACGGCCCGAATTCGCTGCCGGGCCGCCGATCGTGCTGACCGAAGTCCATCACGGCCTGAGCGACCTGGCCCTGTTGCTCAATGCCCATCCCACGCACACGGTGGCCAATATGGCCGCGGAGTTGCATTTCGATGCCGATCTGGTGGGTGGTCATCTGTTCGTCCACAGCAGCGGCGTGCGGCTGTTGGCAGCGCCGACAACGGTGGCGCAGCTCGTGGATATCCCACCTACGGTCTGGCGCGCCATCCTGGAGGTGTTGGCGCAGATGGCGGCCGTCGTTATCGTAGATACGGCGGCCAGCCCTGATGCCATTCTGGCCGAGGCTTTGGCGATGGCCGACGATATCCTCGTCATCAGCGGTCCTGAGATCACCGCCGTGCGCGGGGCCGTCGCCCTGATCGAAAGCCTGAAACAGGAGACAGGTATCGGCGCCCGGGTCCATCTCATTCTCAATCGCGCCGGCGCGGCCGGTGGCATCGGCGCCGGAGCCATTGCCGACCACTTCAAGCTCAAGGTCGAAGCGGCGCTGATCGACGATCCGGCCCTCGTCACCCTGGCTGCCAACCGGGGGATTCCGTTCGTCCTCAGCCATCGGCGGGCGCTCTTGAGCCGTCAGATCGAGCGGTTGGCGGCTCAGCTTGCCGCCGAGATCAAGCCGCAGGCCGGCGCCGAGACGGCCAGGACTGCCCGGTGGCGCTGGCATAAGCCGGGACGAAACCAACACCGGACGCCTCTGGAACGCCTTCAGCCTGCTGCTACCCCTCAGCCGGATGATTACCCCGTTCGTCAATCGCTTTGATGATGCTGAGCGTGCTCGCCCTCATGGCTCTTGGTCTCCTCGGTGGCTATCTGGTCAACCGGGCCGCCGATCGCTTGCCGCGAGGGCATCCGGCTGTCGTCAGGGCGTCGGAGCCTTCGATGGCTGCCATCGGCATGCGAACCGGCGCCGGTCTGTGGCGTCATGGCATGATTTACGGTATCGCTACCCTGCTCGCCTACCTGGCCGTCTTGTCTTGGGGTCAGACGCCGGCGGCATTGGCGGTGATGGGCTATAGCTGGTTTTTGTTGGCCATTGCCGTTATCGACCTGGAGCATCGGCTTGTGCTCAATCGGATGCTGGCTCCGGGCGCTGCCGGCGCTCTGATCCTGAGCCTGGTGATGGGTCTGCCGCCGTGGTTCTCGGCCCTGGCCGCGGCTGTGGTGGGTTTCCTGCTGTTTTGGTTGTTGCGCCTGCCTTATCCCCAGGGGATGGGCATGGGCGATGTCAAGCTGGCCGGATTCATCGGTCTCATCACCGGGTTACCGGGCGTGATCGTGGCCCTGGTGATCGGGATTCTGGCCGGTGGTCTGGCTGCCCTGGGCATCGTGTTGGTGAAATCGCGATGGCGGCCCTGGCGCTTTCCGCGGGGGCATTCCCTGGCCTATGCCCCCTATCTGGTCTTCGGCGCCTGGGTCGTTCTCCTGGCTTTCCCCGATCTGGTGCGTGCGTCGGCGCTATGGCCCTATTGATCGTCCTGGTAACCATTGCTACCCTGACCGGTCTGGCCGTTTTCCTGGCCCTGATGGGCCTGCGCAGTTGGCTGAAGGCGCAGAGCGCTCTGGAAGGGCCCCTTTCCGGCAAGCTGGGGGCAGGTCCCCAATGGGGCGTACCGTCCGCAAGGGCGGCTCCATCCCCGGCCGTTGGTTCTGCGCGCTGGCGACGCCTTTCGCTGGTGCAACGGGCCGAAGCCGACCTGGTGGCGGCCGATAGCAAGCTGACCGTGCGGGAGTATTTCCTCACACGCATAGGGTTGGCGCTGGCCGGTGTTGTGGTCGGCTGGCTGGTTACCCGCCAGGCGCCGGTAGGGTTGCTGGCGGCCCTGGTGGGTTGGATGCTACCGGTCCTGCAACTGCGCCGGCGTCGCGCCACCCGGCTGCGGCAGTTCGAGGACAATTTCCCCAATGTGCTCGATTTGCTGGTGGGGTCGTTGCGGGCCGGGCAGGGGCTGCTCCATGCCATTCAGATCGTAGCCCAGGAGATGCCGGAGCCGGTGGCCTCGGAATTTGACCGCGTGACCCGCGAGACCGCGCTGGGCTACAGCCTGCAAGACGCCCTGGACCATCTCGTCGAACGGGTAGGTAGCGAGGACCTGCATATGACCGTCACGGCCATTCAGATCAACTACGAAGTCGGCGGCAACCTGGCCGAGGTGTTGCAGACCATTTCCGAGACCATTCGCGACCGCCTGCGCCTGACGCGCATGATCCGGGCCGTCACGGCCCAACAACGGATGACGGGTACCATCCTTATCCTCCTGCCCTTTATCTTGGGGGCCATCCTCATGGTGCTCAATCCCTCGTACATGATGGCCATGTTCCAACCCGGCTGGCCGCTGGTCATCCCCGCCTATGCCGTCAGCTCGGTTCTTATCGGCGCGCTGATCATGCGCCAGATGATGCGTCTGGAGGTCTAAGCCATGTTGGCGCCGTCGGCATTCACCTATCTGATCATCGCCGTCCTGGTCGGGCTGGCCACATTGAGCCTGTTGATCGGCCTGCGTCGCGGCCGGCAGAACCGGATTATGGCCTGGGAACTCCTGACCACAGGGCTGGCGACAACGACGATGCCGAAGCCGCGAGAGCTGGAGGCGCTCAATCCCTGGACCCATCGCGTGCTCAAGCCGATGTTGCGGCGCCTTTACGGCATAGGGCGACGGCTGACACCGACCCATCACATGGAGCGCCTGCAGCAACTGTTGATCATCGCCGGTCAGCCGGGTGATTTGTCGGTAACGGATTTCTTGGGGCTGCGCTTTCTCGTGGCGATCGCCCTTTCGATTATCGCTTTTCTCTACGCCGGCGCCATGCTCTCCTTTGTCCAGGCCCTGTTGATGGCCGTCGGCGCCTTTGGGGTGGGCTTGTATCTGCCCAATTTCTGGTTGCGGCGTCGTGCCCGCGCCCGCCAGGCAGCCATTGCCCGCCAACTCCCCGATATCCTCGACATGCTCTCCATTTGTGTGGATGCCGGCCTGGGCTTCGAATCGGCCTTGCAAAAGGTGACGATGCACTGGAACAACGAGCTGTCCACCGAATTGCAACGGGTGATCAGCGAAACCCGGCTGGGGGTGCGGCGCATCGAGGCGCTTCACCATCTGGTCGAACGCACGGCCGTGCCCGAAGTCGCCAGTTTTGTAGCCGTGTTGGTGCAGGCCGACCGCCTGGGTATGAGCATCCGCGATGTGCTCCATGCCCAATCCCTGCAGATGCGCATCTACCGGCGGCTACGTCTGGAAGAAGAAGCGCGCAAACTGCCCCTCAAATTGCTGTTTCCCCTCATTTTCTTCATCTTCCCGGCCATGTTTGCCGTTGTCCTCGGTCCTGCCATCCCCAAAGTGATGGAGATGTTCGGCAACTTTTAGCTTCCCATGTCCATGGCATCTACCCGGCCTGCCTTGGAGGCAGCGAGTTTCGGTCGTGATTATCGGCTGGACCGGCGCTACACCCAGGCCCTGGCGTATCTGGAACAGGGCCAATGGTCAGAAGCGCAGGCGCTTCTGGCCGAGCTGCAGACGGCTTTTCCCGAAGCGCCCGAACTGGCCGCGCTGATGGCCGAGGCGGCGTTGCGGACCGATGCCGTGCAGCGCTGGAGCCCCAGGGTCAAAGGCAGACGCTTGCGCATTCCCCGGCGTCGTTTGGTCAGGCTCCTGCTCCTTCTGGCCGGCCTGTGGGTCATCCTGTATGGCCTGGTCTTCTTCGGCGAACGGGTCCTGATCCCCATTCAGCGTCGCCATGCCCTGCTGAAGACCGAGCAGGCGATCTTCGACAAGGCCCAGGCGGCCCTGGAAGCCGGCCGTTATCAGGAAGCCATCCTCGAATTCAGTCACGTGTTGGAGTTGAATCCCGATAACACCCTGGCACGACAGCGCCTGTATAAGGCGCAACAGGACCTGGCCCTGGCCGCCGAGTACGAGCACGCCGTGTCCGTCATGGAATCCGGCGATCACGAGACGGCCCGCTGGTTGTTCCGTCGCATCGAGGCCAAAGCCCCGGGCTATGCCGATGTGGCCCGGCGTTTGCAGGCCCTGGACCATCAGAAAGCGAGCGCGGACCGCTTTGCTCTGGCCGAAACGGCCTATCAGGAAGGCCGCTGGGAGGAAGCCATCGCCCTTTACGAGGACCTGCAACGCTTCGATAGCACCTACGAGGCCGAGACGGTAGGGGAACGGCTCTTTACGGCTTATGCGGCCGCCGCCCGCGCCATTCTCGACCGTCACGCCGAGCCCACCCAGGAGTTACAACGGGCCGAGCGCTATCTGCAAAAGGCCCTGGCCTGGCAAAAGGCACGGCCCCACAGTCCCCCGGTCGGTTTCGATGTGGCCGAGGAGTTGGAGCTCTTGCAAACCTATCTGGAGGGCTATCGGGCGCTGAACGCAGACGATTCCGAAGCCGCCCTGGCTGCCCTGGAACAGGTCTACAGCAAACGGCCTGATTATCTCGGCGGCCGGGTGGCCGCGCAGTTGTATGCCCTTTATCTCCAACAGGGCGATCGGGCCGTGCATGCCGGCGCCCGTGAACAGGGGATGGAGTACTACATCCGGGCCGGACGGCTGCCCGTGCCCGATACGACGGAAGCGGCTCTGCGCCTGGAAGGGATGGCGCCCTATCTGACGCCCACCCCTACGCCCACGCCGACCCCGACGCCCACGGCCACCCCGGCGCCTACCGCCACACCGTTACCGCCGCCGCCCCTGGAATACTTCAAAGGCTGGATCGCCTTTCTCAGCGATCGCGATGGTGTCGAGGGCGTTTACGTCATGCGCGTCGACGGCTCCCGCGTGCGCAGGCTGGCCGACGGCGAACGTGCGAAACTGGATGCCCTGCGGCGTCGCGAGGCCTATTCGCCTGATGGCACCACCTATGTCGTGGCGCAGGCGGATGAAAACGACAAAACGCGCGTCCATCTCTACAAAGTTCGCACCGACCTGCCGGCAAACTGGCAGCGTGTTTTCCGCCTGACCGATCATCCCGGTCAGAGCTATGACCCCGTCTGGTCTCCCGATAACCAGCGCATTGCCTATGTTTCTAATCATAGCGGTAATGATGAGATTTGGACCGTAGCCCTTGACGGAAACGAATTCAAGCAACTCACACAAAATAGTTGGGAATGGGATAAACATCCCAGTTGGTCACCTGATGGTCGCCAAATTGTGTTCTATTCTAATCGTACCGGTAATTTGCAAATCTGGATTATGAATGCTGATGGTTCTGAGCAAAGAAATATCAGTAATAATAAGTATAATGATTGGAATCCAATATGGCTAAAATAGTGCAATCCTGTCATATAATCAAAATGTCATTGCGAGGAATGCAGTGACGAAGCAATCTCCAGGCCGGCCTTCTGAACACGCGAGGAGATTGCTTCCACCACGCTACGCTTGCAAGGACAAAAGGCAGTACCGAACATGTGAGGAGGTTGCTTCGCTGCGCTCGCAATGACACTTCGCTACGCTCGCAATGACACTTCGCTACGCTCGCAATGACACTTCGCTACGCTCGCAATGACACTTCGCTACGCTCGCAATGACACTTCGCTACGCTCGCGGAGATTGCTTCGCTGCGCTCGCAATGACACTTCGCTGCGCTCGCAATGACACTTCGCTACGCTCGCAATGACACTTCGCTACGCTCGCAATGGCACTTCGCTACGCTCGCAATGACACTTCGCTACGCTCGCGGAGATTGCTTCGCTGCGCTCGCAATGACACTTCGCTGCGCTCGCAATGACACTTTGCTACGCTCGCAATGACAAAAAGGCTCGTCTATGGCCCTTTTCCGCAATCGACCTTCTGTCCCTGAATCCTCTACGACCCCGCCACGGCCGCGCACCACACCCCCTTCGGTTCAGCCTCTGCCGACGCCGGCAGCTCAACCGTCTTCCCAATCCTTGGTATGCATCGGCGAGGAGGTAGACGGTCACGGCTATACGTTGCCGCCGGAATTCCCCCAGATCCGGGAAGAGGTGCAACGCTATCTGGTCAACGAGGTCAAATCCCTCAACGGCGGCAGCGAGCGGGCGGCCGAGATCCGGCGTCTGGTGGAACCGGTCTATGCCAATGCCCTGGCCAGGGCCAATCTGGTCTTGAGTCGGGCCGAGCGCGAGAAGCTCCTCGAGATGATCCTGGCCGATATCCTCGGCTACGGTCCGATTCAGCCTCTGCTCGATCGCGACGATATCACCGAGGTGATGGTCAACGGGCCTTATCAGGTCTATGTCGAGCGCAACGGCAAATTGTGCCTGACCGATGTCAAATTCATTGACGATAAGCACGTGATGTACATCATCGAGCGCATTGTGGCGCCTTTGGGGCGGCGGATTGATGAGGCTTCGCCTATGGTGGATGGCCGCCTGCCCGACGGTTCCCGCGTCAACGCCATCATCCCGCCCCTCTCGCTTAACGGACCCGTCCTGACCATCCGCAAGTTCCGTCGTGAACCCTTCACCATCAACGATCTGATCCGCTTCGGCACGCTGACGCCGGAAGTCGCCCAGTTCCTGGAGGCGGCGGTGGTGGCGCGGCTCAATATCATCGTCAGCGGCGGCACGGGTTCGGGCAAGACGACCCTGCTCAACGTGCTGTCGAGTTTCATCCCGGCCAACGAGCGGGTGATCACCATCGAGGATGCGGCCGAGTTGCAGCTCAGGCAGCCCCATGTGGTGCGGCTGGAGAAACGACCGCCGAACATCGAGGGCAAAGGCGGTGTGAGTATCCGCGATCTGGTTATCAACAGCCTGCGCATGCGGCCCGACCGCATCGTCGTGGGCGAGGTGCGCGGGGGCGAGGCCCTGGATATGCTCCAGGCCATGAATACCGGTCACGACGGTTCGCTGACGACGGTGCACTCGAACAGCCCGCGGGATACCCTCAGCCGTATCGAGACCATGGTGCTGATGGCCGGTTTTGATATGCCCGTCCGCGCCATCCGCCAGCAGATCGCCTCGGCCATCGACCTGATCGTCCACGTCGAACGGATGCGGGACGGTGTGCGCCGCATCGTCCAGATCGCCGAGATTACGGGCATGGAAGGCGACATGATCGTGATGCAGGATATTTTTGTGTTCAAGCAAGAAGGGTTCGACGAAACCGGCCGCATTCGCGGCCAGATCCAGCCGACCGGACTGCGGCCGCGGGTTAGCGATGAGATCGAACGCGTGGGCATCGTGCTACCGCCCAATATCTTCGGTCAGGAACGCTTTGCCCCGGCCTGGAGGAGGTGAGTTGTGATGATGGTCTTTTCTACCCTTCCCCTCGTGGGTATCCGCAACAGGACAACCGATGTCATGTTGGCCACACGGGCACGGGTCGCCCAGGATTTCTGGTCTCGTCTGAAGGGGCTTATCGGCACCCGAGAACTCAAGGATGGCGAAGGGCTGGTGATCATGCCCTGCCACAGCATCCACACGATGTTTATGGCTTTTCCCATCGATGTGATTTACGTGGACGCCGAGCATCGGATCGTGGATATGGAGCTCGGCCTGCAGCCCTGGAAGCTGAGCTTTCCCCGCCGTCGTTCCCGTTACGTCATCGAATTGCCGGCCGGCACCGTGATCGGCACCGGGACGGCCGTGGGCGATCACCTGAGCCTGGAAAATCACATCGGAATCGAATAGGGCCTTTTGAGTCTGTCAGGCCGGCAGGGAACTGCAGCAGCCGGAGGTGCTTGCTTGCGGTGCTTAGCTTTGCCAGGGGCGGCGCTTTTTGCTACAGTTTGGGGGTTGAGTAACGGCAGTCGCCTGCCAACCGGTAGTTGATGCGGGCGTTTTTGTTCTTTTTGCAGGTTATCATCAAAATATGCATTCTTAACGATGATGCGCACCATTTACGTTGACAAACATATCCCGAAAATGCTGGCCGTCAAGGCCCTCAAACCCGTGTGGGGCGATGTCGTCTATGCGCCGCTGTCGCCCGTGCGCTTTGCCGAGATCCCCGACCCCCCGTTGCCGGGACCGCGCTGGTTGCGGGTGCGCAATCGCGTCTGTGGCATCTGCGCCAGCGACCTCTCGCTGTTGCATGTGGAAGCCGATCCGCAGATCGGGCCGGCGGCGTTGCCGGGGAATCAACGCTTCTACCTGGGCCATGAGGTGGTGAGCATCGTCACCGAGGTCGAGCCGGGCGTGACCCGGTTCAAGCCCGGCGACCGGGTGATCATGCAGGCCCGTTTTCAGGGCGCCCATTGCCGCAATCAGGAGATCGAACCCCTCTGTCGGCATTGCGCCGAGGGGAATTACATTTTGTGCGAAAACGCCTCGCAGGGGATCGGCCCCCGCGGGGTGGGCGGCGGTTGGGGCGATGGCTATACGGCTCACGAGACCGAGTTGTACCCCGTGCCCGACGACCTGAGCGATGACCAGGCGGCCATGGTCGAACCGCTGGCCGTGGGGGTGCGCACGGCCTTGCGCCGGCTGCCGGAGGCAGGCGAAAAAGCCCTGGTGGTGGGCTGCGGCGTTGTCGGTCTCAATGTCATCCAGGCCCTGCGGGCACTGGCGCCGGATTGTCATATCACGGCTCTGGCCCGTTACGGCCATCAACAGCACATGGCGCGGCGTCTGGGGGCCGATGCCATCATCGGCGATGAGGACCCTTACCGCGCCGTGGCCCGCATCACCGGCGCCCGGCTCTACGAAGGCATGCTGGGAAATCGCATGCTATTAGGCGGTTTTGATGTCGTCTTCGATTGCGTGGGCACGGCGGCCACGCTGCAGGATAGCCTGCGCTGGGCGCGAGCAGGGGGCACGGTCGTGCTGGCCGGGGTCAAGCTCAAGCCGTTGTCGCTCGACCTGACGCCGGTCTGGTATCAGGAGGTGAACCTTATCGGCGTCAATTCCCATGGCCGCGAGCGCTGGAACGGTCGCGAGTGGGAGACCTTTGACCTGGTGGTCGAGCTTCTGCGTCAGGGGAAACTGACCATTGAGGGGCTGATCACCCATCGTTTTCCCCTGGAAAAGTGGCGTGAGGCCATTGCTACGGCCGAAAATAAACGGACAGGTGCGATTAAGGTGGTTTTTGATTATAAATGATTTTTGAGTAAAGACGATCATTTTGATAATCGACGCATAATCCATTTCTACCTTATGATTCTGATCACCGGTGCGGCCGGCAAAACAGGACGGGCTGTCATTCGAGCCCTGGTCACCCGAGGACAGGAAGTTGCGGCGTTGGTTCGGCGTCGGGAACAGGTTCCTGTGGTCGAGGCCCTGGGCGCCATCCGGGTCGTTGTCGGCGATCTGCAGGACGAGGCGGCTCTGGCGGAGGCATTGCAGGGGGTGCGCGCCGTCTACCATATCCCGCCCAATATGCATCCGGAGGAGCTGGCCATCGGCCGGAGGCTGTTGCGCAGGGCCCGGGCGGTAGGGGTCGAACGGTTTGTGTATCACTCGGTGCTGCATCCGCAGACCGAGAAGATGCCCCATCACTGGCAGAAGTTGCGGGTGGAGGAGGCGTTGTTCGAGACCGGCCTTGACTTCACCATCCTGCAACCGGCGGTTTATATGGAAAACTGGCTGGCCCAACGGGATGCCATCAGGCAG
>Ga0197142_1003520_pt1 | contig 13080 bp, 10 predicted proteins | sample GBS60_MetaG_FD_148614 | JGI IMG/M metagenome (GOLD analysis project Ga0197142, IMG submission 148614) | Sediment microbial communities from Great Boiling Springs, Gerlach, Nevada, United States - GBS 60_MetaG | ecosystem: Environmental > Aquatic > Thermal springs > Hot (42-90C) > Sediment... | reverse complement strand
TACCCATTGCCTCAGCTACCTCTTCTTCGGTAGCAGGCCTGCCCAAACGGCTTTCCAGGTCCACATATGTTCGTTCGAGCGCCTTGACCCTCTCTCTTACCGACCGAGGCACCCAGTCTTCCTCTCGAAGCATTTCCAGTATTGCGCCTCGTATGAGGGCAATGGCATAGGTCTCGAACTTGACCTGGCGGTTCGTGTCGAACTGGTCTATAGCTTTAATAAGCCCAATTATACCAGCACTGACCAGATCGTCGCGCTCAACATTCGGCGGCAAGCTGGTAACGACTCTTCCAGCCGTAATCTTCACCAAGTATGCGTAGTGCTGGATTAGCAAATCGCGTGCTTTGGCGTCGCCTAAGGCCTTGAATCTGTGCCAGAGCACCTGAAGATCCGGTGCGCTCATGAACGCTCCCTTCGATCGTGCTCAGGACGGCTTTCCCACCTGGAGTACTAATTTCGAGCCTCATTGTACAGGACGCATTACGCCATGTCAACAGAATAGTTTGTCTCGGTTATCTCCTAATACGTCCCTTGCGGCCACAAGATTCCCAGCAAGCAAGAATTCTTAACTGATTATTTAACTGATTATTTATTCAATATACCAATATCAGGCTGCATTAGGCCACAACCTGATGCGATCAGCGATCCGAATTTCTTGCTGTCTGCTAGATCTTGCTACTCGCCAGGCAGCCTTATATAGCGATTCATAATCCCTTGCCGTCCTTAGAATACTAACTCCCTTGCCGTATTCTACTTGACCAACCCCATAAATTGCACCACTTGCAGCTAGATGTTCTAACTCGTTATGAATAATGTTATGAACGGTAGCAACTACAGCAACGTTCCTCAAGTTCGAGCGTCGATCGTGCAATGCGTCTAAATAGACCGGGACAAGATCGCTGCGCCAACTGTTCACGTGAATCACTCTTGGTGTCCACCGAGGTCTGACAGCTTTGAGCGTTTCCAATACAGCCCTAGCGAAGAAAGCGTGAGATTCCCAGTCTTCCCGGCAGATATCGTTTGAGTCGAAAACGTCTCGAAAATATTCCGGACCACCTACCAAGTAGACTAGCACATCTTCGAGAACAGCTGTCTTAACAAATGCGTGCTTGGCCTTACTGCCCGGCCAAGGAATCATGATATTGTCCAGAACAGGCCGCACATTGTAGCGAGCATCATACTCAACCATGGGATAACACGGTATAGCAACGCGTACGGCATGGCGAAGTTTCAAGAGCTCTTTGGACAAAATCCTAACAGTATTTGCCAAACCACTCGCTGTCGCAAAAGGTGCCAATTCCGTCGTTACGAGCAGAACCTTCAACTCTTCGTTACCCTCAGCTTTTCAACCGTTTCAGAGCCTCGTAAGGATTATCGGCATTTGTTCGTCTTATTCTTAATGGATACTTTGCTCTTACGTATCTGTTTAACAAGATTGACTATTGCCAAGTCGTCAAAAAGAGATAATTAGACACAGTTCTACAACTTGCTTCGGTAGCGCTCGGGCGGAGACAATTACGATGCGTTCTGGTTGCGGGAGCAAGAGATTGGGGTCGAGGATAATATCACTCATCAGATTTTAATAAGACAAAAAGGATGATTGGATGCTAATCATTAGGATTGATACGCAAAAGAGCGATATCAATCGATGGCGCAGAAATAGGGCGATGCAACTGAAACCATACTTCGGGGATTGGACCCCGCGGTCCTCTGGCGTAAGATTTCAGCTCTGATTAATTGAATGAATTTTGAATCACAGACGTCGACAAATTCGACCGTCGTGAAAGAATTTTTTACTTTCGACCTTGTCGACAATCAAGCTCTGGGAAACTAAGTGAAGCGCAATTATATCAATTTCCAGTTTCCAAAGTAAAAAGTCGAGAATGGGACAAAGCATTCGTAAAACGCCTTGCACAAAAGAAATTACTGTACTGAGGCTGCTGCTATAAAACACATGTTCCCGTTCTTCTCGCTTAGCTCAAAGAACAACTTTAGAACTCAACTATCAACTCGTCCAGTTTTCTCTTTGGAACATGATGAACGTTCTGTGCATCTCTGTAATACTTGATGTTACCGTCAGGACCAATATCTTCGAGAACAACCTTCTCTGCGGACTTGCCAAGCGCTATTACAAGCAATATCTCGTAGCGTTCGGGAATATTGAGTACTTTGCGCAGAGTGTTCCTATCGATAGAGCCGATCATACATGCTCCTATACCCAGCTCGGCAGCACCCAGACAAATGGTCTGAGCAGCAATTCCATGATCACAACCAAAATCCTTGCGAATATCAGTGTCTCCAAGAATTACAATATAGGCTGAAGGTCTCTCCCCTTCTGAAGGCCCTGGCCAATCGGTAAGATACCCAGCCCAAGCAAGTGTTGGGAATATTGCGGCACATTGTTCCGGCTCGTTGCAGATTATATATTTCAGCGGCTGCAAGTTGGCAGCCGACGGAGTACAACGCGCAAGATCAATCAAATCTCGCAAAGTCTCTTTGGGTATCCGCTCACTTTCGACGAAACGGCGATAGCTGCGATTTGCAAGAACTATATCACGTAGCATGGATTTTCTCCGATTGTATTCTTTCAAGTTTGACTTACACAAAATAAAACATATCCGACCGTCAAAGCTCCTTAATGGTGGTTGGCTCCTGCCAGCTTTCGTGCGTATTCATTACAGGATATTCATTATAGAACACGTATCGATCAACAAGCAACGGCTTGCTGCTCGTTGCATAAGGCTGCGGCCTTATAAAAATGATCTAGGAGGTTGACTAACTCGGAGTCATTTTGCATAAAGCTGTAATTCGGCATAGTGTCACTTGTGCGAAGTTCAATTTCGTTTGTATGCGAGCATGCAAAGGGTATAAAACTTGATAACCAACCATTCCGTAAAACCCGCGGAGTGCTTCAGCAAATGAAGGTCGCAGACAAACTTAAGGCCCTGAGGATCAAGGCTAATCTCATTGCGGATGAAAAAGTGGGATTGATGGAAATTAACGCCGAAGTCCACGATGGCCTCGCTATTCTTACTGGAGAGGTTGAAAATGAGGAGCAAAAACGTATAGCTGAAGAGATTGCTCTTCAAACCGACGGAGTAGAAGAGGTTCGTAACGAAATCAAGATCATCCCCGTGACTCGCAACTGGTTTATACCAGGTAGTCCTAAATACGCCCACCTAGGATACGGACCAGCAGAAGGAAGCTTTGGTGAAACAGCCTTTTCGCTCTCCGGTTCTGAGGAATTTCCTGGGCCCGGTGTTCCTACCAGCGAACAGTTTCCTGGCCAATTTACTGATGCGGAAATCGACGAAGAAATCCATGATCGACTTGCCGCCGAGCCCGAAATCGATACGTCCAAAATCGAATACGCAACAAACAACCAGATTGTCCGTCTTTCCGGTTTAGTCAGGACGCAAGAAGACCTCAACAAACTTCTCGACATTGTCATAAATGTGCGGGGAGTAATGGGTATAGACAGCGATGTAAAAGTAGAACAGGGCGAAGTTGGTACTCCCATTGAGTAAACCTAGCAACAACTCCGCACTCAGCAGACTACACATCGGAACGTGACCGCCTAATGCAAAAAGACTAAACAGTGCTCGGCTTCGCGACGTGAATGTAATACCTATGGCGTTCATTAGGAGAAGGTTACCTCGTTTTTTCAGTCGAATATTTCAGCTACAGAACCAATCACGTCGGGAGGCAGAAAATGCGCTTCGGTGTTGATTACTATCCCGAACATTGGCCAGAAGATCGCTGGGAAACAGACGCCCGTTTGATGCAAGAGGCTGGATTCAATACGGTAAGACTCGCGGAGTTTGCATGGTCGAAGATTGAACCCAAGGAAGGTGTTTTTGAATTTGAATGGCTGCTCCGCATTATTGATATATTATACAAATACGGCATTGAAGTCGTAATCGGTACGCCCACTGCGGCCCCACCCATGTGGCTTTGTACAAATAAGCCAAACATTTTGCGTGTAAACGAAGACAGACTTCGGATAACCCCGAATCATCGCCAACAATGTTGCATAAACCATCCTGACTACAAATCTGCCGCAGATCGGATAGTAACAGCAACAGCAGAAACTCTTGGCAAGAACAAAGCAGTAATTGGTTGGCAAGTCGATAATGAGTTCGGCCCGCTGTGCTACTGTGAAGAATGCAGACGGCAATTTCAAGAATGGCTGGAAGCCAAATACGGTTCTTTGGGAGTACTAAACGAAGCCTGGGGAACCGTTTTTTGGAGCCAAACTTTTACGGATTGGGAGCAGATTCCCCTACCCTGGCGTATAGGCGGACCGCCTAACCCCAGCTTGGCTCTAGACTTTCGAAGGTTTTTCTCTGATTGCTATGCTGGCTTTCTGAAGCGACAGATTGAGATTATACGTAAATTTTCAGACAAGCCCATTACCCACAACTTCATGGGATTGTGGCCAGAAGTTCTTAACTACCAGAAGCTTGCATCCCAGCTAGATTTCGTTTCTTGGGATAATTACCCATTTGGAGGAGCTGATCCGACAGGCGTTTCGGCAAGTCACGATCTTGTGCGCGGATATCTAAACAAAAATTTTTGGGTGATGGAGCAAATGAGCGGTCCCGGCGGATGGAGCGATATGTCGCCTGCGCCTCGGAAAGGCAGGATAAGGGCATGGACATATCACGCAATAGGTCGGGGAGCAGACGGGATTATCTATTTCCGATGGCGGCCATGCCGAAGTGGACTGGAGCAATACTGGCATGGTATCCTTAACCACGACGGGTCCGTAAGCCGTAGATATTATGAGATCAAACAAACACGAGACGAGCTCAAACGGTTCGAACATCTAATTGAAGGAACCACAATCGATGCGCAAGTTGCCTTTATCAACGATTATGATAGTCGATTCGCATTTCAATACCAGCGCGGCAATCAAGCCTTTTCTTATACTAGTTTGCTACTTACACTTTATAGGAGCTTCTATAATCGTAACATACCGGTAGATATCATTTCTTCGATCAAAGATTTATCTCGTTACAAAATTGTCGTCGCGCCAGCACTGTTTGTTCTCACCGAGGACGTCGCTGAAAACTTGAAAGAATACGTCAGATCGGGTGGAACTTTGGTAATTACATTCAGAAGCGCTGTAAAGGACGCAACCGGCCTGATCTACAACGAACAGCTACCGGCCCGGCTGCAAGATGTATTCGGAGCGATTGTTAAAGAATACAATTCTCCGCATCCTGACGAAGTCACCACGCTTTGGGGACTATCCGAAGCGGTAGATGGACATTGCGCCAAGGCAAGTGTATGGCTAGACATAATGGAGCTTCGCGGAGCGGAACCGTTGATAAAATACGATGCAGGGTTCATGCCAGGTAGTATCGCGGTTACTAGAAACCGATTTGGCAAAGGCACAGCGTACTACATCGGCACACAAATGGCTCAAGACTGCTGCGATTTATTGACGGAAATGATTATCGCGGGCGCTGGAGTTTCGCCTGGGATTGAGACGCCAGAAGGTGTAGATGCATCAGTCCGTAAAGGCCCTTTAGGTTCTCTGTTGTTTATCACAAATCATACTGAGCGACCTGCATCGATTCCTCGTCCGAAAGGCTATATTACAGATATGATCGCAGGCGGTCCTGCCCCGGACATAATTCATCTCGATTCCTATGAGATCGCAGTATTGGGTAGTTGAAATCGCGGGACCGGATTTTTGATTAGACAAGAGAATCCCGTGGGAAGCTAAATTAGCAGTAAGCTAACGGGAGGCGATAGTATGCGACCGCAGACAGAACGTTTGGTCGAGATAGAATCCGAAGACGCAAAGCTTCAGGGAATGCTAGGACTGCCTGAGGGTACGAATGGCGTAGTTCTATTCGCCCACGGCAGCGGGAGTGGACGGTTTAGCCCCCGAAACCAATTTGTAGCAAGCATATTGCGCGAGAGAGGATTTGGCACCCTGCTTATTGACCTTTTGGAAGAAAGAGAGTCGGAAGATCGAGACAAGGTCTTCGACATAGACTTGCTCGCGAATCGACTAATGAGCGCAACCGAATGGCTGCAGTTAGACGACGCCACAAGAGAACTTTCGATTGGCTATTTTGGTGCAAGCACCGGTGCAGCAGCTGCTCTCCAAGCAGCAGCAAAATTGGGTGATGATATCGCTGCAATCGTTTCACGTGGCGGAAGGCCTGATCTGGCGATGGACTATCTTGATCAAGTAACTGCCCCCACACTACTGATTGTTGGTGGACGAGACTATCCTGTTATACCGCTGAACCAGCAAGCATATGAAAAGCTGAAAGCACCCAAAGAGTTGGTGATCGTCCATGGTGCGACCCACCTCTTCGAAGAACCCGGCGCCCTAGAAGAAGTAGCAAAGCTAGCGGCGGATTGGTTTGATAAGTACCTTTAGAATTAGATTAAGCAAGCTCTGCAATTCGGAGGGAATGGAATATATATTCCATTCCCTCCGCGTTAAAAATTTGTCGCCTTATCTTATCAACCCGTGACTATTCCTCTACCTTAACCCAGCTTTCGGTTTCGGCACTCTTCTCAACGGCTTCAAGAACAGCCTGGCATTTTAGTCCGTCATAAAAGTTCGGCGTCGGGTTCTCATTTGTCGCGATGCCGTTCATGAGGTTGTATACCTGATGCACGAATGTGTGCTGCCAACCGATTATGTGTCCCGCAGGCCACCAACCCTTGATGTAAGGATGGGGCGGATCGGTAACAAGGATCTTTTTCCAACCCTGTCGGTCAGGATCATCCTTGCGATTGAACCATTCAAGTTCATTGAGACGTTCGAGATTCCAACGGATGCTACCTTCACTCCCATTAATCTCGAAGCGGTTGCCATTGCGATTGCCTCCAGCAAAACGTGTAGCCTCGAACGTGCCAATCGCCCCATTCTTGAACTTAGCCAAGAAAAGTGTAGCATCGTCGACTGTTACTTCGCCCATTGTATCGGCTGCTTCAGCTCCAAGGCCACCGGTGGTAGCTGCGAGTTCTGGTCGTTGCTTGATGAACGTCTTCATAAGGCCGCATACCGAGTCGAACTCGCCGCACAAGAAACGAGCAAGGTCAATTATGTGAGCGTTTAGATCGCCGTGAGCACCTGAGCCTGCAAGCTCTTTCTTAAGTCGCCACACGAGCGGGAATTTTGGATCCATAATCCAATCCTGCAGATAAACCGCTCGGAAGTGATAAGGAGTGCCAATAGCACCTTCTTCGATCATTTTCTTGGCCAATGCGACTGCAGGCACCGCACGATAATTAAAATCGATCATGTGGATCACGCCTGCTTCTTCGACAGCCGCAATCATCTCCTTGCATTCGGCAACGTTCATTGCCATAGGCTTTTCACAAAATACGTGCTTGCCTGCTTTTGCAGCCGCAATAGCAATCTCTTTGTGCGTGTTATTGCCGGTACAGATGTCGATCAAATGGATGTCATCCGCGTTGACTACCTTCTCATAGCCCTCGCTTGCACGTTCCCAACCGAATACTGACCGAGCTGTTTCTGCCTCTTCAAGTGTAATAGCTGCGATCTCCTTCATAACCGGAACTGCCTTTACATCCGGAAATGCGAAGGCTACATCTCTATAACCTACACTGTGGGCCTTGCCCATGAAGGCCGCGCCTACCATACCAACGTTAATCTCTTTCTTTGCCACTAATCTTCCTCCTAATCCGATTGGGTTAATACTTGTGATAACTACACCTTGACAGAGTGAAAGGTTGCTAGCACAAGCCTGCACTTCTTAGGTTTAAACAAACTCGTGCTTGGCACCTTAAAACTCTTGCGGTTCTATTTTGGCGCAAACGCCGGAAATGTCAAGTGCGTTAATAAGCGCAGGCTAAAATGTAGGCTTACCATATATGTGGCACACTTGAGTTATTATTAGTCCACTAGCATTGGACGTGGAAAAGAGGCTTAGGAACTCTGACCATTCGCCCGAATTCGAAGCAAAGCTCGTCGCGTTCGAAATTCGACACAAGCTCATAGCACCGGCAATGCCAAGACACAATGGCAAAGGCGAGAGGTCACATCGCACCGATAAGTAACGCTTCTACGAATGGTAGGCAATTCTTTAGCATGAAATATCTCAAAGAGCAAACCAACCGATACATTAGACAGTCAAATCGACATCCACTGTCTTGCCACGGTTGGCGATCCACACAAGCATTTGTTGGAAAACTAAATGTATCTGGTGCAACACATCATTGACAAGCCTACATGGTCTCCTCTAAAGTCGTTTTCTAAATCTCAACTTCAGCAGATTTTGGCCAACCTCTCTAACTGCTCCATATAAATTCCAACTATTTTTAAACTACCTAATGTTTACGCAACAACCACAAAGAGTATAATATCAGATGAGCTCGACTGGTTCGCTGCCATGATTGAAGAGGAAGTCATATTCAAAACATCTCGTGGCCTAAGGCTCTCCGGCGTACTGCTCGCACCTGATGGGGAGCAATTGCGTGACATAGTTATTTTCGCTCATGGTACCGGCAGCAACAAGAACAGCCCACGAAACCGCGGGATTGCTGAAAAGCTGTTAAATGCAGACATAGCTTCGTTCCTGTTTGATTTCACCGGTCACGGCGCGAGTGATGGAATTTTCGAACAATCAACACAAGACCAACAATTTGATGACCTAATAAGTGCACTTGATTTTATAGATAAGCAGACATTCGTTCAGACGCGATTCATAGGAGTAAACGGATCATCGACCGGAGCAACAGTCGCCATCCGAGCAGCCGCTGAGGATCCTCGAATACAGGTAATAGTGCTTCGTGTTCCTCGCAACTTTGGCATAATGCAATACGTCCCGCTCGTGCGCGCACCAACGCTTATCATCCAAGGAAGCGAAGACCTGGTGGTTCTTCCGGAAGCACGAGAGATTTACGAAGCGCTAACCTGCCCAAAGGAGTTTCATCTGGTTCAAGGAGCCGGCCATTTGTTTGAGGAAAAACCAGAGTTTTTGCAAGAAATGACAGAAGCAACATGTAAGTGGTTTATAAAGTGGTTTGATTATATTGGAAAAACCGAATAGGAGAACCAGCGATGAGCAATATGAAAGCAGTAGTGGTGGACCACAGTGCTCCCGGACATATAGCAATCAAAGAAATCAAAATGCCATCCCCTAATTCATCGGAAGCACTTGTTAGAGTAGCAGCAACAAGTCTTAACTTGGGCGAAGTGCGTTATGCCAGATCGATGGGTGATGGTCAACAGATTGGCTGGGATATAGCCGGTGTGGTAGAGCAGCCTGCTGCAGATGGATCGGGGCCATCTGCAGGGGCACGCGTCGTAGGATTCCTTAGATCAGGAGCATGGGCTGAGTTCGCAGCGGTGCCAACCCATGCTCTTGCCGAAATTCCCGAGAATGTGTCTTTTGCCCAAGCAGCGACATTGCCTGTTGCTGGATTGACAGCTTTGTATGTACTCGAAAAGGGCAAAGGTCTACTAGGCCGTCCAATACTAGTGACCGGAGCAAACGGCGGTGTTGGACTATTTGCTTGTCAACTTGGCAAACTTATGGGCGCAAAAGTAGTCGGCCTAATAAGACGAGAGCAATATTCGGAAATGGTTCGTTCAGCCGGAGCTGAACATGTGGTTATAAGTGAAGACGGCTCCAATGCGCGCGAATATGGCCCTTACAGACTTATTGCTGAATCGGTAGGAGGGGCGGTGCTGACTAACACAATCAAACAGCTCGCACCGGATGGTATCTGTGTCTCATTTGGCGCATCGGCTCAAACCGAAGCAACGCTGGACGTAAGAACGTTTTATACAACGCAAAGAGCATCTTTATACGGGTTTATACTTTTTCACGAGCTAGGACTTGAACCGGCCGGAGTCGGACTCGCTAGGCTTGTGCAATTAGTTTCCGAAGGCAAACTGAAAACATTTATTACTGTGGAAGATTCTTGGGAACGAATCGGCCAAGTTGCGCTTGACTTGTGGGAACGACGAATAGCCGGAAAAGCCGTACTCCATATGGATTGAGGTTGTGAGTTGAAAGTCGAAAGATCGCAGATAAAACGTTATCTCGCCTATTTAGAAGATGAACGCAACAGCGCAGCAATTTATGCAAGTCTTGCAGATTTGGAAAAAGATGAACGGCTGGCCAGCATCTACAGACGGCTTGCCGAGACCGAACAAGCACACGCAGAATCGTGGGAGAAAAAGCTTCGCGAGGCTGGCGTAGAACCGCCCAAGTTCAAACTAAATTGGCGAGCGCGAATATTAATTTGGCTTGCATCGCGGCTAGGTATTAACGCCGTGCTTCCAACTCTTGTGGTCGGCGAAAACAATGCAACAGATGGCTACAGTCAAGAACCCGGCGTTGAAGATATGAGTTCAACGGAACGATCTCACGCGCGCTTGCTTCGACAGATCGGGACAACATCGCGAACCGGCGTCGAAGGGGGCATACTTGCGCAGATTGAAGGTCGGCATAGAGCAGCGGGAGGCAATGCTCTAAGAGCTGCAGTACTCGGAGCCAGCGACGGTCTGGTATCGAACTTCAACTTGGTGATGGGTGTAGCAGGCGCACAACTGGCTGCTGGAACAATACTACTAACCGGTCTCGCGGGATTGCTTGCTGGGGCTATTTCTATGGCGCTGGGCGAATATATCTCGGTCCAGAGCTCGCGCGAACTCTACCAGAAACAAATTGCCACCGAGGCTGAAGAAATCGAGAATGCTCCAGAAGAAGAAAAAGAAGAGCTAGTTCTCATCTATCAAGCGCGTGGTTTAGATGATAAGTCCGCCCGATTGCTTGCAGAGAGTTTGATGAGCAATAAGGAAAGTGCACTTGCAACACTTGCACGAGACGAGTTGGGCGTGGACCCTGAAGAGCTTGGCGGATCGGCGTGGGAAGCCGCTATAACTTCGTTCCTATTGTTTGCAGTTGGCGCAATTGTCCCCGTAATTCCATACCTATTTATGGAAGGCACGCCCGCGGCAGCGGTAAGTGCGGGAATGAGCACCCTTGGATTGTTTCTGATTGGCGCCGCAATTACATTGTTTACGGGAAAACCTGTATGGTATTCCGGGTTACGACAGATGGCATTCGGTCTCGCGGCAGCGGCAGCAACGTTTTCCATTGGAAGACTAATCGGTGTAACAGTAACAGGCTAAGCTCAGGTAGATAATGAAACTAATGCCGATTGCACGGACGTAGAATTTCACGAACTCGATATTATACCGGCACCCTCAGAAGGACTGCAAGTAAAAATAACCGAGTCTAGGTCGGAAGGAGTGGGTATACCTCGAGTCGGTAGGTAATTATTGTAGTAATCGTACCAAATACCTTCCGTCAGTTTCTGCGCGTTTGCCGCCGATACTAATGCAACAGCGCAACCACCGAATCCCGCTCCGGTAAGTCTTGCGCCAAGCGCACCATGGCGTCTCATAATCGAAACCATCTCGTCCAGTTCTGTACAGCTAACTTCGTAGTCCAGCGCACAACTAGAATGAGATTCGTTCATTAACGCGCCAAGCTTCTCCGCATCGCCTACTTCGGACGCCCTAGCCGCGTTTTCAACACGGTCCGCCTCAGAAAAGACATGTCGGCAACGCTTTTTGGGACAAAAACCCTCCTTCGGAGGATTCATAATAGTTCCGTCACGCTGAACGAGGCATTTCTGCGCCAGATCGTTCTCTGATAATCCTATATAATCCGCCGCGTCGGCAAGCGAAATCGGGTCGTCAGGTAATTTATCCAAATAATAACGCCAGTCGGATACGCGATCAAGGAAGTGCTTTAGGAGTATCGCATCGGTCAAGTCATATTTCGTGGAAGCCGAGCGTTTGAGCATCTCCAATCCCAGCCGACATTCGGCCACGCGAGTATTGTAGACAAGCCTTGCACCACCGGTCTTGTTTGCAGTGACCATAGTGTTGCCAATCACAAACAAATAATTCTCAGGAAGCTTGATGGGACGCGTAGTCAGCGGAAAGAAATCGATTTTCAAAGCAGAACCTTTCACAGCAAGCAGCGAAACTGCTTGGTCCATCCCTCCACCCTGTGTACCCACATATCGCTCGCCATATGCAAGCAAGTCCGCCAACTCCAGCTTAGTTATGTTTAGATGCCTTGAAAGAACATAAGCAACTGCAACTACAAGTGCCGAACTACTCGACAGCCCGGAACCTGAAGGTATATTGCCGCCAACAGCACCGCGAATTCCCCCCAAAGGCAGAGCGCCAGGCTCGTGCTTTTCTGCCCACTCCCAAACGGCCTGCGCCGCTGCTTTGGCATAGTTGCCCCAATGACCTGTCTCATAAGGAGGAATGTTGGAAGAAAGATCGAAGCTGATCGGCGGATATGAAGGATCGACATTTACTAACTCCACCACAGGCTGTTCGTGCGGAGTGAAAGCAATCACGATCTCGCGGTCAAGAGCCATGGGCATAACTGGAAGGCCATTATAATCAGTATGCTCGCCGATAATGTTGACCCGCCCCGGTGCGCGAACAAACGTCATACCCCGAAAAACACCGAATGTACGCTCGAAACAAACTTTTACTTCATCGTATAAGCGATGGCTCTCCATTTTGCAGTTATTCCTCAATTCTAAGAAGTTCGGCAGCCGCGTCGATGTCTTCGACTCGGCCGACATCCTTCCAAAATCCCTGCAGATAGTAAGGATAAATAATAAATCCGTCTTCGATCATTTGATTCATAGCATCAGGAAGTTCATACTCTCCTCGGTATGATGGTTCCAAACGCTCAAGATATCTGAATATAACGGGATCGAAGACAAAAAGACCAGAGCTGTTCATATAAGTAGGTGACGTGCCAGGCGGAGGCTTCTCGATAATCTGTTTGACCCTACCACGATTATCGATTTTTACGTCTGCACCGGTACATGGATCAAGAACTTCGTTTAAGGTTATAACAGCTCCGACTCGGTCGCCTGATCCCTCAGTCATTCTAATAGCCAATAAGAATGTGTCCTTTGCTTCTCGATAGTTCACGCTTGACATAATTACGTCTGCAAAGGTCATAATAATCGGTTCATCGCCGACAAACTCGCGTGCAGATGCAAGTGCTGCCCCGGTTCCGTATTTTTCTC
>Ga0197142_1003519_pt1 | contig 13081 bp, 12 predicted proteins | sample GBS60_MetaG_FD_148614 | JGI IMG/M metagenome (GOLD analysis project Ga0197142, IMG submission 148614) | Sediment microbial communities from Great Boiling Springs, Gerlach, Nevada, United States - GBS 60_MetaG | ecosystem: Environmental > Aquatic > Thermal springs > Hot (42-90C) > Sediment... | reverse complement strand
GCAACTTCGAAATACGCGATTATCCGAAGCCGTGGGCCACAAATGGCGCGCGCGGTAGAGCACACAATATCATCAACTCGTTGTGGATCGATGCCAACGTGATGGAAGAACTGAATCGGCGACTGCAGGCAAAGTATCTAGAGGCGGAGCGAACTGAAATCAGATATCACGAATACAGAGTTGATGACGCGGACTTGGTACTGGTTGCCTATGGAAGCCCGGCTAGGATTTGTCGAACCGTCGTTGATCTGGCTCGCGAAGAAGGTATGAAGGTGGGTTTGTTCCGTCCTATCACTTTATTTCCGTTCCCCAAACCGCAGATAGCCGATCTTGCACGGAGCGGGAAGCGATTTCTGACGATAGAAATGAGCGCAGGGCAGATGGTAGAAGATGTTAAACTATCGGTAAATGGGATGGCCGAGGTCGCGTTTTATGGTCGCACTGGAGGCTCGGTCCCTACGCCTACGGAAATTCTGAACCGGGTTCGCGCAATGTTTGGCAAACCACCTGTGGTAAGCCACTACCAGCGTTTTAAAGGAAGGATAGAACACTGACCTACGGAAACCAGATAGACGGAGATGAAATTTCAAAAATGCGATTTTGAGCTTCATCTTAAGCAAACTCGTAGAAGTCGCAGTCTATTGATCTTGATAGAGGAGTAGAGAATGCAAAAGGTTTTCGAGCGCCCAAAAGGCCTTACTGATAAAGAGTTTGCATACTGCGCAGGCTGTTTGCATAGCGTCGCCCACCGTATGATCGCCGAAGTGATGGACGAATTGGACATTATTCACAACACTATTGGCATCTGCCCAGTCGGATGCTCGGTGTTTATGTATGAGTATATGTCCTGCGACATGATCGAGGCTGCCCATGGACGCGCTCCTGCCGTTGCAACAGGAGTGAAGCGCGTGCTGCCAGATCGTGTTGTTTTTGCGTATCAAGGTGATGGCGATCTGATATCAATAGGGACGGCGGAAACAGTGCATGCAGCCGCTCGAGGTGAGAATATAACGGTCATATTCATAAACAACACCACATACGGCATGACCGGCGGCCAGATGGCGCCCACAACGTTGCTCGGGCAGAAGTCCACAACGTGTCCTGCCGGACGCAATCCCCAAGTCAACGGCTATCCCATACGAGTGTGCGAAATGCTTGCCACACTCGACGGGCCGTCATACATAGAACGAGTAGCACCGACATCACCCGCCGGACTTGCAAAGACTAAGAAAGCCATAAAGAAAGCATTCCAAAATCAAATCGAAGGTAAGGGATTTTCACTTGTTGAAGTGCTCTGTAATTGCCCAACTCAGTGGAAGATGACGCCGATTGAGTCTTTTCGTTGGATAGATGAAAATATGGCCAAGGTGTTTCCGCCTGGCGTATTTGTAGATAAGTGAAGGGGTTTTTCGCTCGTGAACAGACACCAAGAGGTAATCATAGCTGGAATGGGCGGCCAGGGCGTGATGGTTATAGGTCAACTTCTGGCTCACGCAACGCTTCTGGAAGGGCGTAACGTGGTCTGGTTCCCAGCCTATGGTCCTGAAACTCGCGGAGGCACGGCAGATTGTACGGTGATAATTTCCAGCGAGGAGATTGGATCGCCCGTTTCGTCTTCTCCTGATACTTTGATTGCGCTAAACCAAACTATGTTGGACAAGTTCGCACCGTCCGTGAAACGCGAAGGAATAATTCTCGTAAACACTTCTCTAGCGCAACCGCCAAACTATCGGGACGACTGCAAAATAGTGGAGATTCCCGCAAGCGATATCGCGGCCGAGTTAGGAAATTCGAAAGCGGCAAACATGGTAATGCTAGGAGCCTACGTGCATCTCGTGAGGCCCGTTGCTATGGAATCGATCGAAGCCGCGATGCCGGAAGTATTGCCCAAAAGACATCACAGCTTTATCCCGCTAAATAAAGCCGCACTAGCTAGGGGGGCCGCGCTGGTTAGCTAGGCCCCCGGCCTCTAGATTATGTGCGGCGACTAAATACTACTCAACAGCCAACTGCTTGGCGCGTTTTTCAGCCAGTTTCGCTTTCTTCGCAGCTTTGCGTTCTTTTATACTCTTCTTCTGAGCCTTTGGTTCCTTTCTAATAGATTTGTCTTTCATGCCTGATCACCCATGCTACTGTCGGAGTTGCTCGGGTACATCGGACAATTTAATCTTGATGTTAATCGTTTTGCCCTTACGCACTATTTTAAGCGCCAGCACGTCGCCAGCACGCGCTTTTCTCAGCACATCTTGCATATCTGCGACACTTTCAATACTCTTGCCAGCGGCTTCGATTATCACATCGCCAGGTTTGATGCCTGCTTCTGCAGCCGGACTGTTTTGGTAGACCTCGACAACCAATGCACCGTTGGTGTTTTCAAGGCCCAATCGCTGAGCCAAACGCTCCGAGATATCCCAGAATTGCATACCACTCCAGCCGTGCCTGACCCGACCAAACTTGATGATCTCCTCAACAACCGGCTTAACGTGCGATGCACCGATGGCAAATCCTATGCCTTCGGCACCTTTGATAATGGCCGTGTTTATCCCTATCACTCTGCCGTTGATATCGCACAGCGGCCCGCCAGAATTACCCGGATTAATTGCAGCGTCCGTTTGTATCAGCCCATCAAGTCTGCCACCGTAATCTGACGGCAAAGATCGATCTAGTGCACTCACTACACCAACCGTAACTGTATTCCTGAAACCGAACGGGTTTCCGATGGCTATCACCCATTCGCCTATGACGAGATCGTCACTTGAGGCCAATTCAGCTTGTGGCAAATTCTTGCCTTCGATCTTCAAAACGGCTATGTCGTATTGAGGATCGGCTCCGACTATGGTAGCTTCATAGGTCTGCTTATTCGGCAAGCTTACTTTGATTTCGCTCTTGCGCCCTATGCAATCGTGAACCACGTGCTCATTTGTCACCACATAGCCTTTCGCCGCATCCACAATCACACCCGAGCCTTGACCTTTGCTTGGCACCAAACGAGTAAAAGGGTCGCTGCCGAAAAGATCCTCAAACGGGTCCCATAGTCCGAATACCGATTGCCTGCGTAACACTAGAGTGTCAATATTAACTACAGCAGGTCCGACTCGCTTTACAGCATCAACAACTGGATTGCTGCTTCCGGCAGATGTTCCGACGATGCTGACATTACCCGCAGTATTGGCTGTTAAAACTGAGGTTGCTTCTTGACTACCTGGTGTGAGGTAAGACGGAGCCGACAGATCGCTGCCGACCATGGCACCTATAAGTCCCGCAACGAAACATATTGCAGCTAGACCAGCTTGTTTCATTGTTATTATCCTAATTTGTCATTTGCGTATTGTTCGATCTTTCTGAGTGTTGCCAGTGAGGTCCGACGTCTCTCCAAAGCTTGACCTACCTTTATCGATAACAACTCGAAGACGTCCACACCCGGAATGTTCTTTTCAACGTAGTCGAACGCACCGCGCTTCATGCACTCAACTGCATTAGCTACATTCCCATAGGCAGTAAGCACAATAACTTCACTGAACACGTCCGTAGTAAGTGCGGCCCGAAGCACTTCGAGACCACTAGTGGGCGACTCCATTACCATATCGGTTACAATCACATCGTATGGCGGATTGTGAGTCTTGATGGCCTCAATACCTGCAGCCTGGCTGTCGGCAACGTCCACTTTATAGCCGTCCCGTTCCAACCGGCGCTTTACGGCTGTTCGCACAGCCTCTTCATCGTCGATTACGAGTATTCTACACACCGAGCTTCCTCCACTTTGGCTCTAATTCATTTATTTATGACTGATCTAGTATTTATGACTGATCTAGATTGCGACTGTTCCGCTTGATTTTTACATAATTCTTAAATCTTATAGCTTATTTCGTTTAGCTCTCGATAAAGAACTTGTTATTTGCGCCTGCTTTCATAGGGCAAAAGAATAGTGAACTTTGCACCTTTGCCGGGCTTTCCATGCTCGTAGATCACGCCGTTGTGCGCTTCTACAATGCCTTTTACTATCGATAGCCCAAGCCCCATTCCTTTCGCGCGCGAGCTGTAGAACGGATTGAAAATCTTGGGTTTTCTTTCAAGCTCTATACCAGGGCCTGTATCTTCGAAGCGCACCTGCACATAGTGACCAGATTGCTGAGAAGGCTTAAGCCATTTCTTGCTTCTCGCATCAGCGTATGAGGTCGATATCTTGATTTCGCCTCCTTCAGGCAAAAAGTTAATGGAGTTCTCCAAGATTTCCGTAAAGCAACGTTTGAGCTTCTTAGGATCAGCCTTGATCGGCGGCAATCCTGGTCTAAGTTTAAGCTCGAGTTTTGTCGGCGAGCGTTTTGGAAAGCCTTCTTCTACAGCTTCGCGAACAAGTTGGTTTAGATCTGATTCCTGAAGTTCTACCTGCGTACACTTAACGAATTCCCGAAACTCGTTGAGAATCTCTTCTAGCAGAAATATGCCTTTGTTGATGCTTTTAATTAGATCTTCCGCCTCAGGAATACTCGCACCGGATTCTTTGAGAACATACTCCAGCTCGTTTATATCTCCCTTTATCGCGAAGATGCGATTTCCGATCATGTGCGCTGAACGTGCCGAGGTTTCTCCCCAAGCGGCCAGACGTTCTGATCTTACGAGCTGGTCTATAAGACGGCGGTTATCCAGCGCAATACCCAACTGTGAAGCTATAGTGGTAAGTATGGTCTCATCGTCTTCGGTGAATTCATTCGGGAACCATTTGTAAGGGCTCTTCTTTCGCTGGACCCTGATGACTCCTATAACTCCTCTATGAATGCGAATAGGTACCGCCATATAGGCCCCGACCTCGCTGGCGGGTAGTTCTTCGAATCGACCCTTCCATCTTGGATCCTTAGAAGGATCAACCACCCTAACCGTTACTCCGTGTTGAGCCGTCCACCCCGTCAAACCCTCTCCAAGGGCGTATGAAGCTTGACCGACCCATTTCTTAAGAGGGCCACGAGACGCACGCAGCACCAACTTATCTGTTACGACATCAATCAAGAAAAGTGAACAGTCTTCGAATTTGAGCACATCTGCCGCGACGTCGATAACCTTTTGCAATATTTCGTCGGGTTCGGAGTATCGGCTAAGCTCCTTGCCTATCTCGACTAGTGCCGCTTCGCGTGCACGATGGTCGGACATTGTTATGGCGATCATAGCAAGATCAGCAATCGCTTGAAGCATACGTTCATGATCTTCGCTGAATGCTCCGAAATCGGTACTCTCAATATTGAACACTCCTCGGATTCGTCCGAACTTATCGACAAGCGGAACGGCTATTTCGCTTCTAACATCAGCGAAAAACTCTATGTAGTAGGGATCTTCGATTACATTAGGAGAGTTATAAGGCTTACCTGTGGCAGCAACCAGACTGGTAATGCCTCCGCCGGTATCCTCCGACACTTTGAGTCGCCCGAGTCTTTTTTCTTCAGTCCACCCGATTCCAGCCGTATAGCGTACGTCCAGCTCACCGCGATCGTGATCGGCGATAGCCAGAAATCCTCGAGTAGCCGCACATGCTTCAACCGAATGCTCCAGTATGCCCTGTAACACATCGTCGATGGAACTGCCGGTAGCAACCAAGCGGCTAACCTCGGCAAAAAGTTTAGGATCGGCCCCATGCTCAGAAATAGGATTGTCCGAACTCATATCTGCTCCCACTAAACGAACCGGCAACGTGTATCATCAGCGCACTGCCCAAAGCAGTATACCAAAACTGACTGAAGGGTGAAAAGCGCGAAACTCGCAAAGGGATTTGGTTCTGTTTATTATAACTAACCGATCATGCAGAACCTTCAATCGGTTATGAAACAGCAAATCACGGATTGTCCATCCAAGACTAACCACTAATTAACCTATTTTCCTCGATTGACACTCGTTTCATGCGTCGAGTATACTTAACGCAGGCATGCTCGGTTTTATGAGTACCGATAGGTCTATGAGAGACGACGCGTCAATAAGCAACAGAAACAAGCGTAATGAAGTTGTCGGAGATATATTGCACGACGTCGGGAACGAGCTTGCGGCTGTGGTTTCGGTCCCGGGGGAGATAACCTACAAAACGCTCTCCCAGTTCTTTGAGTTCATCGGCGATTCCTCGCTTCTCCTTGTGCGCACTGTCGGGTTTATTCTTCGCGGGGCGGTCGACTTGCGGGATACTATCTGGCAAATGGCAATAATTGGAGTAGCCTCACTGCCGATAGTTTTGGTAACAGTAGCATTTTCGGGAGCAGTTTTGTCTCTTTATATGTCCCAGCTTGTAGTAAAGTGGGGCGTGGGAAGCTATACTGGCGCGGTAGTAGGACTTTCGATTGCACGCGAGATAGGACCTGTGCTTACGGCTGTTGTAGTTGCGGCGCGTTCGGGTAGCGCCATTGCTGCCGAGTTGGGTTCGATGAAGGTAACTGAGCAAATAGACGCTCTGAGAGCACTTGCCGTCAGTCCTGTGCAATATCTGGTAGTACCGCGTTTGCTCGCGGCGATGATTATGTTGCCATTAATTGCTGTGCTTGCGGACATAGTCGGCACATCTGCAGGTTATTTGGTTGCGGTTGTTAACGGAGTCGCAGGAGGAGGTTATATCAGCAGTTTGAAAACACAAGTCCTTCCGTCGGATGTAGTGTTGGGACTTGTTAAGACGATATTCTTCGCCGTGGTGATCGTGATAGTTGGATCGCAACAAGGACTGCAAACCAAGGGTGGAGCAACTGGTGTGGGCAGATCAACCACTAATGCGGTAGTTATATCGATAGTGGTAATATATATTCTAAACTTTTTCTTGGCCTACATAATGTTCGGCGGCAAGACGGCATTCCTGTGATTACTGCGATTGAGCTCTCATATAGAGTCGCCGGGAAGACGATTCTTCGAGGCGTTAACTTGCACGTTGACAAGGGTGAAACGCTGGCCGTAATGGGCATGTCGGGAGCTGGAAAGAGCACTCTCTTGAAATGCCTGGGAGGACTCCTTAGGGCAGACGCAGGCCGAATATTGATCGGTGACACGGACATATCCCAGTTGCGAGAAAGTGAGCTGGACCCTATCCGTAAGAGAATCGGAATGGTGTTTCAATATGCGGCTTTGTTTGATTCTCTGAATGTCTTCGAAAACGTTGCGTTCGGCTTGCGAAGACATACACGCCTTTCGGAAGAGGAAATAGCCGAGGCGGTAAGATCGAGATTGGCAATGGTAGGCTTGTCCGGAACTGAACAGCTTATGCCTTCGGAACTCTCAGGAGGAATGCAAAAGAGAGTAGGACTGGCAAGGGCATTGGCACTCGATCCTGAAATAGTGCTCTACGACGAGCCAACGGCCGGTCTTGACCCGATCACCTCGGCAACGATTGCCGAGCTGATTGTTAAGACTGGCAACGAACTGTCGGTGGCGTCTGTATTGGTCACGCACGATATTCCGACCATCAAGCGCACAGCTACCCGTATTGCTATGCTGCATGAGGGCCGAATAGTCGCAGAAGGAACAGTAGAAGAAATGGAGCGTAGCGAAAATCCTATTGTTAGACAGTTTATGGAAGGCAACACCGAAGGACCGATTCGTATTAACGGCTAGTCGGTTTAGGGTTTGGGAGAGCTCTGACAGTGAGGCTAAGAAGCGAAGCTAAAGTAGGTTTGATGGTCTTCATAGGGATTGTAGCCCTTATTTTCGTTTACTGGTTCCTGGGAGGTCTGCGACTCAGAGCTGCAAGTTATCCTATCTACGGCATTTTCCCGAATGCTCAGCGGCTCGACCGAGGCGCCATTGTACGCATGTCGGGAGTCGAAATCGGGATTGTGTCTCGTACTAGTCTGGTAGATAACAAGGCTCGAGTGGAAATGCGAATTGACAACGCGTGCAAAGTTCCTGTCGATTCGATAGCGCGAATAACCACGGGCGGCTTCATAGGCGAAAATTACATCGAAATATCGCCAGGCAAGAGCAAAAAACCAATCCGAGCCGGCACAAGAATACGAACAGCCGTAGTCACACAGCCTGAACAGTTAATGGAACAAACTGGCGAATTATTAAACGATCTGCGTGCATCTGTCAAGGGTTTGAACAAACTACTCGGAGACGAGCGCATGATCGCCTCGATAAAAGACACCGTTGCTACCATCAATAGCGCCGCCCACTCCGCAGAATCGCTTGCCAAACGATCCAAAGAAATAGTAGACCAGGCGGCACCCCAATTTGCATCGACGATGGCCAATCTGAACAATGCAAGCGCCAATGCTGCAGATCTCACGGCCCAGGCAAAGCAAATGTTTGCCAGAGATGTCCGCCCTAAAACTAATAGACTCTTTGAGCAGACTGAAAACACGATCCGTAACCTAAACGAGGCGATATCACAAGCTCGTCAGTTAGTTGCAGCTTTAAATCGGCGCACGGATAACGTAGATGAGGTACTTGCTAAGGTTAGCCAAGCGTTGGACAACTTAAACCGCGCAACGGCAAATACCGCGGAGATGACGGCAAAGCTCAACGACGCTGGCACAGGAATTAGAGATCTTGCAACAGATCCACAGTTACAAGAAAACCTACGGATGACCATTCGAAATGCTGCGGAGGCCAGTGCTGAAGCAAAGGAACTGTTGCAGAGCCTAAACAAGCGATTCGGTCGAAGGACCTCCGTCGAACCCGAAACTAAGCGAAAGGCAATTGAAAGCGGCACCGGTATAAACTCGCTATGGAACGCGGATACCGGCAACTATCGGTTTGACGTCTATTATACGCTGCTACGCGGGCAAGATGCGTTGTATCGAATAGGCGGTTATAATATCGGGGAAAATACGAAAGGCATACTCCAAGCAGGTCGGTTAATAGGCTCCGGGGGCGTGTTGCGTTATGGTCTATATGCTTCTCGTATAGGTGTTGGCTGCGATTGGCCAATTGGCAATAATGCTATTTTATCTGTTGATTTGTTTAGACCTAATGAGCCAGAAGCCGAAGTTCGAGGTATTCTAGGACTTTCGGGGCCGATTGGAATCTATGCAGGCATTTCGGATGTTTTCCATAAAGACAACAGCAATTTGCTTTTTGGATTGCAATATCGAAATTAACGCTGCAACGAAACTTTGCAGTTAGTAAGATCGCCTATTGCTTCTGTAAATAAAAGGAGATCAGCTGATGAAAGTAATCCTTACGCGCGACATTAAAGACCTTGGTAAGTCGGGCGACGTCGTCAACGTGGCGGAAGGCTATGCTCGCAACTTCCTTCTGCCGCGAAAGTTTGCGATTATCGCCGACGCAGGCGCTTTGGCGAACCTGGAGAAAAAACGCAGACTGTTGGAGCTTAAAGGAGAACAATTGCGCGCACAAGCAGAGGAGATAGCTGAAAGGCTGAAGGGTGCGCGTGTGATTATAGAAGGGAAAACCGGCACGGGGACGAAACTTTATGGCTCTGTTACTGCACAAGAAATCGCTGATGCTCTGTTGGCACAGCATAAGATAAGCGTCGATAAGCGCAAGATTCACATTGAGGAGCCGATCAAGAACATCGGTACATACGAAGTGCCGGTTAAACTGCACCATGATGTAACGGCAACCATTCATGTCGAAGTGACCTCGAAAAAGGAAGAATAGTCGCAAATGGAACGAGCTGCGTCAGTAGTGGGTAGAGTGCCGCCGCAGAACATCGAAGCCGAGCAATCGACACTTGGATCGATGATGCTCGAAAAGACGGCGCTTGAAAAAGGGCTAGAGATATTGCGCGGCGAGGACTTCTATAGGCCAGCCCACCAAGAAATTTACGACGCGCTGGCGGCCTTGGCCGAACGCGACGAGCCCTGCGACATAATCACTCTTCAAGAGGAACTTCGTAAGCGAGGCAAGTTGGAGGAATGCGGAGGCACGGAATATCTTATGGCGCTTGTGGATTCCGTGCCCACTGCCGCCAACATCGAGTATTATGCGCGCATAGTCGAACAGAAGTCGATCCTCAGAAAACTTATAGCAGCAGGGACCGAGATTATCGGCATGGCCCAAAACGAAGAAGAGGACATAGACGCTATTACCGATAGAGCAGAGCGTCTCGTGTTTGGTGTAGCTCAACGGAGGATTGGTGAGTATTTCAGGCCGATTACACCTCTTGTAATGCAAACCTGGGATTGGATAGATCGCAGGTATCACGACAAAGGCGAGGCGTCTGGCATTCCAACAGGTTTCATTAAACTCGATCACATGACTTCAGGACTTCAGCAGTCCGATCTAATTATCATCGCCGCTAGGCCGTCTATGGGCAAGACCGCATTAGCTCTGGACATTGCTGTCAATGCTGCGACACAATCCAAACAGACTGTGGCCATTTTTAGTCTTGAAATGTCCGCAGAGCAATTGGTACAAAGGATGATGTGCGCCAAGGCGCGAGCTAATGCTCATCGTTTGCGCACAGGTTACTTCCAGGATGAGGAATGGGATCGTCTAGCGAAAGCCGCAAGCGTGCTTTGGGACGCACCGATCTACATAGATGACTCTACGGACATGACTCCGCTAATTATGCGAGCCAAGTGCCGCCGCCTGAAGGCTGAACACGGATTAGGACTTGTGGTAATCGACTATCTTCAGTTGATGCGCTCTCAAAAGAATCTCGATAATCGACAGCAAGAGATATCTGAGATTGCGCGAGGATTGAAGGGATTGGCGCGAGAACTTAAAGTGCCTGTGTTGGCGCTCTCGCAACTTAGTCGAGCGCCAGAAAAGAGAGAGGATAAGCGCCCTATGCTTTCAGACCTGAGAGAATCGGGATCGATAGAAGCTGAGGCGGATCTCGTTATGCTGCTCTTTAGGCCGGAGTATTATGTGGTCAAAGAAGTTGAGGATACGGAAGCCGTGCGAGGCAAAAGCGGTGACGGATCCGACCCCGACCAGAGGCACGTTGAGACTACGGAAGTTATAATAGCGAAACACAGAAACGGCCCTACCGGGACCGTCAAGTTGGGCTTCGTTAGAGAGTTCGCCTCGTTTGAGAACCTATACGAAGGCTACGAAGAAGATTGAGGACGGGTTGTTGCGGCGGCTGGAGTTCGCAATGTGCACTATGTCGCAACAACCCGTTATTTTGTGGAGGTATGATTGAAAGTTCTTGTTGTGGGTAGCGGCGGGCGCGAACATGCGCTCGCTTGGAAACTCGCGCAAAGCGACAAAGTAAAGAAGCTTTATGCTATACCTGGAAATGCAGGCATAGCTCAGGTAGCAGAGCGTGTAAATGGAAGCGCAACAGACATAAAATCAATAGCGGACTTTGCCGAGCGAGAGCATATTGACTTGACGGTAGTCGGCCCGGAATCGCCGCTAATCGCAGGACTTGTAGATGAATTGGAAAGTCGAGGTCTTGTTGCCTTCGGGCCTTGCGCCGAGGCTGCACAGATGGAAGGCAGTAAGGTCTTCGCAAAACAATTAATGCTTGAGAACGGCATCCCCACCGCTGCGTGCGAAGTTTTCGACGATCCCGACAAGGCTGACGCTTATATCGATTCGAAGGCCAACAAGACTGATGAGCCGATTGTGGTGAAGGCGGACGGCGAGGCTGCGGGCAAGGGTGTGTTCGTAAGCAAGACCAAAGACGAGGCTCATCAAGCAGTGGACTTAATAATGCGCAAGATGGTGTTTGGCAAGTCCGGGAAGAAAGTAGTGATAGAAGAGTATCTGGACGGCCCAGAGGCTTCGTTTATGTGCTTTGTTGATGGTGAATCTTTCGTACCGATGATCCCCGCACAGGATTATAAGCGTGCCTATGACAACGACGAAGGGCCTAATACGGGAGGAATGGGATGCTACGCACCTGTGCCCGTGGTAACCGAAGAAATTAGAACCAAAGTTATAAACAGCATAATAAAACCCACACTTAAAGCACTAGCAAATCGCGGAATTCGCTATAAGGGAGTCCTCTACGCCGGTTTGGCCATAACGAGTGCCGGGCCTAAAATAGTCGAGTTTAACTGTAGATTTGGTGACCCCGAAACGCAGGTTGTATTGCCCCTTATGTCTAGCGATTTGATCGACGCATGCCTGGCTGTTGCCTCGGAAACTCTCGACAAAGCTTCGATTAACTGGTATGATAAAAAAGCGCTGTGTGTTGTGATGGCGAGCGGCGGATATCCGGGAGATTACGAGAAGGGAAAAGTCATTAAAGGCCTCGACAAAGCCGATGAATTGGGCGTTTTGATATTCCACGCGGGCACCGAAAGCAAAGACAGTTATACGATAACTTCCGGTGGCCGCGTGCTTGGCGTAACTGCCTTGGGAGATTCCTACAAGGAGTGCATCGACAAAGCCTATGCTGGCGTCGAGAAGATTTGGTTCGAAGGCTGTCATTACAGGCGCGACATAGGAGCTAGATTGCTATAGTCGGATGCTTATACCTAGGCTGGTAACGGGCTCAGGGCAGCATAATAGACTGATCCACATATCCCGGACGGATTTGAAAATCTAAGTCTTCGTCTGATAAACAGAAAGGGAGGAGCTATTGGCTGGAAAAGTAGCGATTTTGATGGGTAGCAAATCTGACGCGGAGGTTATGGCAAAAGCTGCAGACGCGTTGGACGAGTTCGGAGTTGCAAACGAGACGTTCGTGATGTCAGCGCACCGCAACCCAGAGACAGTTGCAGAGTTTGCCAAGAATGCGGAAGCAAACGGCTATGAATTAATCATAGCAGGAGCGGGTATGGCTGCGCATTTGGCCGGAGTGATTGCTGCACTGACTCCACTACCCGTAATTGGAGTTCCTACGAAATCTGCAGCGCTGAACGGATTGGATTCGCTGCTGTCAATGGTGCAAATGCCGCCAGGCGTTCCGGTAGCCACGGTAGCCATAGATGGAGCACGGAACGCTGGAATTTTAGCTGCGCAGATATTGAGTGTAAAGTATCCTGAGCTGCGCGAGAAGGTGAAAGCCTTCAAGGCTAAGATGGCTGCAGCAAACTGAGGCATTTACCGAGTGCGCGATTTCTAGATTATAAGACGTTCAGTTGCTGAAAGAGAAATAACTAGACTTATAAAACACAAACTCAAAAGAAACTGGCGACAAAGATGATTGAACGCTACTGCCTTCCTAAAATGAAAGCCATCTGGACCGAGGAAGCGAAGT
>Ga0197142_1003514_pt1 | contig 13092 bp, 11 predicted proteins | sample GBS60_MetaG_FD_148614 | JGI IMG/M metagenome (GOLD analysis project Ga0197142, IMG submission 148614) | Sediment microbial communities from Great Boiling Springs, Gerlach, Nevada, United States - GBS 60_MetaG | ecosystem: Environmental > Aquatic > Thermal springs > Hot (42-90C) > Sediment... | reverse complement strand
CAAGGCGCGCCACCTCAGGCGTCGACAGCACGATGATGTCGTTGTCCAGATACACCTCGTTCGGGTTCGTCATATCGGGCGCGTTGAAGTCGGGCTTGCCGCCCTTCTCTTGGAACGCCTTGCCCTTGGCGACTTGCACGATGCCGTCGCCGTTCTTGTCGGCAATCTTCAGCAGCCCCGTCTGCTCCCACTTGGCGACCCAGTCGATCTGGCGCACCTCGCTAATCGGCTTGTTGTGCAGGGTGCTAATCAGGTTGTAGCGGGCGAACATCGCCAGCGCGGGCGCAGTGGTGTAGAGCAGCCCGATGAACAGCAACGCCCAGAACGCCGAGTAGCGCGCCGAACGCACATCGGGCGTCGTGTAGAAGCGGATAATCACATGCGGCAGCCCCGCCGTGCCGACCATCAGCGCGCCCGTAATCGCCAGCACATCGAGCATTGGCTTGCTCTGGAACGGCGCGGTGTATTCGCCGAAGCCCAAATCGGTCTGGATCTGGTTGATGCGCTCGCTGATGTCGCTCAACGCGAACGCCAACTGCGGAATTGGGTTGCCCGTCAGCAGATACGCCAGCGCGACGCCAGGGATCAGGTAGGCGAGAATGAGAACCGTGTACTGCGCCGCCTGGGTCCAAGTGACGCCCTTCATCCCGCCCAAAATCGCGAAGAAGGCGACCACCGCAACGCCAATCAGCACGCCCTGCGCGATGTCGATGGCTAAGAATCGGCTGAACACGATACCGACCCCGCGCATCTGCCCCGCGACATAGACCAGCGAGATGAAGATGGTCGCTATCGCGGCAAGCGTGCGCGCGGTGTTGGAGGCGTAGCGGTCGCCCACGAAGTCGGGCACGGTGAACTTGCGGTACTTACGCAAGTAGGGCGCCAGCAGCAACGCCAGCAGCACATAGCCGCCTGTCCAGCCCATCAGGTAAATCGCGCCATCGTAGCCCAGCACGGAGATGAGCCCCGCCATCGAGATGAAACTCGCCGCGCTCATCCAGTCGGCGGCGGTCGCCGCGCCGTTCGCCACAGGCGGCACGCCCCGACCCGCGACATAGAACCCCTTCGTGTCGCGCACCCGCGAAGTGTAGCCGATGTAGATGTAGAGCGCGAAACTCAGCCCGACAATCAGGTAAGTCCAGACCTCTACCGACATCACACACCTCCACTACTCATGCACATCATAGCGCCGATCGAGCGTGTCCATACGGCGGGCATAGACCCAGATGAGGAGGATGAACACATAGATGCTGCCTTGCTGGGCGAACCAGAAGCCCAGCGGCGCGCTGCCCAGCCGAAACTGGTTCAACCACGGCGCCAACACGATACTCATCAGATACGCCGTGACGAACCAAATCAGTAGCAGCACGGCGATTAAGCGCACATTCGCCCGCCAGTACGCACGAAGGGGATCGTGAGAACGCATGGGCGAAAGATTCTGTACTTGCGCCAGCAATCCTGCTGGGAACTCTTGTAGGCACTATTGCGTATAGTTGGTTGCAGGGTTTGGGTCGGTCGCCCACCTGTCGGAGGCGCAGGTTGGCTCCCTGCCAGCCTTGCCGTTCGCGACGCGGCGCGTCGTGATGCGCCTGTGAAGGCTGGCGTCGGTGTTCGCTACTGTAGGGGGGGTAGAAGGGCACTGCCAACCGCGCCTCTGAGTGGCTTGGGCTTCGAGAAGGAGAGAAGCGGGGAACGAGAACAATGAGCAGCGCGAAGGGAACATGCTTGGAACTCAGGGCGGCGTGCTACCTTCTGATATGTCCAGTGCCAAGTAGCGTCCAACGAAACAGTTGTGCGTAAAAGTTCGTGCCATTCTACAGTGCTTCTGGGGTTAGGCTGCTGACCCGTTCGCAGCAGCTGCTCCGTGCGCGTGAGCTCCACTGGCTGAGGCTGCTGATTTGCCTAAACAGTTGCACCGCGTCGGATTGCCGTGAGGCGAGATTTGCTCTCGTAGCAGTAGCGCGTATCTGGGAATATCTTTTCGGGGTTCAGCATATCGTGTGGATTGAAGACCGATTTGACACGCTTCATTAGCTCCATGTCTTGTGTAGTAAACATTTGGTGCATGGTGGCACACTTCTCTGTGCCGATTCCGTGCTCTCCAGACAGGCTGCCACCCTCGCGCAGGCACAGCAACAGGATTTCGTCGCCCGCCTGTACCACGCGCGCTACCTGCTCAGGGTCGGAGTCATCGAACAGCAGCACGGGGTGCAAGTTGCCGTCGCCTGCGTGGAACACATTCGCAAGTCTCAGACCGTATTTTTCCGCAATTTGCGCTGCCGCGCGCAGCACTTGGGGCAGTTTGGAGCGAGGGATGACACCATCTTGGGTCACGCAGGAGGGGGCAAGCCTGCCCAACGCGCCGATAGCCTTTTTGCGTGCCGCCCAAAGTTTGGCGCGTTCCAGCGGAGTAGTCGCGCGGCGCACCTCGCGGGCGCGGTGGGACTGGCAGATCTCCAGCGTGCGTGCTTGCTCACCATCCAACTCCGCTTCCAGCCCATCGAGTTCGATGAGCAGTACCGCTTTCGCGTCTAACGGGAATCCGTATCCGAACGCTGCTTCCACTGCCTGCAGGGTCAGTGCATCCATTAGCTCCAGCGCGGCGGGGACAATCCCCGCGGCGATGATATCAGATACGGTCTGGCTGGCGTCTTCCAGCGTTTCGAAGACCGCCAGCAGCGTGCGTGCCGCCTGTGGGTTGGGTGTCAGGCGTGCGACAACCTCCGTGACGATTGCTAGCGTGCCTTCACTGCCTGTCAGCACTCCCACGAGGTCGTACCCGAATGGTTCGTCCTCGTCACCGCCCAGCTCGACTACCTCGCCATCGGGCAACACGGCTTGCAGCCCTGTGATGTGGTTCACCGTGACGCCGTACTTGAGGGTATGCGGTCCGCCCGAGTTCTCGGCGACATTCCCTCCGATGGTGCAAGCGCCTTGCGAGGAGGGATCAGGCGCGAAATGGAGCCCTGCGTGCTGCACGGCTTTGCTAAGCTGGTAGTTCACTACACCTGCCTGCGCCCGCAAGCGACGATTGCGCGTGTCTACCCACAGGATTCGATTCATGCGGCTGAACGCCAGCACGAGACCGCCTCGCGCGGCGAGCGCGCCGCCCGACAGCCCCGTACCCGCTCCGCGCGGTACAATCGGCAACCCCTCGCGGTTTGCCACACGCACCAGTGCCGCGACCTGATCGGTCGTCTGGGGCAGCACGACCGCCGTCGGCAGCGCCTTCTCGATGGTGTAGGCGTCACAGTCATATGCCAGCAGCTGAATCGGGTCGGTCAGCACCGCCTCTGCGCCCACGATGCGCGCCAGTTCCGTCCGCAGCGATTCGGGCAGGTTCATCGCGTTTTCCCCACCAGTAATCCAACCAGTACAGCCAGTGTCAGGAGTAGCAGCGCAAAGAGGCTGTAGCGTGCCGCCTGCCGTTCGAACGGCTGCACCAGCCATGCCAAGTGCGCCAACGCGAGCAGCGGCGTCAGCAGGAGCAGTGCCAACCCGAGCGTGATCAGCTGGTTGGTTTGGTCGCTACGCAGCACATGCCACACCCAGCCACTTGCCATCAGCGCAGTGCTGGTGTAGGTTAGCCGCCGATAGGTCAGTGCAAGGCTCTGTTCGATCTCGCGCACCATGTGGAATTGTACCTCACGCGTTATCCTTCCGCACGCGCGGGCGTGGGCGTTTCGAAAATTTCCTTCACCAGCTCCACATCCTGCGGGATGGGAATGGGATAGTCGCCGTTGAAGCAGGCGAGGCAGAACCGTCCGCGCGTGTGCCCTGCCGCTTTCAGCAGTCCCTCAATGCTGAGGTAGCCCAGCGTCGTTGCGCCGACCTGCCGTCGCACATCCTCCACAGTGTGATGCGCAGCGACCAACTCGCGCTGAGTCGCCATATCGATTCCGTAGTGGCAGGGGAAGCGGATGGGGGGCGCGGTGATGCGCAAGTGAACTTCCCGCGCGCCCGCCTCAAAAAGCAGCCGTACAATCTGCCGTGTGGTTGTGCCCCGCACAATAGAGTCATCCACTACCACCAGTCGCTTGCCCGCAATCACCTCGCGCAAGGGGGTAAGTTTCAGGCGCACGCTCTGCTCGCGCAGGCGTTGGTCGGGCTGGATAAAGGTGCGCGGCGCGTAGCGGTTTTTGATCAGCCCGTCGCCATAAGGGATGCCCGACTCGGTGGCGTAGCCAACTGCAGCGGGTGCCCCTGAGTCGGGCACAGGGATCACCAAATCCGCCTCGGCTGGATGCTCTTGCGCCAGTATTCGTCCCATGTGCTGGCGCACCTCATACAGCAGTTTACCATAGAGATGGCTGTCGGGGCGCGCGAAATAGATAAGTTCGAACATGCAGAGCGCCTCGGAGACACAAGGCAACCCTTCGTAAGCGTGCAATCCGTCGGCATCGATGACGACAATCTCGCCAGGGGCGACTTCACGCACATAGTTTGCGCCAATCGGCGGGAAGGCGCAAGTCTCTGAGGCCAGCACCCACGCTTTGCCCAACCTGCCCAACGCCAGCGGGCGCACGCCGTGTGGGTCGCGCACGCCTATCAGCTGCGTCGGGGTTAGAATCGCCAGCGAGTACGCACCGCGCACCTGCCGCATCATCGCACGGATCGCTTCTACAATCTCTGCCCCCGCCTCCAACGCACGCGCAATCAGACGCACAATGACCTCCGAATCGTTGGTCGACTCGAACTGTTCGCCTGCGGCTTCCAATTGGGCGCGTAGATAGTGCGCGTTCACCAAGTTGCCGTTATGAGCGACGGCGATGTTGCCGTGCTCGGTCGCGCAGGTAATCGGTTGCACATTCCGCAGTGTGGACGACCCAGTGGTGGAGTAGCGGGTATGTCCGACCGCAATATGTCCATGGAGGCTTTGTAGTATCGGCTCCGAGAAGACGCGCGTGACCAAGCCCAAGTCCTTGTAGGCACGCAGCCGCGTGCCGTCTGAGACGGCGATGCCTGCGCTCTCTTGTCCACGATGTTGCAGCGCAAACAGCCCAAAATAGGTCAATCGGGCAACATCTTCGTCGGGGGCGTACACGCCGAATAGCCCACACGCCTCGCGCGGTGCATCGTTGTTCCACACGGCAACATCAGTGTACCTGACGCGCACAGTGGGTCGCACCACCCCGACTTGCGCTCATACCCTCGCGGAGAAGCGTTGTACGCGGGCAACGAATTTGCTAAGTATTGTACTCACTCGTCAAACCCCAGTGCAAGCTGTTCCTTTGTACCCTGCCGTAGGTGGGGTGGCAAGTCGGACATCCCTGTGGTGCGAGCTGCCGCGCACGCCTCGCCCCAACTGAGAAAGTATTTGTCGTACAGTTCTATAGGATAGCGTCCAAGCGTTTGTACCTCTTCACGGGTCGGCAGGCGTCTCAAGATATTGGCGACTCGTTTCACCTCCAGTTGGACTCACCACGATGTATCGTTGCCTGACGAAACGCTCGATAGCTTCACGGTTGCCCAACAAGCCTCCCAAGACACACCGTTCCTAAAGCTGATTAGGCAAATCAAGATTCAGCGACGCGCCTCCGTGCAATATCAACATCACGATGTCTTTCATCATCGGCTGCAGTTCGGTGCGCTCCAAAAGATGTTTTGTGTCTACCCTAAGAATCTGCTCGTGCGTGGTAAATTCTACCCCTTCCGCTACAGGTAGCCCACTCGTATCAGGTATCCTTTAGGCGACAGGAGGGTCTCTCTATGCTGACAGGGAAGAAGGGCATCATCTTCGGGGTGGCGAACCAGCACAGTTTGGCGTGGAAAATCGCCCAGCGCTGCGCGGCGCACGGCGCACAACTGGCGATTGCCTACCAGAACGACCGCTTCGAGGAAAAGGTCAACGCGCTGGCGCAGGAGCTGCCCGATGCCTTCACGCTGCAGTGCGACCTGAACAACGACGCCGAAATCCAGCAGGTCGCCAGCACGCTGCGCGAACGCTGGGGGCAGGTGGACTTTATGGCGCACTGCGTGGCGTATGCCCTGCGCGAGGAGCTGGCAGGACGCTACTTGGACACCTCGCGCGAGGGGTTCAAAATCGCGCTGGAGACCAGCGTCTACACCTTCGTGGCGGCGACGCGCCATCTGGAGCCGATTCTGCGCGACGGGGCGTCCATCCTCACACTGACCTACTTGGGCAGCGAGCGAGTGGTGCCGGGCTACAATGTGATGGGCGTCGCCAAAGCCGCGCTGGAAGCCAGCGTGCGCTACTTGGCATACGAGCTGGGCGAACGCCAGATTCGCGTGAACGCGCTTTCGCCTGGACCTGTCAGCACGCTTGCGGCGCGGGGTATTCGCGGTTTCACCTCGATGATGGAGTATGTGCGCCATCACGCGCCGTTCAAACGCGACACGGACCCCTACGAAGTGGGCGACGCCGCCGTGTTCCTGTTCAGCGACATGGGGCGCGGCATCACGGGCGAGGTGATTTATATCGACGCGGGCTACCATATCCTGGGGATGTGAACGATGGCGCAACTCAAGCCCACGAAGTACCAGCCGTTGGAGCCGCTGCCGATTGAACGGCTCCTAAAGCCCTTCGCGCTGTTCGCCAAGCAGGCGAGCGCAGGGGGCATCGTGCTGCTGGCGTGCGCGGTAGTTGCCTTGCTCTGGGCGAACTCGCCGCTGGGCGAATACTACTTCCGCCTCTGGTCTACCCCTGTTGAAGTGCGCTTCGGCAACCTTGTGGACATCGACAAGCCGCTCCTGCTCTGGATTAACGACGGCTTGATGGCGGTGTTCTTCTTTTTGGTGGGGATGGAGATTAAGCGCGAGTTGCTGGTGGGCGAGTTGCGTTCCCCGCGCAAGGCGGCGCTGTCGATGGCGGCGGCGTTGGGCGGGATGGTCGTACCCGCGCTGATTTATGTCGCACTGAACTGGGGCACGCCCGAAATTCGGGGGTGGGGCGTGCCGATGGCGACTGACATCGCCTTCGCGCTGGGCGCGCTCGCGCTGCTGGGCACGCGCGCCCCGCTCGCGCTCAAGGTGTTTCTCACGGCGCTGGCAATTGTGGACGACCTCGGCGCGGTGCTGATAATCGCACTCTTTTACACCGAGAACCTCAAGGTGGACGCGCTGCTCTACTCGCTGCTGTTTTGGGGCGCGATGATTGCCATGAATCGGCTGGGCGTGCGCAGCGGGCTGGCGTACTTCCTTGTGAGCGTCGGCATGTGGTACTTCATGCTCAAGTCGGGCGTGCATGCGACGGTGGCGGGCGTGCTGGGCGCGTTCGCCATCCCTGTGCGCTCGCGGATTGACCCTGAGCTGTTCATCGTGCGCGTGCGCGAGTACCTGAATCAGTTCGACCAGCCCATCACGGAGCGCACGATCATTCTCTCGCCTGAGCAGCAGTCGGCGGTGGAGGCGATTGAGCGCGAAGCGTTGCGCGTGCAGTCGCCCCTGCAGCGGTTGGAGCATCGGCTGCACTACTTTGTGGCGTTTTTCGTGATGCCGATTTTCGCGTTGGCGAACGCGGGCGTTGCGCTCGGCGGCGAGGGCGGGCTGAACTGGACAAGCCGCGTGATTTGGGGCGTTGCGCTGGGGCTGCTAATCGGCAAGCCGCTGGGGATTACGCTCTTCTCGTGGTTAGCCGTTCGGCTGGGGTTGGCGCAGCTGCCGCAAGGGATTAACTTTATCCACATTACAGGCGTCGGCTTTCTGGCGGGGATTGGCTTTACGATGGCGCTGTTTATCGGCGGGCTGGCGTTTCGCGGCGACGAGCTGAACTACGCGAAGCTGGGCATCCTGTCGGGTTCCGCGCTGGCGGGCGCGATTGGCTTTATGCTGTTGCGGATGTGGACGAAGCCGCAGCCCCATTTGGAGTGAGCGGCGCGAGTTGCTCCAGCAGCGTGGGCAGGTCGGGCGCGGTCGCCATGCCGTCTTGCACGAGCAGTCGCCAGAGTGTGCAGGCTGCCCCATCCGTGAAGTCGCGCGTCTCGATGGGGCGGCTCTCCAGCGCGAAGATGGGCTTGCCGTGCTCCTGCGCCCAGCGTGCCAGCTCCAGATTGCGCAGGTTGCCCCGTCCGAACGGCGCGTCGGCGATAATAATAGCGTCTGCCGCCTGCGCCAGTTGCCGTGCGCGGCGGTAGGCGTCGTCCGAAATCGGCGAGAAGGGCTGCTCGGTGATGTGTTCCAGTCGCAGGGCGCGCGCGGCTTCCTCGTCGGTATCCAGCAGGTTCAGCACGCCTGTGCAGACGCGCCAGCCCGCTGAAAGCAGCGCGTAGTAGACCGCCGCACCCGACCCACCCCCAGCAATCACGAACGCCATCGGCGCGTCGGGCGGAACCTGCGGGGCGTCGTCGGGCGCGAGCGCGAACACCAGCGGTCTGCCCGTCGTCGGGTTCGTCTGCGTTAGCACGGGCGTGTGGTAGACCGCCTCCAGCAGTGCAGGCTGCATCACCGCGTCGGGTGTCCCCTGCGCAACGAGCCTGCCCGCCTGCATCAGCGCGATGTGGTCGGCGTACTGGCTGGCGAGGTTCAGGTCGTGCAGCACGACCAGTATGCCGACCTGCTGCTCGGAGGCGTACTGACGCAAGGTGTGCATCAGGCGCGTCTGGTGGCGCAGGTCTAAGTGGGTGGTCGGCTCGTCCAGCAGCAGGTACTGCGCCTGTTGCGCCAGTGCGCGGGCGAGGTTCACTCGCTGGCGTTCGCCCCCGCTGAGTTGGCTAATCGTGCGTGTGGCGATGGGGTCTATCTCCAGCAGTTTCAGCGCCTGCTGCACGGCATCCCAGTCGGCGCGGGTTGCGCCCCAGAAGCCTTTCTGGTGCGGGTAGCGCCCCATCATCACGAGTTCGGCGACGGTGAAACCCATCTCGGCAGGGGTCTCTTGGGGGGCGTAGGCGACGCGCCGTGCGAATTCGGTAGGGCTGTAGGCGTCGTAGGGTTGCCCGTCCAGCGTCAGCCGACCCGCGAATGGCGCAAGCGTGCGTGCCAGCACGCGCAGCAGCGTTGTCTTGCCCGACCCGTTCGGTCCCAGCAGCGCGACGACCTGCCCCCGCGCGATCTGCAGCGACGCCTCATGCACCACAGGCGTGCGCCCGTAGCCCGCTGTGATACTCTCCGCGCACAGCATCCCCAGTAGTGTAGCATGTCGGGTATCCTTTGCGCCGTGAGTACCTACGCTGCGTCCTGCGTCACGCTTGGACTGGAGGAGGAGGTGTTCATTACCACGCCGACGCGCCCAACGCTGGACGCCCTCTACGCGCTGGCGAAACTGCTCTGGCGCAACCCGCGCTACTACTACAAACACACGGCGAGCAACTTCGCGCGGGGACGCGACGCACGACAGTGCCTGATGAGCAGCGTAGAAATCGCCACGCGCCCGCACACCGACATCGACGCGCTGCTTGAGGAACTGCGCACTCATCGCGCTGCGCTGGCGGACGCGGCAGGCGACGCCTACATCGTTCCTGTGGGGCATCTCTTTGACTTGGATGCGCCGACCAACACAGCGGGCTTGCACATCCATGTCGGCGTGCCCCCAGAGCGTCGGCAGACGGTATACGCGAACTTGGCGTACTTTCTGCCGTTGCTGATTCTGCTTTCGGCAAGCAGCCCCTACGCAGGGGGACGCTCCTTCGGGCAGTCGTATCGGGTGGCGTCGTCGTTTGCGATCGGCACGCTGCGCGATGACCCGTACTACCGCTTCCAAGACCTCATCCTCTCGCGGCGGCTGGGCACAATCGAGATTCGCGCGTGCGACCCCATCTGGGACTTGGACCGGCTGCGCGTGCTATTGGAGGCGGTTCAGGCAATTGCACTGTTGCCTACTGCTCGCCCAATTGACCGCGCCCGGTATGCCGCGCTGCGTCATCAGGCGGCATGCGTCGGCTATACGCCTGACCTGCAGGCGTTGCACCGCGAACTCAGCACGGTATACACGATTCCCGAAGCGTTGCTACGGGAGACGATAGCGGATGAGTTGCGGGGTTGCGTGCAGGCGTTTCAGCCCTCACCCCCCGTATCACCCGCTTGTGGGAGGGAGGGATTATGGAGTGCGGAAGCTTCGCTTCCGCCCAACGCTGAAGCTGACGCTTCAGCACTCCAAAGAGGGGGATTATGGAGTGCGGAAGCTTCGCTTCCGCCCAACGCTGAAGCTGCGCTTCAGCACTCCAAACGGCTGTCAGCGACTCCCCTCTCCCACGCAGTGGGAGAGGGGCTGGGGGTGAGGGTCAAAAAAACAGACATACCCCAACAAGCCCTCCTCCACCTCTACGCCCGCCTGAATCACGCCTACCGCACGGGACGCTGGGAGCCTGTCGCGCCGCATCCTGTGCGCCCGTCTGCGTGGCGCGGAGTGTTGGGGCTGCTGGGCTACTACCTGCCGCGTCTGCCCTACACGGCGTACAAGGCGTGGGCGGAGTGGCGCGCGCCCATCCGCGACGGCTACTTGCTCACGGAGACCGCTGCGGGCGACCCGACCGTTTGCCGTGCCGATTCGTAGACCTGCAGGATGCGATCCACCACCGCAGGCACGGAGAGCGTCTCGCGCTTGCGGATGGCGCGTTGGCGCAACGCCTCGCGTTCCGCCTCGTGGCGCGTGAGGTGCAGCACGGCTTCTACGAACGCTTCGGGCGTCGGCTCGACGATTAGCCCCGTCTGCCCATAGTCCACCGCTTCGGGTGCGCCGCCGCCGTTCGCCACAATACAAGGCAAGCCCGCCGCCTGCGCCTCGTCCAGCACCAGCCCCTGCGACTCGGTCACCGACGGGAACACAAACAAGTCTGCCGCCAGCAGGTAGAGCGACACCTCGTCGCGCGGCACAGGACCCGTGAAATACACCCACTGGGTGAGTTGGCGTGCCTCGGCTTCGGCGCGGAGCGACTCCAGCGCGGGACCAGGTCCCACCAGCCATAGCCGTGCGTTGGGGCAGCCGCGCACGATGTGCGGCATCGCCTCCAGCAGCACGGAGACATTCTTTTCGGGCGCCATCCGCCCGACATACAGCAGCATCCAGACATCCTCTGGGATGCCCAGTTGCGCCCGCGCCTCCGCCTTGCTGACCTCAGGAAATGGCAGCACAGGGTTGCGGATTGGTGTAATCGGCTTACGCACGCCGTACCTGCGCAGCACCTCTGCGCCGATGTTCGACGGGGTCATCACGGCGTCCACGCCCTCGTAGTAGCGGCGCAGGTGCAAGCGCAGCAGGCGACGCACAGGCGCGCGCGGCACAACGCGCGGCACATAGTGCAGGTACTCCTCGTACAGCGTGTGGTAGGTGCTGACCAGTGGGATGCGCAGCCGCCTTGCCCACCGCGCGCCCATAATCCCCGTGAAAAACGGCGTGTGGGTATGCACGATGTCGATCCCCAGCGTGCGGAACTCGCGCCACAGCGCGGGCGCAAACGGCAGCGCAATCGGGTAGTCAGGCTCGAACCGCGTGTAGACCGACGGTAGGCGACGCACTGTCGTGTACTGGTCTTGGTAGCCGCGATAGTGCGGCGCGTAGATCCAGACCTCGTGTCCGCGGCGGGTCATCTCCTCGTGTAGGATGCGAATCGAGACGCTGACCCCGTTCAGGTACGGCAGGTAGCTCTCCGAGAAGATAGCGACTTTCACGGCGTTTCCGATTCGCGATGGGCGTTGCGGTTCCCGCGCGGCTGGCGCAGGGCTTGCTCTTCAAGGAACGCCACGATGTCCGACAGGCGGAATCGGCGTTGGTTGCCCTCTGTGCGGAAGCAGCGCAGCCAGCCGCGGTCGGTATACCGACGGACGGTTGAGGGACACACCCCCAGCAGGCGCGCCGTCTCTTCCAGCGTCAGCACGGGGTCGGTCAGCCGCGCGATGAGTTCCTCGCGGCTCTCGTCGCGCCCGCGCACGGGATAGTATTTGCGCGTGACGCCGTCATCGTCTGTCCACTCCGCCAAGTAGCGCAGGTACTGGGGCAGTTTCGCCCAGAGTGCGTCGGCTTCGGGCGGCACAACCGCTTCGGGCGACAGCTTCTTGCCGCGTCGCTTGCGCTTGCGCAGGCGCGGTCCGTCCGAGGGCGGCTCGGTCGGCGCAGGGGCAGGCTCTGACTGTGCCGCTGTAGGGACAGGCGCGGCGCTGGGAGAGGGCGCAGCGGACGGTTTCCTGCCCAGTTCCTGCTCGATAATCGGTACAAACTCGGCGAAATCGGGCACGCGAATCGAGACCAGCGCTTCCCTGCGTGACTCGGCGACTACCTGTATAGTGGGCGTCTGATTGGGGATAGCAGGCGGCGGGGCGTCCCCTTGCGCGGCGAGTTGAGGCGGCTCCGTAGGCTGTTGCGCCGTTGCAGGCAACTCGTGCGGGGACGGTGCCTCCGATGCATCCGACGAATGCGGCTCTGGCTCGTCGTTTAGAAACTGGCTTTCGAGATAGCGATACCAGTCGGTTAGGCTCAGACGGCTCATGAGTTCGGTATAGTGTACCCGAAATCAACTTATCACATCGTGCGGGCGGACTCGCTTCCCTCAGGGTAGGCAGCGACTTGTCTCTGCGATTGCGTAGTCTGCAGGTGGTATTTCTGCCCTTGCATTTGGTTAACCACTGGATGCATATTCCGCATAATGTCCAACTCGATGTCCGTATCAATTAGCACCTTGCCAATTGATTAGCCACCACGAGGTGCATTCGCGTGCAGTCAGGATTCCCTGCGCTATCTCCGTAAGCAGGTCGGCATCGTCACCCAGGCGTCTCCAGAAGGGATTGTCAGGATGGGACAGCGGGTTCACCTCCACCGCTGTGCCGTCGGGCAGGGGTGGCGCATGCTCTAGTTCAATCGTGCGCCCGCGAATAACGCCGTGTAGTGCCACAGAAGCTCATCGCACATGTTCTATCCTGCCTACTGCCGTCGCTGGCGTTTGCGTTCCAGCAGGCGGCTGGTGGTGTCGGCTGGCGTAGTCGCAGCGGCGGTGGGCGTCGGTTGGGGCGCGCGGGCGGGTGTCGGAGGCGCGTCTGGTGGTGCGGTAGCGACCGCAGGCGCGGTCGGCGTCGGCGCGCCGTCGGGTTCGGCGCGGCGGGTTCCTGCGCGCGCCTTGACGCCCAGCAGCCGCGCCGTCGCCTGCGCCTGCGGCGCAGGACGACGCCCCACGCCCCTGCCCACCAGACGCGCCCACGCCCCACGCA
>Ga0197142_1003513_pt1 | contig 13093 bp, 17 predicted proteins | sample GBS60_MetaG_FD_148614 | JGI IMG/M metagenome (GOLD analysis project Ga0197142, IMG submission 148614) | Sediment microbial communities from Great Boiling Springs, Gerlach, Nevada, United States - GBS 60_MetaG | ecosystem: Environmental > Aquatic > Thermal springs > Hot (42-90C) > Sediment... | reverse complement strand
ACGACGAGGAACCGGCTGAGGAAATCCCCTTCTAACTCCTTTCTCTCCAACCCCTCTCTCAACCGGTTCTCTCTCCTCTAAAGCGGTAATGAGCCAATCACAGAGAGGCGGGCAAGCCTGCCTCTCTGTGATTTCCCTGAAGGAGGACAACATGGCCGCGCCGGTTCAGCTGATGCCACCGTACCGGTGCTGGGTCTGCGGGAAACCCGTGAAGGGGATTATCCCTTATGCTCTCGCGATGGGAGGTCCGACGGTCCTGGACCGGTACGCCGATTATATCGGCTACCTGGACCTGGACCGAACCTGTCGGGAGCAGGGTCATCCCTCGCGGGTGGCCCGCCTGGGACCGGCGATCACCCCGCTGGATTTCCCGGCGGGGGCTACCCTGGAACAGAAATTTCAGGCCATTCGGGAAGCGCTGGAACTCCTGGTTGTCCAGAGCGCCCGCGAGGAAACCCTCGTGGACAAAATCGCCAACGTCATCTACCTGACCTACGCGGGAGCCATGCCGCCGGATGAAGCCCTACACAAGATATGCGAACTGGCCGGCATTCATCCGGTTCCCCTTCCCAACTTTGAGATACCGGTGGCGCTGGAGGTGGTCCGATGAAATGCCACTGGTGCAACGAGCCCCTGGTATTCAAGCGAGGACGGGGATGGGTCCACCTGGAGGGTGGCACTTGCAAGGTACTGTGTTGCTCTTGCGGGTGGACGGGGGCTCCCGACCCTTCTCCTACCAGATGTCCACAGTGCGGGAGCACGGAAATCGTGGACGACCATTGCGCTTTTGCCGTACCGGATGAAGCCTGAATCATCCCCCCGGCGGGGGAACAGGGACCCCCGCTGGGGGAGCCGTGTTCCTCCGCCGGGCAAATCATACCCGGAGGTAGAACATGAACGACACAATCCTGGCAGTAGTGTGCGGTCTCACCCTTTATGGCGATGAGACGATACCCGAGTTCCTCGGGGTTTCCACGGTCCCCTTCGCGGCAAATCAGGAAGGAGCCGAGGACGCTTTCCTGGACGTTGCACGGGAAGCAGAGTTGGTTGCCCGGGATTTCAGGGAGCGGTACGTTGGCGTAATGGTGTACTTTTACACCATGAAGCCAAGCGGTCTCCTCGTTAACTCCAGGACAGTGGAACTGAAGGGAGTGGAAGCCCGGCATATCCTCGGTCTCTACGACGGCGACGATGACCTGGGCGCTGATCTTCTCACTGGGGAGCCTCGCCCTATCACCTGGGGGGACCTGGAGCCGTTTATTCCCCCAGACGATTTGGAGGACTACCTCGTCGAGCCAGAGTGGGACTGAGGGAGGAACAATGGAAGCAATCCACTCCCCCAGGAAACCGAGGAAACGGAATCTCGTTGCCCGGAAGGGCATTCATCGGCCTCGCAAACCCCTCCGAATTCGCCGCTCGCGTCGCTTTCTCCGGGAATGGCTGGAAAGCGAAACAATGCGGTGGATTGTCCTGGAAATGCAGGCCGACGAAGGTCCTGACCTGTCATGGCCGGAATAGGTCGCTCAAATGCTCCCGGTGGGGGAACAAAAGTCCCTCACCGGGGATTTGTTCTCCCGCCGGGTAGAAAATCCAGGAGGAGGACATGATCGCAGTCCTATGTGGTCAACTATGGCGAGGCGAGGAGTTCATCGGTGTTTATCGGGCCGACCCCGATCCGGCAATTCATATACCGCTTACGGAGCAGGCCCTGGGGAGGTACTTCGGAATCGAGGTTCGGGTCTGCGACCCACAGGGGTACTCTCTGATTGGGGTCTTTGTAGAGTTCGTAGGGCGGCCTGACGAAACCATGATGGCCTGCTTCAGAGACATCTGGTTTCTGAATTCTGTCCAGGAAGCCGACAACGCGCTCAGGGAGCAAGATGAGTGTGACCTGGCGGTTTTCCTGTACGACGCCACTTCCCTGGAATATCGAGGAGTGGCGTACAGCAACGGGGTCTTCGTGTCGGCTGCCTACTCGGACCAACCGCCGTTTCGTCCCCCGATACCCTTGCCCGGGTATCTTTCCCAGGGTCAGGTCGATGACTTTCCGGAGAAGGATGAGCCGGTGGACCCGATGGAGTCCTCTTACTGACCAGATTGCCGGCTGGATTGAACACGAACCAATACCCCCGGCGGGGGGAACGGCATCTCCCCTCGCCGGGGGATTGCTGTTTCCCCCGCCGTCCAGGAGGAATGACATGGGAAAGCAACTCTCTTTCCTGTCTCAACCGTCATCGTCCCCAAAGCGGCGGGGGCAGCACCAATCCTCTCAATACCCCCAGGCGAAATCCTCAACGGTGACCATTCGGGACCTGCCATCCAGCGAGCGTCCCCGGACGCGGCTGGAGCGGTTGGGACCGGGGGCCCTATCCACGGTGGAACTGCTGGCGATCATTATGGGCACAGGCGTGGAGGGTGAGAGCGCGATGGATATCGCCGCCCGTCTGCTGGCTCGCTATGGGGGGCTGGCCGGGCTGGCCCGGGCCAGTTTCTCCGAACTGGTCGCGGAGCGGGGGTTGGGAACCGCCAAGGTGGCCCAACTCCAGGCCGCGCTGGAACTGAGTCGGCGGCTGGTGCAAGCCGAGCCAGAAGAGCTTCCCCCTATCTACAGTCCTGCTGATGTTGCCGCGCTCCTGATGCCAGAGATTGGCTATCTGGAGCAGGAACACTTCTACGTTCTCTTCTTGAATGCCCGATACCGGGTCATGGGTCAACAGGCCCTCTACCGGGGGAATCTGACGCTGACTCAGATCCGGGTCGGGGAAGTGTTCAGGGAAGCCATCCGACGGAACTGCGCTTGTATCGTCGTTGCCCATAACCACCCGTCCGGTGATCCCACTCCTTCCCCTGATGACATTGCTCTCACCCGCAAGCTGGTGGAGGCAGGTCATCTGGTGGGGATTGAGGTAATGGATCACCTGATCATCGCCGCACACCGGTGGATCAGCATGAGGGATCGTCGGTTGGGGTTTGAGAACTGAACACGAACGGAGGTATTCCAATGAAAGCCATAGTGGAACAACCCACCCTGCTCCGCGTCCTGCGGGTCGCGGACCTGCTGATCAGCCACAGGTTTCATCCGCTGGCCGATCTCGTCCTGGTCACGGTAGAGAGCGAGACGCGTCTCCGCGTTTCGGCTGCCGGGCTGGGAATGTCGGTTCACGCCTGGTGCGAAATCCGGGATGGTGTTCCCGGCTGGGCCATTGTGAACAGGAAGTTTTTCAAGGACTGGGTATCCCTGGTCAAGGGGACAATCGTCCTGAGCAAAGAGGACCAGTCGCTGAAGGCCGAGAGCAACCGCAGCAGTGCATGGTTTCGGGATACGGTAGCGCCCAGTCCATTCCCCGAACCCCGCCCGTGTGAACAGGGGCTGATCCTTGGCGGTGCGGAGTTTGTCAAAGCCATTGAGAAAGGCGGCTTTGCCGTGGCGGGGGACGAGGCCCGCCCGATTCTGACGGGCCTGCTGATCAAGGCCCAGGACCGGGTAGTCTTCGTCTCTTGCGATGGTTACCGCCTTGCGGAGGCAAATTGCCCGCTGCCGTCGCCGGTCGACGAACCGTTCTCGGTGGTCGTTCCGCACATTGAGGCGGTGAAAAGCCTGGTTAACCTCATATCAGGCAATGTTAGCATGGCTCTGGGAGACGGCTGGGTTGTGTTCCGTTCCGAGAATGCCGGTCACGGGCTGGCGGGACAGGTGGAAATCGTCCCGCTGGACGGGGTTTTCCCCGATTATGAGCCGTTGCTTCCCCAGGAATTCCTCGCGACGGCCGTAGCCCCGCTGCCGAATCTGTTGCAGGCCGTCAAAATCGCCCACGTAGTCTCCGGGGATCAGGATGTGGTGGAACTGGCCCTCAATCCCGGTGGAACCGTCACCGTTTCCGCCGCGTCCGAACTGGATGGAAATGGAACGAGCCTGATTGAGGTGACCACCCATCCGGATGGAACAGCAACCCACGTATCGGTCTGTGGGGCCTGGCTCATCCAGGGCTTGCAGGCCATAAAATCGGCGGGAGCGGACATAGTTGTTCTGGGATACGGTGGGCCAACCCAACCCCTGACCCTGGTGGAAGAGGGATGGCGCTACGTCATCATGCCCAGGACGATCAGCCCGAAACCCGGGTAGAACCAGGCGGTTGACCTTCCGGACAGGGCCCTCGCGGCCCTGTCCGCCGCACTTATTCCCTGCTTATCATTATCTTATCATTCCCTGCTCTCATTTGGCGTATCATCGCGCCGGTGAGAAGCCCCAAGCGTGGCGTTCTTATGCGGCGTCTGGGGCAATGTGATGACCACCCAGTCCAATTCCATGCAAAAGGAGGTGACGGCCAGGCCAATGCCGTGTTCCCGGGCAGACGGGGACGTGACGCTGACGTCATGGGCGAATCCAGAACACGACAAGCAAGGAGGAAGCATGAAGCGCAGCAAAAAACTGCAAGGGCAACCGCTTTCGCTGGAGGAGCGGGCCAGGGCCCTGCTTCAGGAAGTGGCGGAATGGCGGGATGCCTATCTGTCGGGGAATTCCCCCCGGAAGCGCCGCCGCAGGCGGCATCCCGTGTCGGAGGAGCGCCATGAACACGACCGGAATTCCTGATGGGGACGCCGTTCTTATCTGGCTGGAATCCGGAGAGATTCTTCTTTCCGGATATGACCTGCATCAATTCTACGACAGGGAGGATGAGCTGAGTCATCTTTTCGCGTTTGCCGTGGAAGTTGCAGGTCGCAGTCGTCGGGGAATCCCCGCAAGCGCCTGGGGGATCGCGAAGACCGGTCAGCACGTGCTGGTCTATTGCGATCCGGACCCCCGTGCAGGTCTTGACCTGAACCAGGAAGAGAATTTCGGGGATTTCTATATCAGGTACGTTGTCAGGGGACCGGTCTCCAGGTTGTCAACGGCTATTAGATGGGCAAACCCGGCCCCCCATCTGGACATCAACCCGCAGATTATCCAGATGGGACCCTACATTGGTCAGGTGTTGCTCCGCGCCGCAACCATGGTGTACGAGTATGCCTTCAACAACACGGGCTGGGCCGTGCTCTGGCAGAAGTTTTACGAACTGGCGCTCCACGATCCTCTCCTGGGCCGCACGGATTACCTGAAAGTCAATGAGGTGGCCTATGTCAACTGGCTGGGCTATCTCGGCTTCCGGGTGCTTCCACCGAACCCCGGCGATCCGGTGGCGAGTGTTCTCTACACTCGCCGGTGGTGGGACCTCCATCGGTCTCGCTGATTCAAGGTGGGGCTTTGCCCCACCCCTGCCATTATCCTGCGATTATTCTCTGTTCTCATTGGGTGCCTCATGGCACCGATGAGGAAAAGCCCCAACGTGTGATGCCCTGACGTGACGCCTGGGGCAATGTGACGACAAATCCAAATTCCACGCACAAGGAGGTGACGGCCAGGCCAATGCCGTGTTCCCGGGCAGACGGGGACGTGACGCCGACGTAGCGGGCGAACCAATCCGAACAAGAAACAGGAGGATCATCATGCACGCGATGAACATTCCCCTTTGCTTCCGCTTCTTCCAGTATTACCTGATGCAGGCGCTCTTTTCCCTGGGGCTGTGCAAGAAGTGCTTTCAGGGGCACGAGAGCCACGCCGATTCGCGCTACTGCGATGTGTGCGGGCATCCCGCGCATCGCCTCACCCTGCGGACGAGAGCGCGCCTTCGCATTCTCTACTGGAAAGAAGCGCTGGGCAAAATCCCGGACCGCATTGCCGACTCGGGGATTGCGCGGTTTCTGGACGGGATTTTCTTCCCTGCGGACGCCAATCCGGAAGCCCTACCCACATATCACACGCTATTGGTGGCCCTGCTGGTCGGGTTCGCCATAGTGTGTCTGGTAGGCATCGTCTTCTTCGCAGCGGTCTGGTAATCTGGCGGGGAGACTCGTCTCTCCCCGCCAGATTCATCTGAACACGAAAAAGGAGTGCTGCCATGTTGAAATACCATGTTGTCATCACACCGGAATCGGGGGAATCCTGGTACTGGCTTTCTCCGGACGCCGAGGTGGACGAAGAGGGTAAGGTCTTGACGAATCCCACCACTGCCCGATACGATCTCCTCTGGAGTCCGGATTACGAACTGACGCTGGAATACCGGGATGACCTGCCCAATCTGGCCACCGGGCGCTGGCGGTCGGAATGGATGGAGTACATCTTCGGTATTGAGCCGTTCTTCCCTGACCCGGATGACCCCCTGATCCCCGGAGTCTCTCCGGTCAAGGAGATAGTTGTGCAATACCGACCGAGCATCTACGACAGGGACTTCTATCGGGCGCGTCTGGCCGTTTATCGGCCTGAGGCACCGGTAGTCGTTCTGGCCCGGCGGTTTCTTCCTGGCACTTTTCCACCGGGGGGCTACCAGGACTGGCTGTTCACCCAGGCCGTCAGGTCCAGCACCCTTTATGGGCTGGACATTCTGTCCACCATTGTTGGGCACGTTGTGGAACACATCGGCCCCGGTGTGGATAAAACCAGGGTTACCTGGCTGATACGGTATGGCGTGTATCCCCCCACCAGAAGGATGCACTTTGACCACCCGTTTCTTGTCTGGCATGCCATGCCTTGCCAGTGGCATTGCCCTGGAGGAAAATGGTGGGTGGCCGACTATGACCTGGTGGAGATTGACAAGGAAGAGGCATACCGAATCGTGCGGGAGGGGAAATGACAATGAAGATCGTCATCGCCGATCTGGACGGCACGCTCCTGCACACCTGGAAAGACGGGGATTATACCCCCCGTCCCAAGGAGCACCTGCGCGCCTGGGCAATCCTGACCAACCAGGGAGGAATCCCTTTGCGTTGGTCTGGGTTTCCCTGGGCAAAAAAGTACCCCACCCTGAGACAGGCATTGATGCGGGTGCGGGTGGGAATGCAGGTCTCCGGCGCCCGTCGGGCGCTGATGGCCTGTTACCACCCCAAGCAGCACCGGTCTCTGGTGGGAAGGATGCTTGCCCTGATTGGGATGGTGATTCCCCTCTTTCCTATCCTTGTGCCGGAGGGAATCGTCTGGATTTCGTTCTCCGCAAAGGCCAGAAAGCCCTCCCCGTGGGGATTGCTCTGGCTGGCGCGTGGGCTTCCTCTGGAGAAAATCGTTTACGTGGGCGATGAGGAATCCGACCGGCAACTCGCGCAGAATGCCGGTGTACGGTTTCGCCTCGTCCGCAGTGAACGCTCCGGGGAAACCGTCTGATTAGAAAGGAGTCCCATGGACAATCAACACTGCGCCTGGTACTACGACCAGACTGACAACCTGGAGGTTTACAACGATCTCCTGGGATACAATCCTGATGGAGATCGCCTTGTCTGGCTCTGTGACCAGTGTGCTGAAGAACTGGGAGACAAAGTCTCCCACGCCAGCGAGGACAGTTTTTACGACTGTAGTTGCTGGCGGTGCGGCCTGCGGCACGACTGGGAGATGGCCGTCCCGATAGAAGAGGAAGAAGAGGACGAGATTTCTCGCCTGTTGGGCTGGTAGGCGAAAGGAGCACGATGAAGCACCTGGTCAGAGTAGAGCCCGCCGGTGGAGACGAAATCGTCATCGCCGGTCACAGGCCGGATGTAGATGTTGTCATCTACTATCGGCCCTGGCCGGGCGATGATGAAATCGTCTGCAAGGCACGGATCGCTATTTTCCGGAATCTCCAGACGCCTGTCGTTGTTCACGTAAAGCAGTTTCCGGGAAGCATCTGGGTGTTACACCCGGACACCAGCCCGGAACTGGTCAAGGCTTTCAACGATGACCAGGCGTATGCTCCGGAGGCGCTCGCAAACATAGTCTTCCGTCTGTTTGGCCTTGATCCGCACACCACTACCTGGGTGCGCGGGTACACAGGTACTGCATCCTGGGACATTGTGGTGTACGAATGGGGTTCAACGGATGGAATCACTATGGAAGCAACCGGATGTCGGTTCGTGCCGGTGAGCAAGGAGGAGGTCTTGCAACTGTTTCTCTTTGGACCCCCTCGCAACTACGCGGAACTGCCGCCGTACTGCTACTACTAACCAGGAGGGGGAGGAAGATGAAAACGCGCATCCTGGAAATACAGCCAGAGCATACTCCGCTGATCCCAGGTGCCAGGCCCGTCCTGGATGTCCGGATCGTTCACCAGATGCCCTGGGGACAATCCCGGGCATCCTGTCGGGTAAGCATTTTCCGGTCTAATGGGCAGACTGTGGTGGTGCTGACGGAGACCCCGGACAATCGGGGTATCTCGATAACCAACGCAGCAGAGTACATTGCTGCGGCGGTTACCGACCTCTCGCCGCTACAGGAAGAACACCCGAACGAGATTGCCTGGATAGAGCATTATCCGCAACGCGGGGGAACTGCCCGCATAGAGGAAACCTGGGACGAGGTGGAATTCCGGTGGGATCGCAAGGAGGACGGCTGGCATGCCGCCGATCCGGTCTGGCATCCGCTGAACAGGGCGGATGTTCTCCGGATTCTCGCCGGTTAGCGTTGCTCTTCCTCAAACCACCCTCCTGAACCCGGACAGGGCCTATGGCTTTCGGGGCCTATGGCCCTGTCCACGCAATCATTTCCCTAATCATTCGTTATTCCTTCTGTTCTCATTCGGCACCTTATAGCGCCGATGGGAAAAAGCCCCACAGTGTGACGGCCATCGTGATGCTGGCGGGGCAACGTGACGATACTCTAAGATAATAAATATAGTAAGGAAGAAAGGAGGTGATCAGCATACCCAATGCCGTGCTCCCGGGCAGACGGGAGGACACGTCGCCGGTGTCAAGCGGGCGGAACACGTCGCCGGTGTCAAGCGGGCGGTAATCTGTAATAGGAGGAGCAACCATGGAGGTAGAACTCCGATTCTCAACAAGCGGGCATATCCGTCTGGACTCGCTTGCAGGGTCAACGGTGCTGACTCTGCGACAAATCCGGCAGATGAAAATCGTGGTCACGAGGTTGGAAGGCTTTGACTGGTACGCGTATCTCTACGCATACGAGCAAGAGAGAAAAACGGTGCTTTGGGCAAATCGATGGATGGGGTGCTCACTGATACCGTTCCGCGGGACCCCATCCTGGAACCTGGAACTCATCACCGTCCCACCCCTGATGCCGGCAGTGTGCCAGATGATGTTCCTTTTTGCCCAGAGGAAACCGGTCGTCATCCTGGCCTCTGAAACCCCGTTGACCATGAATCCGATTCTGTCCGCCGTGATGAACTGCGTTCTCCCAGGAATCATCACCGATCCGCGCGATGCTACCTGGATGTTGTACCACCCCCAGGAATCTGAATGGGCGCGGATGGCGATCGTCTGGGAGCAACACGAGGAGTGGTGGTGGGCAACCGAGAGTTATGCAGATCCCCTCTCCCCGGAAGATGTGGATAACATCATCTTCAAAGGAGGTCTGCCATGACCCGCATTACCCACCTCGCTCACGACCAGGAGCTCCTGCTGGCTTATCATTACATCCGCGATTGGCAGGAGATGGGGCGAATCGTCGCGACATCCCCTACCTTGCCCGGATGTATTGATGCCAACACCCTTCGCAAAGAATGGGTGTCGGCATACGTGTACGAGCTCAGCCACAGGACGTTCGGCAAGTTCCAGCAGATAGACGATGCGCCGGCATCTATCCGCCGCCTGTACACGGATGTCTATGTGTCCCTCACCACTCACCAGGATGTGCCGAAAGTTGCCCCGGGGTTCGCCGTCATCATCGGGAACCGGGTTGCCCTGTTTCCCGGCGAATTGGACGGCGACCGACTGCCCGACCTGGACCCTCTCTGGCTGGACGATTTGATGCTCTCAGGATATGCCTCGCGGTACCTGAGAGACATCGTGTGGAGAGCGGGGAAATATGGAATCCCCATTTTCCCCCTGTCTCTCTACATTGCCGATGATCCCCGATACCCGTATCCGGTCATTGAGAGTGAAGGCACAGAACCCTGGATAGACCTCCGACAATGCACGATCTCCAACGTGCAGTCAGAAGCCGCCGTGGTGGGATATGCGATCACCGACGGCGGGGGCGTGGTATATCTCCACCTTGCAGGCCCCCAGATGTCCGTGAAAAGCATTTTCGCCACCCTGATCCAGGGCAAACGGGCCGCGATGTATGCTCCGTCCTACCATACGGTTTACGGGCTGGGGGATTACAGGATATTCCTGAATCCAATCCCCGGCACCAAAGAATATCGGGGCATTCTCGTGATGCTGTCTGTGCTGGGGCAGGATATTCCGGGAATGTACGACTGGTCCTACCTGGTTCTGCGGGCATCCGATACGGCGGATCGCTACGAGGCTCTTGCCCACAGACTCAACGCGGCTCTGCCCGTTCCGGTTCTCCCGGAATGGGGAAAGAAACTGTGGGAAGAGGGCAAGTACCTGGGCCTGGTGGACGATCTGAAGGTCGGCGGTGATGTCGGAGACGGCATCGCCATCCGTCTGGATACTGATCGGTGGACAGAAATCATCAACCGGCTTGTCGTGGAGGGCGCACTCAGCATCTGACCGGCAAGCAATAACCGATTAACCTATCAACCCCCCGGCGGGGGGAGGCACACCTTCCCCCGGCCCGGGGGGAGGTGTGTCTCCCTGTCGGGAACGACAAGGAGGCACAATGAGAATCGCGGGAGTTGAAAAACTGGGGTACTACCCCACTCCATCCGTCGTCATCCGCGCTATTGCTCAATGGCTGCGGGCTGACGCCGAACAACCGTATCGGATTCTTGACCCCTGCTGCGGGGCCGGGGAGGCGCTGGCCGAACTGGCCGCGCACCTGGGCGGGAATCCGGAAACCTGGGGAGTGGAACTCTCCCCGATCCGCGCCGAAAAGGCGCGGGAAGTCCTGGGTACCGTCATCGAGGGAGACTGGTTCAACGTCCAGGTATCCGGGAAAAGCGCGTCCATCATTCTCCTCAACCCACCTTACGACTATGACGTCGGTGGAGAGCAAAGGAGAATGGAGATTGCCTTTCTCCGGAGCGTCCTGGATGTCTTCGTCCCGGGCGGCATTCTGATCTACATCATCCCTCAGCACGTTCTGGGGTATGAGCAGGCAGCCAAAACGCTGCTGGGGTACTTTGACCACTTAGCCGTTCTCAGATTCCCCGATGGGGAATTTGAAAAGTTCCGCCAGGTCGTTGTCTTCGGAACCCGCCGCAGCCGGTATCAGAAACCGGATGGTGATTCCGTAGATGCTTTCCGCTCCCTGGCCAATGTGAAACTGCCGATCCTGGACGAGAATCCCCAGGCCCCCTGGCCGATGCCGGTGCCCGCCGCGCCTTCAAAAGCGCGGATGTTCATCGCAGAGTTGTCCCACTACGAGCGGATATGCCGCGCTGCCGGGATGGGATGGCCCCCGGAGATGACAGACCGGGAAGACCGGTTTTCATCAATCTGCCCGGCAATGCCCCTCAAGAAGGGCCACCTGGCGATGCTGATGTCCAGCGGCCTGATGGGGACAATCCGGGTGGAGAAAAACGGGGAAGCCGTCCTGATCAAGGGCCGGGTCGTCAAACACGTGGAGGAAAAGCACGAGGAGGACAGCAAGGGCGACCCGGTAACCATCCATCGGGACCGGTTCGTGACGACAATCGGGGTTGTGGACCGGGGAGGGGCCCGGGTGATAGACGATGTAGAGGGCGTGGCCGCCCTAATGGAGAACTACGGAGAGGAAATCGCGCGGGCAATCCTGAACACCACGCCTACCTACAACCTGGACCCCACCCCGGAGGAGTGGGCCCTGGTCGGCACTCTCGGAAAGAACCGCAGGCCGCTTCCCAACCAGGAGGAACCCGGCCTTCTGGATACACAGAAACACATTGCAATTGCGGCGGCCCGGTGCTGCCGCAAGTACGGCAATGCCATCATCCAGGGGCAAATGGGGACCGGCAAGACGACGATCAGTCTGGCCGCGATTGAACTTCTGGGGGCATATCCTGCTCTTGTGATGTGTCCCCCCATCCTGGTAGAGAAGTGGCAGCGGGAGGCTCACGAGGTCGTCCCCGGAATCGTCACGCGGGAACTGCGAACGGTGGGTGATGCCCGGCGGTTCATCCAGGACTACCGCGCCGGACGCCTCGGAAAGAAGGCGATTGCGGTGGTTGCCTCAACTGCGGCCAAGTTGGGCAGCGGCTGGGGAGCCGCCGCGGCGTCACGGCACTGCGTGCCGGAGGACAGGGCAAGCCGCGCGCTCTTCAGAGAAGCGGTGGCACGGTATCGCCGGGCGCGGGAAAGGCTGAAGGAAGCCGGGCCGGAGGAGGCGGAAGAAATCCGGCGGGAAGTCGCCCAGGCGCGGGCCGAAGCGCTGGGGCTGTGTGCCAGAGTGCCGGTCTGCCCCGTCTGCGGGGAGCCGGTACTGGACAAAAACGGCAACCCGGCGGATTTTGAGGACCTGGACCTGAAGCCGCTCACCTGTCATCGGTGCAACTCTCCCCTCTACGACTTCGGCAAGGGCCAGTATCACCGCTGGCCGGTTGCCGAATACATTGCCCTCAAAGCGCACGGATTCTTCAAGATGCTCGTGGCCGATGAGGTCCACGAGTATCGTTCGAAGGATTCCGACAGAGGGCTGGCATTCCACAAACTGGTCAACGCCACCCGGTACCAGATTGCAATGACCGGCACTTTCTTTGCGGGCAAGAGCACCTCAATCTTCTGGCTGCTCCAGCGGCTTCGCATCGGACGAGTCCATCGCGATTACGGGTACCACGATGAGATGTTGTGGGTCCGGCGCTACGGAGTGCTGGAGACCCGCCAGTACAAAAAGAACGGTGGGTCAGAAGAATACGGTGCGTTCAACGCCACGCGCAGGGGACGGGTCACAGTGACCGAACTGCCGGGCGTCAGTCCGGCAGTTCTTGAGAGGATTCTCCCCAATACCCTTTTTGTCACTCTGGCAGACCTGGGGGTTGCGCTTCCCCCGTATCGGGAAGATGTCTCTACCGTCTCTCTTCCTGACAGGGCCCAGAAGCAATACGATGACATGGTGCAGGCCCTGAAAGCCCAGGCGCTCCAGGACCGCCGACTGCTCTCGGTGTGGATACAATGGGCCTTAAGCCGGCCCAACTCCTGCTTCAGGGATGAGAAAGTCGTTGCTCACGTGAATGACAAGCACGGAAAGCGG
>Ga0197142_1003512_pt1 | contig 13095 bp, 12 predicted proteins | sample GBS60_MetaG_FD_148614 | JGI IMG/M metagenome (GOLD analysis project Ga0197142, IMG submission 148614) | Sediment microbial communities from Great Boiling Springs, Gerlach, Nevada, United States - GBS 60_MetaG | ecosystem: Environmental > Aquatic > Thermal springs > Hot (42-90C) > Sediment... | reverse complement strand
CACGCTGTCTGGAGGGCTACGTGTCGGGCTCGGGAACTCGCCGCCGGCGGCAAAAGTCTGCCCGATAAGAGTGCCTCCAACCCTCGTTGAGGCACAATGCCCAGGACCGCCCCCAGTGGGAGATACGTTGCTTCGAGGAGCATGAGGAGACCCTTGACGCCAAACAGAACCCCGGGAGCCAGAAAGATCGTCCGGTCAAGACAGGCACGCCGGTATGAAGACGGGCATTCCGATATGAAGGATGAATTGATACTGATTCTGGATTTTGGTTCCCAGTTCGCGCAATTGATCGCCCGCCGGGTACGGGAGCAGAACGTTTTTTGTCAGCTGGTCCGGCATGATTTACCTCTGGAACGGATAGTGGAACTTCAGCCCCGTGGGATCATCCTCTCGGGAGGTCCGGCCAGTGTCCACGAGGTGGGATCGCCCCGGTGCGACCCGCGTCTGTGGGAATCCGGGCTTCCTATCCTGGGGATCTGCTACGGGATGCAACTGGCGGTGGCCGCCTTCGGTGGTCGAGTCGTGGCCGGCAAAAGTCGCGAATATGGTCGGGCTACCCTGACGGTCCATGAACGGAATACACTCTTCCAAGGCTATCCCCTGGAATCCACCGTCTGGATGAGCCACGGAGATAGCGTCGTGGATAGTGCGGGAGAGTTTGAGGTCTTAGCTAGCACGGAGGAATGTCCGCTGGCAGCCGTCAGACACCGACGTTTGCCGATCTTTGGGCTGCAATTTCATCCGGAGGTGAGTCATACACCCCACGGAGGGCAGATCCTGGCGAATTTTCTGCGGGATGTCTGTGGTTGCAGCGGTCGTTGGAAGATGCAAGCGTTTGTGGAACACACGGTGTCACGGCTGCGGGAGCAGATCGGGGACAGTCGCGTCATCTGTGGCTTGTCGGGTGGCGTCGACTCCAGCGTTTGCGCAGCGCTCCTGCTCAAGGCGGTAGGTCCTCAGGTGGCGTGCATCTATGTGGATACCGGCCTGATGCGGGAAGGGGAAACCGAACTGGTGCGCCATACCTTTCGAGATTGGTTCCGGGCGGACCTGCACGTGGTGGAAGCAGGCCCGCGCTTTCTGGCGGCCCTCAAGGGAGTGGAGGACCCTCAGGAGAAGCGGCGGATCATCGGGAATCTCTTCATCGAAGTGTTCCGTGAGGAAGCTCGGCAGATTCCCCATGCCCGCTTCCTGGCCCAAGGCACGTTGTATCCGGATGTCATCGAAAGTGGGGGCAGTGCCGACGGGCCGGCAGCGACCATCAAGCTCCATCATAATGTCGGGGGCCTGCCTCAGGAGCTGGGATTCGAATTGATCGAACCTTTGCGCGACCTATTCAAGGATGAAGTCCGCAAGCTGGGCATGGAGTTAGGATTACCGGAAGAGGTGGTTTGGCGTCATCCGTTTCCCGGACCGGGATTGGCGGTCCGCTGTCTGGGGGAAGTCACCGAGGAGAAGCTAGCCATCTTACGCAAGGCGGATGCGATCTTCCTGGAAGAGTTGCACAAAAGCGGTTGGTACCGCCGGACCGCTCAGGCGTTTGCGGTCCTGTTGCCGGTCCGCTCGGTGGGTGTTATGGGGGATGGTCGAACCTACGAGTATGTCCTATGCTTGCGTTGCGTGCAGACGGATGACTTCATGACGGCTGACTGGTCCCGCCTGCCCGAGGATCTCCTGGCCCGTGTCGCCACGAACATCATCAATAAAGTGAAAGGAATCAACCGTGTGGTCTATGATATCAGCAGCAAACCGCCGGCAACGATCGAATGGGAGTGACGCAACGATCGAATAGGCATGAACAGGCGGTGCTACTGAGGGGGGAAGCCGAGATGCGTGTCGATATTTGCTCGCGGGAAGATATGGATACCCAGGCGGTGCTTCTGCAAGCCCTGGCCGAAATCGGAGCAATTCCCGATCAAGGCGCTATTCTGGACCTTCCCCTCGGTCAAGGATTGCACCGCTTCATCGCTCCCGAGGGAGTCCTCACTGTCTTCGCCGATGCTTGGGGGGTGGACCTGGAAGGCCCCGATGCTCTGGTCCAACGTGTCCAAATGGCGATGGCCAAAGCCTGAGGAAATCGCAGCGTCCGAGAACCTCCGAAATCAGGGACGGTTCTTCCGGACGGCCATGTGGCATGGCTTGTTCTCCCGATTTCGCCATGGACTTTTTTGGAGGAGTTTGGTACCATGATGGCTCTGCCGACCGTGATCACCGGTCTTTTGCTCATTCTTGTTGGCCTGGTCGGTTATTTCGGCGCAGAACCCAATCCCCAAACCGGCAAGGTCAGCCCCACAGCTTTGATCCCGGCCGCTTTTGGATTGGTGCTCCTTGCACTGGGTGGTCTGGCTTTTTCCGACAAGCTGCGCAAACATGCCATGCATCTGGCAGCGCTGGTCGGTTTGCTGGGTATCATCGGGGGTTCGATGCCCATCTTCCGCCAGATTGCCAACACCGGTACCTTCGATCCCCTCAAGAAATCAGCAGTGGCTGGGGAGTTGATGATCCTCATCTGTGCGGTTTTTGTCGGCTTGTGTGTGCGTTCCTTCGTGCTGGCACGACTGAGCCGTTCTAACAAGGATGTATCCCAAAGCGTTCCCTCGTCTTCGGTGTAAATCGCCAGGCAAGTCTTCAGCATCCCTTGGCACATCCTCTGCCCCAAGCTTCACGGGTGGTAAGCCGTCCGAAAAGCTCCCCCGACTAGCCTGGCATACCCGAGCAAGTAGAAACCAATCGCTAATCTTGTGCATGATGTTTCTCCACACTTCCCGGAGTCTTAGGACCGTGGGTTGTGGGTGTTGCCAGGAGTTGTCGGTTCAGTTCCGGTAGAATTTGGCGATTCAGGCCACCCTGCGGTGTCGAGAACGTCTGGTAGAGGTGGCTGTCGAGGTGTCCCGGTGAGATGTCGTGGAGGGCGTTGGGTGGGTTAGTGGTCGAGGTCTCGTGGTGGAATACTGTCGCAAAAGGCGACAGCCTGACGGCACTGAGGAAGAAATTTGGTCATTTTCCGGGGAGAAACGGCACGCGATTTCATGCTTGCGGAAAGCGGAATAATTGATATATCTTCTCCATCATCGGATGCGAGATTCAGTTCCGAGGATTAGGGAACACCACTGCAGGAGGCAGTTGGTATGAGCAGGACGCTCACCGTATTCCAAGGGGCTAGGGCGTCGGTTCGGCAGGCTGTTCGGGCGGGCCGCTGGACCGACGCTTTGCGTTTGTTGCGGCGATATTTGCATCTGTCGGGATTGTCCGTGCAGCAACGGGCGCGGGCCGAAGCGCTGACGGGGCAGCTCTATTTGTTCCTAGGGGAATATAGCCGCGCACGCTGTCACCTCCGGCGTGCGGTCATGCTCTGGCCGACGCAGAGCCGCTGGCAGTATTACCTGGGTCGTGCCTGGGCTGAGGATCCTCTGGGAGACCATGCTCGTGCTGCCCGCTGGTTCCATCGCGCCTGGCGACGCGTTCCCCAGCAGCCACTCTATCGCTCCGCTTTCGCGGAAGCGCTGATCGGGATGGGAAAGGTCCGTCGAGGTGTGCGTCTGCTACTTCAGGCCGCCCGTCAGGCACCGGGGAACCGGTCTGTCCTGGAACGCGTTGTCCGCGGCATGATCCATGCCGGACGGCCGACGCTGGCTCTGCGGGTGGTGCGACTCGCGCGCTTCCTGTGTCATACCCCTGCAGCGGTCCAACAACTGGAGAAATGGCTGCGGCAGCTGCGCTATGAACAGGCTCGCCGTCATCAGCCTTTGCTGCGGGGTGCTATCACCTCTTCCTTCCGCTATCCCCTGCGTGCCGGTTGATCCACGTACAGGCCAGACGCAAGGGGGGTGGTCAACGGGCGGCAGATCAATCCCGGGGCGGGGTAGGGACGCCCAGCCGACGCTGGATGAACGGAGAAACGGATTCAAACGACATGGTTCTGTCACCAACCAGTCTGGAGGCGTGGATAAGTCTGAAACGGATCAGCAAGGGCTCTCCTCGGCGTCGTACCAACGGGATGCTTCGAAGGTGGGACCTTCGACACAGACACGGCGATAGTCCCAACCTTGCTCCGTTTCTGTCCGGATGCGCGTGACGCAACTGAAGCAGGCTCCGATGCCGCAGGCCATCGGAGTCTCGAGGGAGACAAAGCAGGGGCGTTGCCATTGAGCGGCGAGGCGGGCGAGGGCTTGCAGCATCGGTTCGGGTCCGCATCCGAGCAGGGGACCGTCGGGTTTTTCGCGAGCCAGTCGGTCGAGGACCGTGCCATGCCAGCCCACGCTTCCATCCTCGCTGGCCAGGAACACCTCAGCTCCCGCTGCCTGGAGGTCTGCCAGTCCTGCCACGCGGGCCGCCGTTCGGACACCGTAGTACAAGAGCACTTTCGAAACATACCGTTGCGGAGAATCACCGCCATATCCCCGACGTCCCAGCAAATAATGGATGTAAGCGGGAAAGGGCGTCTGACCAATGCCACCGGCTACCAAAACCACCTGCTCCCTATCTTGGAAATTCGGGAAAGGCTGACCCAGAGGTCCCCAAATGTCCAGGCTGCTTCCCCTGTCCAACGAACAGAGCCGTCCGGTCATATGGCCGACCACCAGATAGACGATATCCAATCCCTGGGGTTGTTGCCGTTCATCCAGAATGGTGTCGTAAAGGGCGAAGGGTCGCCCCAGCAGCGGATCATTGCATCCCGGCAGGCGAAGCATGACGAATTGACCAGGGCGTATCTGGCGGGCAATTTCCGGGCATTCCAGTCGCAAACGATAGGTTCGCTCGGCAAGCGGCTCCTGAAGCAGCACTCGGGCACAGCGGAGGTGAGGCATCAGTGTTCCCAATGCGAATCCGGTGTGGTCGCGAGGTCTTCCCGTGATCTTCGCCTGCTATCCAGGATACGAAGTGTTTTATCGGGGATAAGGGGTGGGCATCGATTGTTTTATCGGGAAAGAAGGGTGGGCGATGGATCGTTTTATCGGGAGATAGGGGGTGGAGATGGAGTTGGGGCTGGACGGGAAGGATGGGATCGAGTCAAACGGTCATGCTGTTCGGCCAGACGTTGGCGTGCGTTCTCAACCCATTGACGGAGGGCTGCCAATTCCTTTTCGGTCAGGGGGCGGGATTTCCCTTTCTTGAGTCGGCCCAGGCGTACCGGACCGATAGCAATGCGCTTCAAGCGCATCACCTTATGTCCCAATCGGGCGAGCATACGGCGGATTTCCCGATTCTTGCCTTCACTGAGGACGATCCGCAACCAGGTGCTGTTCCCTTGGTGCCCGAGTGTGCGGACGCTTTTGGCCCGCACCTTGCCATCACTCAACCAGATGCCTGTGGTGAGACGTTGCAATTCTTCCCGACTGGGCTTCCCAGCGACCTGGACCAGGTAGGTCTTGGGGATGCCGTAGCGGGGATGCATCAGGGCAGCCGCCAACGCCCCATCGTTGGTCATGAGCAGTAGCCCCTCGCTGGCTTCATCCAGACGACCGACCGTATAGACGCGCTCCCGAACGTGGCTGAGCAAATCGATCGCCCGCGGACGACCGGCCGGATCGTAGTTGGTGCATAGGACTCCGGGCGGTTTGTGTAGCAGCCAGTAGACCGGTCGTTCCGGGCGCACGGGCTGATCATCGACCGCCACCCGATGGACGAGGGGGTCGATCTTGGTGCCCAAGGCGGTGACCACCACACCATCCACGGTCACGCGACCCGAGGCGATCAGTTCATCGCAGTGGCGCCGAGACCCGATTCCCGCGTGGGCCAGATATTTGTTGAGTCGTTCCATACCAGTATTCTAGGAACTGTGTTTGGCTTGGCACACCTCGCCAGACCAGGTCCGGTTCCAAGCAGATGGCGGAGTCATCCTGCCAAGTCTTTCCATAGCTCAAGCAGGACACTTCCCTGGCAGGTTGGCGTTTTCTCCAAGAGGGTGTTCAGGTTGCCCTTATTTCTCCAAGAGGGTGTTTTGCGATATACGTACCAGAAAACGAAATCAAATAGTGAATGCCCCGGGGACGGGGCATAGAGAGTGCTTGAGTTATGCCGGGGTCAGGACTTCAGGCAACTCGAGGTGGGCGAGTCCAGCGGCCCCAATCCTGGCAATCGAGATCCGGCCGGACGTTCGATAAGGATCAGGCCAGTTGACGCCAGGGTTCCCGTCGCTCCCGGCTGAGCATCTTGTTGGCTTGTTCATCGTCAAAGCGATGAGTTTGGGGATCCCATTTGAGTGTCTTGCCCAGGCGCAAGGCGATGGCGGCGATGTGACAAACGATTACTGAGCCGGCACCGACATCCACGTCGCAGATGGGCTTCTGACGGGATTGGACGCACTCCAGGAAATTGGTCATGTGATTGGTGGGCCGGCTGGGGTAAAGCGAGGGCACCTCCTTGAGCGGCTCGAACAGTTTCTTATCCGAAGCGACCAGGAAACCGCGGCTGACGAAGAGAGTGCCTTCCGTTCCCACGACCAGGACGCCGTTTTCGCCGGGACTGATGGATCGCTCCTTGCCGTTGGCATCGACCAGACCTTTGACCTCGCGACCGGCTCCATGGCTGACTTCCACGGGCACGCCGTTGGCATAAGTCAGACGGACCTTAAACGTCGGGTGACAGTTGTAGCCATCGCCTCCCTCGTAGGGTTTGGTGGATTCGATGTGTTCGACCAGGACAGGGCCACTACCATCCATACCGAGCATCCATTGGGCGATGTCGATGTGATGTGCGCCCCAGTCGGTCATTTTGCCGCCGCTGTATTCGTACCACCAGCGGAAGTTGTAGTGGCAATTGGTCTTGTCCTTGTCTTGCCGGTAGGGGACTTTGGGGGTGGGGCCGAGCCAGAAGTCCCAATCCAGTTCTTTGGGGGGATCCACAGCCGGGATGGGGCCGCTGGTGGGATTGGCGCCGATGCGGCATTCCATGTGGGTGATTTTGCCTAAGCGACCGGCTCGGACCAGTTCGGTAGCCAGGCGGAAGCGTCCGGCCATCTCGCAGCGTTGCTGACTGCCCGTTTGCAACACACGCTGCGTCTCGTGGGTGACCTTACGCAAGGCGAGCGCTTCTTCAACGGTTAGCGTCAAGGGCTTTTCACAGTATACGTCTTTACCGTTCTTGAGGGCTGCGATGGCTTGAAGGGCGTGCCAGTGATCCGGGGTGGCGATGATGACGATATCCACGTTCTTGTCGGCACACAATTCGCGAAAATCCTTGTAGGCTTTGACATCGAAACCATCCTTTTTGTATTGCTGAACGGCATAATCCAGATGACGACCATCCACGTCACACACAGCGGTGAAGCGGACGTGTTTGTGGCGTTTCGCCTCGGCATACAGGGCGTTGGAACGGCGGGGATTCGGCCCCACCCCAATGACCCCAATGTTGACCGTTTGATTCGGGGAGACGGATGGGGGTTGTTGGGCGGCCCGGGCCTGATCGGCAAAGTATTCGCGGGCGTGCCAGGCAGGCAAACCGGTGGCGGTCAACGCCGCGATGGAACGGGCCATGAAACCACGGCGGGAGAGAGTACCTCGTTGGAGCATGGTGGGGTCCCTTTCCGTTGACAGAGGCATGGTGCGATTTCAGTACCTTGATCTGCAAAACTGCTTTTGCAGGTCTTCTGATGGTGTATGATAACGCAAGCGGGGGTAAATGGAAAATCCAATTAGGAACGCCGGCGTATATCGGCCTCGCCCTGCCGTCGAACCCTGAAAAAAGGAGACTCGTGATGGAAATGATGGAGTTGTTGGAGCGATTTTTCGGGCGGGGTCAGCATCGTAACGGTGGTGCGCCGGTGGCCAATCCCCTTCTGGTGGATCCACCGTCGGTACAGGTCCTCTTCAACACGTACCCGTTGGTTTTACCTGCTGAGCAAATCCAGGCTGCCTTACGGGCTTACCATCCGGAGTTGTCGGCAGCAACGGCAGAGCTGGCCGAGCTACCTGCTCAGGGTAGTCCTGCCGATGCCCTTGGCAGTCCTTCAGCGGTGGTGGGCTTATTGGCCTGGGGTGACCATGTCATCAAGCTGGTCGGTTTCAATGCTCCGATGCCGGCCAGTGCGGTGGAACGATGTGTGACCCCGGCCCATTACCCCGCCGACATCAAACAACAAGCTTATCAGCATACCACTCATGTCCTGCTCTATTATGCTGGCTATGATTCAGACCCACTGGAACAATACGTGGCTTTGGTGGTCGCCACGGCGGCTTTAGTCCCCCACGGAGCGATCGTGGCTTTGAACGAGCAGGCCCGCACCTCGGTGCCCGCCTGGGTCTTCCTCCCTAGCGAAGAGGACCGGGGAGACACTCTTTCCGCTATGCGTTCCCTCCCGCTGCCCTTCTTCTACGCTGGCTTTGTCAAGTTGGAAGTCGCGGGAGAAGAAGGGGTGTGGATGCGAACCTATGGTTGCCACAGCTTCAGTCTGCCGGACCTGGCTATGCGAACCGAAGGCCATCACCGCGGCTCAGTCACCTTCAACCTCTTCAGTAACATGCTCGACTATCTGCGCTACGAAAAGCAGACATTCGTCGCGGGTGATACCATCGGTACCAGCGAAGGGGATTATCTCCGCCTGCGCTTACGGAACGCGGACGAATGGTTCCTGGATGGAGATGAACCGTTATTCGTGCTCGAGCCCCTTCCTCCGCAAGAGCGGGCTGCCCTGCAACACTCTACTCCGGAGGTTGACTAATACCATAAGCATAAGTTGCCTCCTCGAGTGCAGCCTGTGCTGTGTTCGCCGGTTCTGTTATGCCAGCGGTGTGACAGAGTTCCTGACTGGGGAGATCCATCGATGGCGATGCTCCGAAGCCGGACGATATCGGAAGACGGACCGTCCCACGAGGAGAAGCTCTCCCACGGGGAGGGCCGGCGATGGTTGCGGTGTGTCGGGGCTGCATGCCGGCATTTGTGGTGGATCTGTGTGGTCAGCGGGATAGTGTTGGCGTGGGCAGGGTGTGGCTGGGTTCAGGCGGGGGTCTATTATTCAGCGGAAAAGTACGCTCCTCTGCCGAGCCGGTGGCGGGGTTTTTTGCTCGATCACAGAGCTTTGCGGATGATCGCAGTGGAGCGGCCCGCCGAAGGCGGAATGTCCCCGTGGCGTCAGGAGTATTTGACCGCGCTGCTTCACTATCAGCAACGGGCACGTCAGCGGTCGTTGGGTCCTGAGGAGAGTGCCGACTACGGTGCCGTTTTGATCCGTCTGGGCCGCAGTCATGAGGCCTTGGCAGTGCTGGCCCCCGCCGTACGTCGCTGGCCGGAATGCTTCGCTTTGCACGCCAACCTTGGCACAGCCTGGCAGTTGCAGGGAGAATGGGATCGGGCCATCGAGGCTTTACAAGAGGCAGTACGGTTAGCACCTCCTGCTTGGAAGCTTTACGAAGAATATCACCTCAAACTGGTCCGCTTGCGTAGGGGTGAGAGGTCAGGGGGAGTAGCTCACAGTGTGGATGATCTGTTCGGTGTGCCTTTTGAGGGCCCCGTGGGGCCTTGGCCGGAGCAACGCCGGCGTGGTCTGCCTGCCGAGGCGGTCGCCATTACCCAGCAACTGGCTTTGTGGCTGCCCCAGGATGGCAGGCTGCTGTGGCTCCTGGCGGAATTGGCTAATGCCGACGGTGAAGTGATCCTGGCTGCAGCCATGCTCGATGGCTGTGTCACCGAATTCGGTTTGAACTCCCCGGCATTGCGAGCCCGTCGCCAATTGTTCCGCCGCGAAGCGGACAGACTCCGTCAGCATGGCCAGCATCTCTCTCGCTTCCGGCCTCGTTCCTCCCGACCCTTGCTCCAGGCGTTCGATGAGCGTCTTCTTCCTCCACCTTCGGCCGACGGCCCCACGCCACTGCCTTGGCCCCTTCTGGCTGCGACCTCGACCGATCCCCGAGGTACCGTCCACTTCCCGGACTACCTCCGCCGTCTGGATGGCCGACTTGTCAGCCTCAACGGCTTTATGCATCCCGTGGGAGATCAACCGCAACTCCAGGAATTCCTCTTAGTGGAGTACCCCGTGGGATGCTGGTTCTGCGAGACACCGGAACCGAACGGTCTGGTCTATGTCCGCTTGTCTGAAGGTCGGCAGATCGATAAATGCCGGGAGTTGATTCACGTCACGGGACGATTGCGCCTCAATAGCGACAATCCCGAAGCATTCCTCTTCACCCTCGAGGATGCAGCCGTTGCTCTACCTCAATGAAGTTTCCAGACCGTGGTGCTGACGAAAGGGACTGCCCCCTCTGGTCCGATGGAGCGTTATTCGCCAGACGGATTGTGTTCGAAGAAGAAGGCACAGAGTGGCTCTTGGGAAACTCTGTCGGCGTACCGAATGGAGATACGGACATTAAGTCCAGACGTGGGTATCCACTATTATCACTGCTGGTACTCATTCCCGTAACATCACCCTGAGAGGCAAATGGTTCTGTTCTTCTCCGTTCTTCGGATGTTCACTGCTATCGTCGCTTGCACTTCTTCACCCCCCGCAATTTGTATAAGCGTGCTTTACGCCGCTTCTTATGCCGATTGCGAACGCTTTTGGGTTTGTGCAAAATGCCCATGGTAAGGTCCCCTCGCATCTGCTCAAGAAACTATCCTGGGTTCCTGGCGAGCGGCCATAAGCACAATCATAAGCCCAAGAGGGTGCTTACGGCCCGACTCGATAGAGGAAACATTAGAATGCTGGCCCTGCAGTTTCAAGCGGTGGTAAGGAAGCAATCCAGTCATCAATAGCAACCCAGTAATCAGGAAGCGACCCGCTCACCAGAAGGGAAGGGTTTGCGCAATCAGGAGGTGGGCTGCTCCCAACTCAGGAGGTGGGTTGCTCTAAGGGGGAAAGGTTCTACCACGCTCTGGAGAGAAGATGACAAGTCCGGCGACCGGCTTCTCACAATTTTTTCCTACGCAATGACAACCGTTTCCGGTATCCTGACGGGTGCGTTACGATCACCTGCTGGAAATTTTCCTCTCTGATATTGAGCGAGATCTTAGCGAAGAAGGAAGGTGGAAAGGGAGAAGCGATGAAGCATTTCCGAGTGCTGTGGATTTTGGTTTGGATGATGGGAGTAGGATGGGTCCTGGCTCTGGGTCAGTTCAGGGCGGAGGGAGGGGAGGGGGAAGCGGAGGTGCCGATAGCTCCGACCCCACGCCCTGTTGTTCCGAGTTTGACAGCCCAGGATTTGCAAGCCCTTTCCCTCCGCCTGGTCGGCCCCGCCTTACAACCCGGTCGAGTCGGAGACATTGTGATTCATCCTCGTCAGCCGAGCATCTGGTATGTGGCGGTGGCTTCCGGTGGTGTCTGGAAAACGACCAATCGGGGTATCACCTGGACCCCCATCTTTGATCAGCAGGGCTCCTACTCCATCGGTTGTCTGGCGGTGGACCCACACAATCCTGAGATCATCTGGGTAGGGACGGGGGAGAATCAGTCGCAGCGGAGCGTGGGGTTTGGGGATGGGGTGTATAAATCGAGGGATGGTGGGAAGACGTGGCAGCATATGGGACTGAAACAGTCGGAGCATATTGCCAGGATTCTGATCGATCCGCGGGATTCGCAGACGGTCTACGTGGCTTCGCAAGGACCGTTGTGGGCCTCTGGCGGGGAGCGAGGTTTGTTCCGTTCCCGTGACGGTGGGAAGACCTGGTCGGCCATTCTGACCATCAGCCCGGAGACTGGGGTGACCGATGTGGTCATGGATCCGAGCAATCCGGACGTTCTCTATGCAGCCTCGTATCAACGGCGGCGGCATGTGGGAGTACTCGTGGGAGGCGGTCCGGAAAGTGCAATCTACAAATCGACGGACGGCGGACAAACCTGGCGCCGCTTGAGCAAGGGATTGCCAACGGGGGATTTGGGTCGGATTGCCTTGGCGGTTTCTCCCCAACGCTCGAACGTGGTTTATGCCCACATTCAGACGGCAGCTCAGGAACGGGGTGCTTTCTATCGTTCGGAAGACGGTGGGGAGACTTGGGAACGACGCGGAGCTGCACCGGTCCAGACGGGAGAATACTATGGGGAAATCATCGCAGATCCGCACCGCTTCGACCGTCTCTATATCATGGATACGGTTGTTCAGATGACCGACGACGGCGGCAAAACGTTCACGCGGTTACGCTGGCCGGTTCATGTGGATCACCACGCGCTGGCTTTTGATCCCAACGATCCGAATCACTGGCTGAGCGGTAACGACGGCGGTTTGTATGAAACGTATGACGGAGGCCAGACCTGGCGGCACTTCACGAACATGCCCACGACCCAATACTATCGCGTGGCGGTGGATGATGCAGTGCCCTTTTACAACATATACGCCGGTTCTCAGGATAACGGAACCCATGGCGGACCCTCACGCACTGCTTATCGTGTCGGCATCCGTAATGCTGATTGGGGGGTCTATGGAGGAGGCGATGGCATGCAACCCCGGGTGGAACCGGGCAATCCCAATATCCTCTACATCAGTTCCCAATACGGTGCTCTTGTCCGTGTCGACAAGACCAGCGGACGCACAGTCCCGATCAAACCACGTTTGGTCTCCCCAAAGAGCGAAAAGTTTCCGAAGGGGGAAAAGTTTCCGAAAGGGGAAAAGTTTCCGAAGAAAGAAGGCGATCCGAAGAAGGAGTTGAACCCGAAATCAGCTCAGAAGAAAGAGGGTTCCGCTACCCAGACCGTTCCTCTGTCGAACGATTCGGATGCGACCGAAGAACCCAACGAAGCCGCCCAACCGCCAGCAGGTAAATCAGGGGGCGACGGTCTCCGTTGGGGTTGGGATGCCCCTCTGTTGATCAGTCCACACTCACCCACCCGTTTATACATGGCGGCGAACCGGTTGTTTCAAAGCGATGATCGGGGGGCGACCTGGAAGGTCATCAGTCCAGACCTGACGCGTCAGCTCGATCCCCTCCGAGTACCCCTCATGGGAAAACTCTGGGGTAAGGATGCGGTCTCGCGGGACGCATTCACCACACCGCTAAGCATCATTACAGCTTTGGACGAATCTCCTGTGCAGGCGGGCTTGCTTGCTGTCGGCACGGATGATGGACTGATTCAAATCAGTGAGAATAACGGTCAGTCCTGGCGAATGATTGAACATGTCCCTGGTGTGCCTCCAGGTACGTATGTCTCTGATGTCTTTTTCTCCCCGCGTG
>Ga0197142_1003510_pt1 | contig 13099 bp, 14 predicted proteins | sample GBS60_MetaG_FD_148614 | JGI IMG/M metagenome (GOLD analysis project Ga0197142, IMG submission 148614) | Sediment microbial communities from Great Boiling Springs, Gerlach, Nevada, United States - GBS 60_MetaG | ecosystem: Environmental > Aquatic > Thermal springs > Hot (42-90C) > Sediment... | reverse complement strand
ATAATTTCTTCTGAATACAAAATGTTAGTACTCAAATATAAAATAATTATAAAAATAAATATATGATTTTTCATAAATAAACTCCTAAAAAAATTAATTAAAAAAAAAGATATATTTTTGAGGAAATTTAATTAAATTTTATTTTAGTTGAACACAATACAGGATAAATGTAGGAATTGTTTTTATTATGGGGAAAATATAAATTATAACTGTTTGAATTTTTTCTTTAATGGGAATATAGAAATAATAAAAAGGTTTTGTATATAAAGAAATATTGTATTTTAAATAATTATCAGCATTTTCGTGTAAATAATCACAAGAATGAGTTGAATTATTAGTAATGATTTCTAACGAATTTGGTTGGTGATGTTGGCAGTGCGTGGTTGTTTGTTGATATTCTGGAAAATTACAATTTATATCACAAATAGGGGTATTAACAATACTTACAATAAAAGAAAAAATTAAAAGTTGCTTAAAAATAGAATTCAACATGTACAACATCATTCGTTTGATTGTATTTAAAAGTTACATCTATTTAATAGCATATAGAACAAAGGAACTTGTTAAAGCAAAGTCTTTTATAACGATTTTACTCAAAAAATGATAAAAAGCTACACGTAAATATTTATAAAAGTAAATAGGCGACACAAATCCTTTCATTTTTTTAAATTTAGGGATTAATCCGAAATCTACTCCATGGTAATAAATAAATTTTTGGAATCCTACTTGTTTTAAAAAATTTGTAAGATTTTTTTTGGAATAATAATATAAATGTCCCGGTAAATAATAATGATAATGATTTTTTTGAAGCTTTGCTTGTAAGCCATCAAAGTTTGCTGTTTGGATAATCAAAAGTCCCTTGGGATTTAATAAGTCGTAAAGTTTTTTAAATATAAATTGGGGTTCGGGAAGATGTTCTATAACTTCTATCAGGGTAATTACATCATATTTTTTTTGAGGTTCAAAGTTTAAAATATCTGAACAAAATATCCTATTTTTTAATTCTTCGTCTTTCTGACTTTCTTCCACTACATAAGAAGAAATATCAATACCTTCTGCATCATAACCTTCTTTTATTGCAGTTTTTATAAACCCTCCAAAACTACATCCTATATCTAAAAAACGAGCAGGAGGAGGTTTAAATTTTTTGATGGTTTCTAGTCGTGCTTTCCATACATATTCACAAAAAGAAAAATATTTTCGCTCATCGAAATAGCTATATTCTGAACTTCCATCAAAATAATCTTTTGTGTAGAATTTTGTTGGATTGGATATTTCTTGCATTTGTAATTTACAAGAAGGACATTGATAAATCTTTAAGGGCTTTTTAAAACCGTCAACCCTATACAAAAAATTTGTTTTTATGTTGCAAAAGGGACAAATCACCATCAAATTTTTTCTAATTCCTCTTCTAATGTAAATTGATTTTTTAAATGTTCTGGGGCAAGATCTAATCCTTGTTTTTTCCCTAACAGGGCATTTTGTCTCTTTAACACATAATCCGCTTTTGCAATATATCTTTTAATCGTTTTTGTTGATTTTATCGATGAGGCTTTTTCCCAATATTCTTTTGCAATTCTATAGTTTTTCATATTATAATAAGCAATACCAATTAGTTTTAGTAAATGATAGTGTTCGGGATTCATTTTGTTTGCTCGAAGTAAATATTTTAACGCTTTTAGATTTCTGTTTAGATTAATAAAACATAAGCCTCTTAAAAGTAAAATATCAAATGGTTGCTTTTCGGATGGTCCTTCCATAAGAGCTAATGCCTCTTCGTAATTTTTTTGCTTAATGTAGCTTTTAACCTTTAATAGATAGATTTCATCGTTATCTAATTTATGTTCTTCGGGTTTATAATCTTTTTCTTTAAAAGAAATTCTTATGATAGAAATATCGTCTGTGGGAATTCCTATTTGGTAGATTTTTTGAATCATTTCTTTTAGTTTTCCTTTTTTTTCTTCGATAACTTTTAAAAACAACCTATAATTATGATTCATAATTTTTTCTTCTCCATGGGAAATCAATAAATCGTCTTTGCCATCGCTTCCAATAAAAATTACATCATTTTCTTGAAGATAAAATTTTTGAACTCTAAAAGGCAATTCCGAAGGAAAACCAAATTTTCTTATCGTTATTTCTTCGTCTATAAAACTTGCTTTTTTATTTCTGTAAAGTATTGCAAATGGATGTTCTGCATTAAAATAATACAACATAGATTCTTCTTCGTCGATGATACCTAAGATTCCCGAAATCATCATTGTTCCGTCAAAGGATAAGAATATATTTTGGATTTCTTTATAAATCGTTTCTAATAATTCTTCTGGTGATTGAATATATTCAAGATTTCGCATTGTTAAAGAATTAAGAATTGTTCCCATTACAATACTACCACTTGCTCCTTGGAGAGATTTTCCCATTGCATCTCCATTAAAAAATAGATGATAGAATTTATTATGAATTTTTATTGTATTCGCAAAGCAAATATCGCCACCAATGTGATTATGCTGATTCTTGAATAAAAACGACTTTTTTTGAATACATACGAAATCGATTTTTACGTTTTGACTGTTAATTCGATTAACAATAAGTGGTTTAACAAGTAATGATGTTAAAAAATAATCCCCATCTTGTTTTCGTTTTAAATCTTTGATATCTTTTAAAGAATTTTCGAATTCTTTTTTAATTCGATCTAATTTATGTATCGTATCTGTAAGATTTTCAGAGTATTGTTTTTCGATGTATAAACCACATTCCATTTCTTTCATTTTTTCTATTAGATGTTTAATATATTCTTTTTTTATGATAGATCCATGTTGTGGTGCTATAAGTTCAATGTCTAAATTTTCTATTTTTCTTAAGGCATAATTTAAAATATCTTTCGATGGCATATAAGCCATATGGAAGCCTTCGATTTCCTTGTAATAGTTCTCGTCTGCATAAAATTGCCAGCTTTCTTCGAGTCCGCCAAATAAATCACTCGAAAATAAAACCTTCGTTTGGACGTCGTAAGTTACAAATGCTCCTGGCGAGTGACAATAAGGTGTAGTATAAAACTTTAATTTATATCCATTGATATCTAATTCGAAATTTTGAGCATCGATTTTGTAATAGGGAGATTTAGCTCCGTAATGTTTGATTAAAAAAGTCATTCTTGTATGGGTAACAATCATTAAATCCTTTCGATTAATAATATCTTCTAAATAAGGAACAGAAGCACAGAGATCGGGATCTTGATGATGCAAAATAATATAACGAATATCACTAATTGAACCCACTTCTTCTACCTTGTTGATTATACTATCTATTTCTATCATGGAACCTGGATCGATTAAAATCGAATTTTTTCCTAAATTAATATAATAAGGGTGGCATTGAAAAGGATCGTTTTCTAAATAAGCACCAACCCAATAGGTTTTTGGTGCAATCTCCACAGCATGTGTATAATCGATATTTTCTTGGTTTTTTAATATATTTGTCATAATATTATAATTATATTCAATACTATAAAAATTTCAAGAAAATTATGATTAATACTTTAAAGTATTTAAAAATTTTTACAATAAAAGTAATAATGAGCGATAATTTGATGGAGTTTTCCTAAGGGGGTTCTTGCTACGAAACCAATTTCAATTTCTTTAAAATATAAAGAAAGTTCTTGTTGAATTTCTTTTTCGTCAAAGAAATAAATTTCCGAAGAGATATTGCCTGCATTTTTATAATGGGTATCTTGTTTTGAACGATATGTCCCTATCAATATACCATTGGGTTTTAAAATTCTTCGAAATTCTTTTAACAAATAATGACGTATTTCTTCTGGATTGTAGTGAAGGACTCCCCAACAAATAATTAAATCAAAAAAAGCATTCTTAAAGGGTAACGCATTTCTGTTTTCGTAGTGGATAAATTCAATTTCCGAGAAATTTTTTTTATTTCTATTAATAACTTCTTTGGAAAAATCCAGCCCAAATAGATTAGGGATATTTTTTTCTTTTAGATACAATAAATGTCGGGCGGTGCCACACCCGAAATCGAGTGCACTTTTCCAGTTAGGATTGTAATATTTTTCTACTACGCGAACTAAATTTTCGTCTGGATATTTTAAGACTTTTATATTATTTTTATAATACTCATCCCATGCAATTTCGCTAGGTAGAAATGCCATTTTAACCGAATCGACCTGTTATATAATCTTCGGTTAATTTTTCTTTGGGATTAGTAAAAATTTTAAAGGTTGAATCGTACTCTATTAATTTGCCTTGGTAAAAAAGTGCTGTTAAATCTCCAATTCTTGCTGCTTGTTGCATGTTGTGTGTAACAATAATAATTGTGTAATATTCTTTTAATTCTAAGATCAACTCTTCGATTTTGTTGGTGGAGATTGGATCCAAAGAGGCAGTAGGTTCATCCATAAGAAGAACTTCTGGTTGCATGGCAATTGCTCTTGCAATACATAAACGTTGTTGTTGTCCTCCTGATAAAGAATAAGCACTTTCTTGTAGTTTATCTTTAACTTCTTCCCATAAATAAGCCTTAGATAGGGCTTCGTAAACAAGTTCGTCTAAATCGCCTTTGTAGCCATTAATCTTAGGCCCAAGTGCTATATTTTCGTAAATCGATTTGGGGAATGGATTTGGTGTTTGAAACACCATTCCAACGCGTAGTCGTATCTCTACTGGATCTACTTTGGGATCATATATATCTGTATTGTCTATTAAAACTTTACCTTCTATACGAAAATCTTCGATAAAATCATTCATACGATTTAATGTTCTAAGTACTGTACTTTTGCCACAGCCAGATGGTCCTATCAACGAAGTAATGCGATTTTTGTATATATCCATTGTTAAATCAGATACTGCTTTAAAATTGCCATAATATAAATTAACGTTTTGTAGTTTGATTTTTGTTTTTAGTTGTTCATTATTTTGATCAAGTTTATTAACTTGTATTTTGATTTCTTTCATAAAAACTCCTATCTTATTGAATTTTTCTTAATTTTCTTTGGAAATAAATTCTTAAAACAATTGATAAGGAATTCATTATCAATAAAACTGCTATTAAGATAACAATTGCAGCTGCCGCTAATTTATGAAAACCTTCTTGTGGTAAGGATGTCCAGTTAAAGATTTGTATAGAAATCACTGTAAAACTATCCAATATACTTGATGGAGCTATTGCAACATAAGTTAATGCACCAATCATAATTAATGGTGCAGTTTCGCCAATCGCTCTGGATAAAGCTAAAATTATTCCTGTTAAGATGCCTGGCATCGCTAATGGTAAAATTTGATAGCGTACAACTTGCCATCGCGTCATACCTATGCCATATCCAGCAAAACGAAAGGAGTCTGGAATAGCTCTTAGTGCTTCTTGTGTTGCAATAGTAATTGTAGGTAAAACCAAAAGCGACATGGTTAATGCACCTGCTAATAAGCTTCTTCCTAACGATAAACCACGAACAAACAGTGTTAATCCTAATATACCATAAATAATTGATGGAATTCCTGCTAAATTTTGGATGTTTATTTTAATTAATTCGATGATTTTGCTTTTTTTACTACTATATTCTTCTAAGTAAATTGCAGCAAAAACGCCCATAGCAACAGAAAAAAGAGCCGTAAGGCCAATTAGCCATACTGTTCCCATCAATGCAGGATAAAGTCCGGCTTTCTCGGGAAAACGAGATGGTGGATTTTGTAAAAAATCCTTCGTGATATAGGGCACTCCTGCATATGTTATGGAATAGAGTAAATAAGCTAAAATTATAAGAACGATGATATTTACTATAAAAGTTATGAATTGAAAAATTGTTCCATAGATATAATATTTTTTGTATAATTGAAAGTCTGGACGAAATGTCATACGTATACCTCTCGGAATTTTTTTACAAGTTGTAAGGCGAACCAGTTAAATGTGAATGTGATTACGAATAAGGTTAATCCAATAGCATAGATGGTATAATACTCAATACTACCATAGGGTGTATCTCCTAAGGATACTTGAACGATAAATGCTGTCATCGTTTGGATTGATTCTAAATAATTTAAGGTCATTTTTGGCGATGAACCAGCTGCAAGTACAACTGCCATTGTTTCTCCAACTGCTCGTGAAAATGCTAATATAATCGATGCAGTGATTCCCGATAATGATGCAGGTAAAATTACTCTTGTAATCACATGAAATTTTGTTAATCCTAATGCATAAGCACCACTTTGTATTTTTTGTGGAATAACGCGAATTGCTTCGATAGAAAGAGATGCAATTAAAGGAATGATGGAAATACCAACAACAATGGAGGCAGATAATGCATTAAATATATCGATTTCTGGGAAGAAATATTTTTTTAAGAGTGGTGTGACAAAATCAAGAGCAAAATATCCATAAACAACAGTAGGAATTCCCCCTAATATCTCTATCAGTGGCGTTAAGATTTCTCTAAGTAGTCTGGAAGCATATTGTGTTAAATAGATAGCAACACTTAGTCCAAGTGGTACGCTTATAACAATTGCACCAATTGCTACTATCAAAGTTCCATTTACTAATGGTAAAACACCCAATTGTTTGGGTTCTCCAAAAGGTCCCCATACAGTGCCAGTAAAAAATTCTAAAAACGATACTTTTTGAAAAAATATTATTCCATCTTTTAGTAAAACATAAGTAATTGCTAACGTAACAAAAACAGTAATCCATCCATGAAACGCCAATATCCAAGTAATAAGGACTTCTGAAAAGGATTTGGATGGTGCTTTCCCAAAGCGGGAAAACACCTTATCTCTACCTTCTGTAATTGCTTGAGTTAAGATCTTTTTTTGTTCAGTAGGCATTACTTCCATATCGCTTTATCCTAATTTACACCGTATAGTTCTTTAATAGAGAAAAATTCCCCAGCATGTTTTTCGTTTTTAGGAGAACCATGTTTTTCTTGTGCAAAATATTTTTTTAATACTTCGTAATCTTCTTTTACAAGTGGAATGTATCCAACAGCTTTTGATAATTCTTCTCCTTTGTCTAAGTAAAAATTAATAAACTCCTTAACACCTGGTTTGTTTAATGATGCTTTTTTTACATAAATAAAAATTGGTCTAGAAAGTGGTATATAGTTTTGACTTCTTACATTTTCTATTGATGGTTCAACAGGTTTATTAGTTTTCGGATTAATGATAGGAATTGCTTTTAGTTTAGATTTATTTTCTTCGTAATATGCTACACCAAAAAATCCAATTGCAAAAGGATCTTCGCTTAAACCTTTAACTAATACATTATCGTCTTCGCTAAAACTTGCATCGGGGCGTACTTTTTCGTCTTTCCCTACTATAACTTCTACAAAATAATCATAGGTACCAGAATCTTGACCAGGCGAAAATACTTTTATTGGTTTGTCTGGCCAATTGGAGCGTACATCCTTCCATTTTTTGGCTGGATCTTTTTGTCTAAATATTAGATTTAGTTCTTTGACAGATAAAGCATCGACAAAATCATTATTGTGACTTACAACTATACTAAGAGCATCATAAGCAACGGGAAGTTCGATGTATTCGATGTTGCTTTCTTTACATTTTTCCATTTCTGTTTTTTTGATTTCTCTTGATGCATCAGATATATCAGTTTCGCCTGCACAGAATTTCTTAAATCCACCACCTGTACCAGAAATACCCACTGTTACGTTAATATTTTTATTAATCTTCATAAATTCTTCCGCAACAGCTTGGGTTATGGGATAAACTGTGCTGGAACCATCAATTACAATGTTTTCCTTTTTTTGACCACAGAAAACTATTGTAAAAAATAAAGATGTTAAACCAGAAATTTTTAATAAGTTTTTCATACTTAATTTACCTTTTTTTTCGTTTAATTTTTAATGCAACAAAATAATAAAGATTATTTTTACAAAAATATTGCACAAAAATTACATTTTTAAAATTTAATTATTGGGTTTTAAAAAAAGTTATAGAAATTATCAATTTTAAATTTTTTTTGACATTCATGATGATTCGAAAAGAAATAGATAAACTAAAAGAAATGATCCATATTATGTGCAGAAAAACAGAAGGAATTTATCAATCTTCGATAGAAGTTTTAAAGAAAAAAAATGTTCAATTAATGAATGAAGTTTTAAACATGGATGTAGATTTAAATAGAATGGAAGTTGAAATCGATAATGCTTGTTTGAACATTTTAGCTTTAAAAGATCCATATGCGATCGATTTTAGGTATATTGTAAGTGTTATGAAATCTACTCGCGATTTAGAGAGAATAGGAGACGAATCTAAAACAATTGTAAAATGGAGTATAAAAGCTGATTTAGATTATAATACAAATACAGATTTACAAGAATTAGTACAATATACAACAGAAGCCTTACAACATGCGATTCATGCACTTTTATACGAAAGTAAAGAGCATGCAGAAAAGTGTCTAAAATTAGAAAACAACATCGATGAATACGAAGAAAAGATATTGCACAAAAATCCAGCTTTATCGAGTGGATTGATTATCCGCGCATTAGAAAGAATCGGAGATTTAAGCACAAACATAGCAGAAAATGTAATCTATTATTTAGAAGCAAAAGACATTCGACATCAAGAATACGAAAAATTATAAATTTTTTCTAATAGTTGTTGGATCTTTTTTTCGTTTTTTATTCCGGGGGCATCTTCTAAACCAGAACTGATGTCTACCCCTTTGGCATTACTTAATTTTAAGAATTCGATAGCATTTTCTGGTGTAATTCCTCCCGCTATTAAGAAAAGCTTTTCGATCTTTTCTATAAAATATTCTTTCGGGATTGTTTTTCCTGTCCCTCCTTTTTTGTTAGGATCAAATTTATCGAGAATCCAAAAGAGAGATGGTTCTGTTGGGAAAAATAGATCTTCTGTTATAGGAGCATTAGGCCTAATAACAGGTATAACAGGGATAAAAATATGCTCTTGTTGTAGTATTGTGCGAATTCTAAAAATAAAACCACTTCCTTCGGTGATCTGAAGAAAATCAAGTCCTCGTGTCTTTTGGTTTAATCTTTTAACTATTTCCAAAATTTCTAATACGGAATTCCCCGAGAAAACTCCCACATGAAAAATTTCTGGATGTGCATTTTGGATATTTTTTATTATATGCTCTGCTTTATCTAAGCTAATCCTTCTGGGACTAAAAGGGCTAAAAATCCAACCCATAAAATCCGGTTTAAAAGAAGCGACCTTAAATGCTTCGGAGGTAAATTTATTTCCACAAATTTTTATTAATGGTCTACGTTGATTTAATATTTTATGTAAATGCTGTATTTTTTTAAAATAAGTTTGATTGACTCCAGAATACATAATAGATTCCATAGAATAATTGTATCCTTGTTGTATTTATAATGTAAAGAATAAATTATGCTTGATTATAAAAAAAGTGATAGAATATTGAAAATATATTTATGGAATTAGAAAGCAATCTTATAGATCAAATCGAAGAAGAAATAGAAGAACTCTTAGAAGAATATTTGGATATAAAAAACCAAAAATATTGGGATAGTCAGGTTTTAAAATTAAAAAATAAAAAAAATTTATCTTTAATTTGTCCCAGGTATTTTTTAGATAAAAATCCATATCTTTTTACTCCAGAACAATTTGCTCATTATTATTCGATTCTGGAGTTGCCCGATATGTCGTTTATCGATAAAATCGTTTTTTTACCTAAATTTATCGAAACAGAGCATTATTTTTTAACAAATTTATATATAAAAAAAAATAAAACTTTTTTGTTTTATTTAGCTCCCATTAGAATATTTTTTTCGTCCTTGTCTTTAAACGAAATTTATAAACAAAATAAAATGATTCAAGATTTAAGTATGGATAGAATTGTTTTAAAGGAAAAATATTCAACAAAGTTTCAGAACCTTTTTTATGTTTTGGAATTATTAAATCGTCAAGATTTTAGTACAAACATAAATTTTTATAAATTTATCGAAGACAAACAAAAGCTCCATTATAAAGAATTAGAAGATATGAGGTTAATACACGATTTTTTCCTTTTAAAGCATCCTTTAAATAAAAATTAGACCAATAAGATGACACCAGAACTAAAATATGTGAATAACGACATAGAAGCTTGTATCTTTGGAAAATCCTTAGAAAGCGAGATTTCTAATAAAGTTGTCCAAAATCAACTTGTATTACAAAAAGAATTTTTGGCTAAGTATTTTTGCCTACCCAAAGAAAGGATCTTTTTTTTGGAGCAAGTCCATGGCTTTGACTGTATTAAAATTACCGATTATGACGTAAAACTAAACCAAAACATCTTATACCATAAAGCAGATGGTCTAATAACTTCTTTAAGAAATGTTTTATTGTGTATTCGCACTGCTGATTGTCTTCCATTGTTTTTTCATACGAATCCTCATAAAGAAATAAAATACGTAGGTGTTTTGCATTTAGGTTGGAGGGGTATTTATCGCGGTCTTATACCTCATGCATTACAAATGATGCATCATATCATAGAAAAGGTTATTTTTGAACATAAAGTATTAAAAAAAGATCCCAATTGGGAAAGTAAGATTGGCTATCCCATCACTATCTTTCCTGGCATCTATATTCCTGAAGAAATCTACGAAGTGGATTGGGATGTTGCAAAACTCTTCCCTATTGTTCGAAAAAAAGATCAAAATGGCAAATATCTCTTGGATTTGTGGAAAAACATTCACTATGTAATTCAATCTATGCAAGATAAAATCAAAATCCATGTAGAAGATCCCTTTCATTATTTAAACCATGGACAGTTGGAAATCTTTTCGAATTTTTATTCTCATCGTAGAGGAGATAAACTAAGAAATTTAAACATCATTTATATAAAATGAGGTATTATGAATCAGAATTTTACCATTGAGGATTTAAAATATAACAAAGCAATAAAGAAATCTTTCTTCGAGGTTTTATTAGAACAAGTAGAAACATTTTATCTACATTGTGTAAAACATTCTAAATTATCTATTGGAACAAGAGGTTTATTAGAAAAAGAACAAAAAGAGGGTATTATTTTAGTGTTTGGTCCTTATAGCTATCGAAAGTTAGACTGGGATGACGATGGAATCTTTTGCGAGATGAACTTTGGAAAATGGGAAAATGTATATATTCCCTTCGAATGTATTTTTCGGATTTTTGATAAGGCTGGCCACTTTATGATGCAATTTCTTACGATGGAAATAGAATACGAAAAAATAGAAATAGAACAAAAATCAAAATCTAATCGAGAACAAGATTCAACTTCAGATCAAACGAATGTAATACAGATTGATTTTAGTAAAAGACATAAAAAAAAGAAAGAATAAAATTATTTACTTTGGATAAAAATCTTTTTTATTAATTAATAATATAGAAATCATGAGAATTATTAAACGATACAGCAACAGAAGATTGTACGATGCTATTGGTAGTCAACTGATTCATCTAGAAGATATAGCAGATTTTATCCAAAAAGGGGAAGAAGTTAAAATTATCGATAATACTACTGGTAAGGATATTACATCGAAGGTGCTTGCTCAAGCCTTTTTAAGATTAGTAACAAAAAACAAAAGCGAAGATTTTAAAGTCTTTTTATTTTTTTCTTTGATTCGCGAAATTAAAGAAAATTTATCGAATTTTTTGATTCGTTTAATTCAAGGTGGTATAGGTACAGAATTTTTGAGTCCAGACCGTTTAACAAAAATTGTAGAAGAATTTATTGGTAAAGGAGATTTAGAAATTCACGAAAAAGATGAATATTTAAAAAAGGTTATTTATCGATTAAATGTAAATCAAGATAAATTGTTTGAACTACTTAAAGAACAGAAAGAAATCGAATGGAAAACTTTAATACAATCCAAAGATTAATTTATTCGTACTTTGTCTAATAATATAAATTTTTTATTAAATATTTCTATAAAATTCATAAAAACCATTAACCATTATTAAAAAATTTTCCTATTTTTAAGAAATATCTTCTTCTTGACTTTTTCCCTTTCATTTCCTTTAACCATTCTCCTCGATTCAAAAGCTTAATTCTCGTAGAATTTATCACTAACACAAGGTCATCGGATAATTCTTTTCTCTGTATTTTCAATCTTTCGTATTTCTTATATAATTATATAATAATTTCTCTGCCTCTTCTCTGTGTTCTCTGTGGTAAGACATTAGATAATGCATCTTTCTAGCACTTTTTTATTAGGCACAGTAAAACTGTCCTGGTATTTCAACAGAATTTATGCATTTACAAAATAAAAACGATTTTTTATCATTTCTTCTGTGTCTTCTCTTTGTTCTTTGTGGTTAAATATTAAAAAATGTTATTTATTTCTAAAAAAATGAAAAAATGATTTACAAAAATTAATTTATGGACTATAAATTTCGATAATAATTACTGAGGTATACTATGAAAAGACTTATAATTTTATTATTTATATTATTTATGCCAAATTTAATTTTATCTCTACCTGATGAATATACAAGAAAATTCTATGAAGATCTTTATGTAAAACTAGAAAGAGATTTAGAAAACGGTACAGCGTTAGAAAAAATCAATGCTATTCATTACATGGCTTCTTTAAGAAAATTTCGTTTTGTTCGCCCTTTGTCTCGAGAATTACTAAGAAGTTTAGATGATCCTCTTTACCGAAAAATGGCCGCATTTGATCCGTATGTAAAATCAGCTATTGCTCATGCTTTAGGTGAGATTGGACGTAAAGAAGCCATTGAGCCATTAACAAAAGCATTAGAAATTGTTAACCAAATTATCGAAGAAGAACGAAAAAAAGTGGAAGACCAAAAAACAAAGGCTCAGCAAAATCGATCTCCCGAGCTTTTCTATGAGCGAAACGAAATAGCGCCAGCTTTGCTTTCTAATGAATATATTTATCCCACGTCACCAGATGCAGCCTGGTCGATTGCAGATGATTTTAAAAAATTTATTGCCATCGATCCTAATGATGAATGGATGCAAGTAAGAATGAAAGGATATAATTATGTAAATGTTGCTTTTTTTATAATTCAAGCAATTGGGAATATTCGTTCTCAGGATGGGTTAGATGCAATTTTGCCATTTCTAAGTCATCCTTACAAAGATTTAAGATTGGCAACAGCTCTTG
>Ga0197142_1003509_pt1 | contig 13113 bp, 12 predicted proteins | sample GBS60_MetaG_FD_148614 | JGI IMG/M metagenome (GOLD analysis project Ga0197142, IMG submission 148614) | Sediment microbial communities from Great Boiling Springs, Gerlach, Nevada, United States - GBS 60_MetaG | ecosystem: Environmental > Aquatic > Thermal springs > Hot (42-90C) > Sediment... | reverse complement strand
CGGAGAGGCAACCGTCCGGATCAAGGTGCATGCCGTTCAGGAGGGCCATATATATCCTCTGGACGACGACTTTGCCCAAATGGTGGGCGAATTCAACACCCTTCAAGAATTGCGCGAGAAGGTGCGCGAGTCCTTAATACAGAAAAAAAAGGCGGAGATCGAACGCGAGCAGACAGTGCAAGCTGTCGAGCGCATCATCAATGAGATGGCGCACGCGGAGTGGCCACCCGTGCTCGAGGAGTCGGCCCTCGACCGTTGGGTGAGTGGCTTAGAACAAAGCCTCAAACAAAATGGGATGCCGTTGGAAACCTACCTGCGCGTCCAACAGAAGAGCCTGGAACAGCTGCGGGAGGAGATGCGGCCACAAGTGCAAAAGCAACTGCATCGGTCGCTGGTGCTGCAAGAAATCGCCCGCCGCGAAGGTATCTCGGTTGAACCAGACGAGGTGCTGCGTTATATCGAGATGATGGCTATGATGGCACAAAGCCGCGGAGAGAAGTTGCCGTCCTCGATCTCCCAGGGGGCTTTACGCCAGATTTTCCAGGATCTATTAGACATCAAGGTATATGCCCGTCTTTCGGACATATTAAAGGGCAAGGCGCAAGAGCTTACCACAGAGCAACCAACCGCGGTCCAGGAAGCGACGGAGTCGCCGGAGGAGAAGACATCTGAGACATCACCTGAGGCATCATCCGTCGAAGGAGAACTCAGTGCCGTTTCACGCTCGAGTGAGGGAGGATAAGTGGTCGAGAAACGGGAAGGGGGTAGGCATATGGCAGTCCCGGCAACCAGTTTGCTCATCCCGATGGTGATCGAAAGCACCGGTCGGGGTGAACGCGCGTACGACATTTACTCGTTGTTGCTCAAGGAACGCATCGTGTTTCTGGGCACACCGATCAACGATCAGGTTGCCAACCTGGTCGTGGCGCAGCTCCTGTTCCTGGATCGCGAGGATCCGGAGAAGGAGATCTCGCTCTACATCAACTCGCCTGGGGGTATCATTTACCACGGTTTGGCCATCTATGACACGATGCAACAGGTGCGCGCGCCGATCAGCACCATTGCGGTGGGCGTGACAGCCAGTATGGCCACCATGTTACTGGCGGCTGGCACCAAAGGTCGCCGTTACGCATTGCCCAATGCTACCATCCATATGCATCCTGCCGGTGGCGGTGCGCAGGGGTACGCGCCGGATGTGGAAATCCAGTACAAAGAGCTGCAGCGAGTGCAGAACCTGTTGCACCAGCTGCTGGCCAAGCACACTGGTCAGCCGGTGGAGCGCATTGCCGAGGACTTCGACCGCGATCGCTGGATGAGCGCCTATGATGCGGTGGAATATGGCATCGTGGATGAAGTGCTCGACAGTGTCAAGAAAGTGGAAGAGAAGAAAGAAGAAAAGTAAGATGGCCAGTCGGTCGCGCACCACGATCCAGTTCTGCTCATTCTGCAAGCGCAGCCAGTACGAGGTGGATCGGCTGATCTCCGGGCCGGATCAGGTATGCATTTGCAATGAGTGCGTGGAACTGTGCCGCGAAATCCTGGAGCAGGATCAACGGACTCCCAGCGAGCCGCGCGCGGTGCTGACGATGGAGCATATCCCCTCGCCCAAAGAGATCTATCAGCGCCTCAATGAATGGGTGGTGGAACAGGAGCGCGCTAAGAAGATACTTTCGGTGGCAGTCTATAACCACTATAAGCGCATCGCCGCCGGTGCGCATTTCGAAGATGGGATCGAGATGCAGAAAAGCAACATCCTGCTCCTCGGCCCTACCGGGTGCGGCAAGACTCTGCTGGCCGAGACCCTGGCGCGCATTCTCAATGTACCCTTCTGCATCGCCGACGCCACCTCGCTCACCGAGGCGGGTTATGTGGGTGAGGATGTAGAAAACATCCTGTTGCGCCTGATCCAGAATGCCGATGGGGATATTCAGCGTGCCCAGACGGGCATTGTGTATATTGACGAGATTGATAAGATCGCCCGCAAAACGGGTGACAACCCTTCGATCACCCGCGATGTCTCGGGTGAGGGTGTTCAGCAAGCGCTCCTCAAGATCATCGAGGGCACCATCGCCAATGTGCCACCCGAAGGTGGCCGCAAACACCCCCAACAAGAGTTTATCCAGATTGACACGACCGACATTTTGTTCATCTGTGGGGGTGCGTTCGACGGATTGGAGAAAATCGTTGCTGAACGGATCGGTGTCAAGGGACAGATCGGCTTCTCGCGTGCCAGTGAGCGACGCTGGCAACGGCGCGAGCAGCAGACGGCTGATCTGTTGCGTCAGGTCATCCCAGACGACCTGATGCGGTATGGGCTGATCCCCGAGTTCGTTGGTCGCTTGCCGGTGACCGTTGTGGTGGATCCTCTCGACCGGGATGCGCTGGTCAAAGTGCTCACCGAGCCGCGCAATGCGTTGGTCAAGCAATTTCAACGCCTGTTCGAGATGGATGGCGTGCAGCTTGAGTTCACCCCGGAGGCACTGGTCACCGCTGCTGGCAAAGCATACGAACAACGTACGGGCGCACGTGGCCTGCGCACCATTATTGAGGAGACCCTCTTGGATGTGATGTATGAAATCCCCTCGCGTCCTGAAGTGAAGCGCTGCGTGATCACCGCCGACGCAATCCGTGGCACCGGCCAACCCGAGCTGTACGATGCCGCGGGCCAGCTGATCGGCTGGGAAATGAACAAAGCAGCCTGAACGCTATCCTGACACAATCAGTTACCCGATTGTCTAAGACAGGAGGAAGCCCTTGGAAGCACTCGAACACCAGCTTGTCGTTTTTCTGGAGAATCTCTTCAACACAATCGGCTGGGGAGGTGTGGTGTTTATCATGGCGTTGGAGAGCGCCAACATCCCCATCCCCAGCGAGGTAACCATGCCGCTCGCCGGTTGGTTCCTGGTCGAAGCGCGCGGGCTGAGTGCCTGGGATGCTGTGCTGGCCGGCGGTTTTTACGGTGGGCTGGGCTGTACGATCGGTTCGGTGGCCAGCTATGCTCTGGGATACTTCGGCGGGCGCCCCTTCCTGAACCGTTACGGCAAATACCTGCTCATCACCGCGCACGATTTAGAGAAAGCGGATCGTTGGTTCGCCCGTTGGGGAGACTGGGCTGTTTTCATCTCGCGCCTGCTCCCGATCGTGCGCACGTTCATCTCGTTTCCGGCTGGTGTTGCGCGCACGCGCTTCTGGACATTTGTCGTGTACACGTTTGTGGGGTCGTTCCTGTGGTGTGGTGGCCTTGCGTGGGGAGGCTATCTGTTCGGAGCGCGTTGGGAGGAGCTGCGTGCCATCATGCGTCCATTCGACATCCCGATCGCGGTGGTCATCCTGGGCGCCGGTGCCTACTATATCTATCGCCACGTGAAGCACTTCCGCCGCGTAAGCGCACTCTCAGCGGAAGAGGGCTGATCCGCCTATTAGGGAATGGAGCAGTCAATCTATCAAACGCAATCGCTAGCGATATAACCTGATCGTCATCGGATCGGGATCAGGGTCAGCATCAGTCAGGTCAAAGGCGAACAAAAAAGGGGCAGCAACGCTGCCCTTTTTTGTTTGTTGTCAGGAAAAGAACCCCAACTCGAGCTAGATGCGCCGTACTGCTACGGCCGCTGGCCCTTTTGGCCCTCTCTCGACCTCGAACTCGACGCGGTCACCCTCATCCAGGTTGCGGAATCCGCCTTGCGCCTGGATGGCGGAGTAGTGCACAAAGACGTCCTTCTCGCCATCGTCGCGGGTGATGAAGCCATAACCTTTTTGACCGTTGAACCACTTGACGGTTCCTTTGATGCGCTCACTCATTTTGTTTAACCTTACCTCTTTTTAAATAATTAGTGGCTTATGACGCGACCTCTTGTGCCACCGTACACACCAACCACCCGGCTTCATCAGCCCCAGGCGTCCCAGCGTGAAACCAGCACCAAGACTACCGCATCCTTTAAGTTTAAATATACACTGCTTTTTCTCCCTTTGTCAAATTGTGAGGGGAGAGGGTGTTGAAAAAGTCTTTAGTTACCTGCTTTATTGGCCTATTTTCCTACGAAAACCTGAGCGGTCCAGGGACTTTTCAACACTCTCGAGCTCAATAAAACTTGGAAACATGCTGTCCGGTTATGATGGAATGTCAACACAACATACTCGTATCAACTAAGGAATCCTGAGATTTTACCATTTTTATGTCTATGCATACATAGGAAATCCATCCGTATCGACATCAAGGACTTCGATGCAACCAAATTCGTCTTCTGTTACATATAGTTTATGACTTCCAGGTGGACCAAATACACAGTTGGTGGGGAATTTACCCTCCGTCTTAATGCGCTGAACCACTTTACCGTCCTGCCCCAGAACAGTGATATCACCTTGACCGAACATTGCGACGTATAGATGGCCATTCATACCGAATTTTTGGCCATCTGTAAGCTTCATTTCTGCTGCGCTGTCAGGATCAGCGGCACTCGCAAAGTACTCGCGCCTGCTGGTGATTTTGCCGTCCTTCCATTCGTATCGCCAAATGATAGATGGGACCATTTCGTTAACATAGAGATTCTGATCTGGACCAAAGGCGATACCATTTGCAAAGTTGAGGCCACCGTCAATTTTGATAACCTTGCGTGTCTTCGGGTTGATTCTATACACGCGACCATCTTTAGGACACGTTGCCCAATCTGAACGGAGCTTACCCTGAGGCACAAAATCCTTGAAAAGGATACCGGAATCTGTCATATAAATATCTCCGTCGGGACCGATGACCAGATCATTAGGGAAAAGGAACTCTTCGCCATTGCATTCCGTAGCGAATACTTCGATCTTACCATCCATATTGAGTCGCAACAAGGCTGGCGGTTCGCTCGTCTCGGCTACCCAAATGTTGCCATAACGGTCAATGGTCAGCCCATTGGGTCGGCCTGTGCGCGCGATCACGCGTTTTTCTTTGCCGTCGGGGGAGATGTGGGTAACACAACCGCGGTCATCCCTCATCTCAACGATTAGGAAGCTCTCATCTGGCAGTAGAGCAGGTCCTTCCGGTAAACCGAATCCACAGCAAAATATCATGATATGCAGCCTCCTCAATAGAGAGTCCCAAATTGGAGAGTGTTTAAAAAGTCCCTGGACCGCTCATATTTTTGTAGAAAAATGGGCTAATAAAGCGGGTAACTAAAGACTTTTTCAACACCCTCATGAGTGCGTTTTATATTGGGGAGAGGTCCGTTCTAGCAGAGCGCTGGGCGCGAGCAAGCGGTGAAAATTTATCCCAGAGCACGCAGAGAGGGACGCAAAACCTCTGCGTGCTCTGGGATAAAGGATGTCCGCTCCTCAGCGGTTATGGCACGACTGAGATTGTCACCCCTGCCTGGGGTCTCGGAGGGCTCTCTTTCTCAGTCGTCTAGCAGACGCTTTTCGCCTTGCAACGCGCGGATGGCGGTGACATCTTGCGTGACTTCCAGAGTGCCGCGATAGTCGCCCTGAGCGTCGCGCACCGCAAAGTAACGGATGTGGATAAAGCGACCGCCTTGCTCGACCGGCCCACCCATTTGAATCCAGAAATCGGCTACATCGCGGCGATTGTTGCGGAAATCGTCCAGGATGCGTTGCACGCGATGCACGCTCGTTGGCGGATGGCATTGCTGGACTTTGCGTCCGATGATGGCCGGATCGCGTGTGAAAATGCGTTCTCGCGTGCCAGAATAGAAGCGCACCGTGTCGTGCTCGTCCACAAAGGTCACGTCCACAGGCAAGTGGGTCAGTAACAGGCTGATTTGTTCCACAGTGAGTGCTCCGACTTGCAAGGGGATCAGCGTATCCGGAGACGGAGCGGCCGCCGACACCTCCGGCATGTAGGTCTGGTGCGCGGGTGAGGCCGGCGTATCGAGGATCATCTCTCCGCTGGTGAGCGCTTCCCATTCCTGCGCCGCGAGCAAACGCAGTGCCGTGGGCAACAGGATATTCTCTTCTTTGTAGAACATCTCGCGCATTGCCCGTGCCACTTCTTGGAAGAGCGGCATCACACGTTCGGACTGCGGATCATCGTCGAGGAGCGCGGTCAGCTGCTTCCAGCCTGCCCGAATATCATCGTGGATCGCCCACATGACGGTGGAAGGACCGGTGAAGCCGCGTTTCTCCAAGTAGGGGAAGAGGCCGTTCTCTTTGCGTAGATAGTGCTGCTCATGTTCCCGCAGTTTCTGCAACAACGTGCGTGCTTCCGACCATTGTTCTGCCCGAATCGCCTGCTCAAGCGCCGCCAAGGTACGCTCTGCGACCACGTTCTCTGCCTTCATACGCGCGATGAAAGTCTCCGCAGATGAGGAGATGCCCCCTTCCGGCAAACGCTGTTGAGTGGCATGGGCATCCAGCGCATCGCGGAAGACCGCCACGTGGACGTCGCACAGCCGCTTGATCTCCATCGCCGGCATGCCCTCGGCGATCAAGGCTTGTTCCAGCGCCGCAATCTCCATCGGTTCAATCTCGGCCAGCAGCGCGGCGAAGTCTTGTTTGACCTCTTCTACGCTCTTGCCGGCGTGGAGTTGATGGATCATGTGCTTGAGCATCTCTTTGCGCCACGCAAGATTAGTCAGGTATTCGCTCATATATCTTCAACCTCCTGAAAATGCTGAGAGCGGTTTGTTTGCCGTTCTCGATACTAACACAATCTCCTCCATCCTTCGGTGATTTTTGTCACATATCTTGCTGATCCGCTCGGGCCCATCGTGCAGCGCGCGATTTGACAGGAAAAGGAGATAGTGCTAAAATAAACTTGTATAGACAAGCATACAAGTCTATCATCCCGCTGACTGAATGGCAGCCCAACGGAGGCGAGCGTGCGCTTAATTGATAAAGCGAGCCCGATACCCTACTATCAACAGCTGGCCGACCTCCTGCGATACGAGATCAGTCTGCACCAGCGTGAACCCGGCATTTACCGACTGCCCTCCGAGAACGAGCTGGCGGAACAACATGGCATCAGCCGCGCCACCGTGCGCCATGCGCTGGATGTGCTGGAACGCGACGGATGGATTTATCGCGAGAAAGGCAAGGGGTCGTTTGTTGCAGTGCGTCGTGTAGAACAAGAGGCCACCCAGCTGGTCTCAACCACTGAGGATATGCAACAACGCGGCTGGTCGCTCACCACCCGGGTCATCGCGCTGAAACAGATCCCTGCTTCCCCGCAAGTGGCCTGTGCCTTGGAGATCGATCCCGGGGCACCGGTGTACGAACTGTGCCGGCTGCGCATCGTGAACCACGAGCCGCTCAGCGTACAGACCACCTACCTGCCTCAAGCACTATGTCCGGCTTTGGAAGAGAACGACCTGTCGCTTTCCCTGTTTCGCCTGCTGGAGACACGTTACGGACTGCGCCTCTGGACGGCGCGCAGTGTGCTGCGCGCCCGTCTGGTCACAGCGTATGAGGCCCACCTGCTGCGGGTGCCCGAGACAACCCCGGTGCTGTACATCGAACGCATCACCTACGCGGCGACCGGCACCCCCGTCGAATATCTGGAAGCGGTATGGCGGGGTGACCGTTATGATATGCGGGTCACGCTCCGCCGCACTCCACCGCTCCGAGCAGAATATCCCCTAACAATCAGTGAACGAGGAGGTTGATCCTATGACACGCCCGTTGCGTTTCTCGGCCAATATTAACACGTTTAATGCCTGCGCTGACCGCTATGTGCTCTCCGGCTACGGCAGACGGCTGAGCACAGAGGAATTGATCCAGGAGGCGACCAAAGTGGAAGGCTTGACCGGTGTCGAGCTGGTCGGCATGTGGCATGTCAACGACGACAACCTGGCGCAGGTGCAGCGGCGCATCCGCGATGCCGGTTTCGTCGTCAGCTGTGTCACCCCGGATATCTGGGCATCCGGCAAGTGGGGCTGGGGCTCGTTTTCCGCCAACGATGCGCGCATCCGGCGCGAGGCGATCCAAGAAGTGAAACGCTCTATGGAATGGGCACGTCAGCTGGATTGCGATGTGGTAGACCTGTGGTTCGGTCAGGACGGCTACGATTATCCGTTTCAGGCAGATTACCTGGCCGCCTGGGATCGGATCATCGAGGGCACGATCGAGTGTGCCGAACATCTTCCCGAGGTGAACCTGGTCATTGAGTACAAACCCAAAGAGCCGCGCACCCACTGCTTCATTGGCACGGTGGGCAAGACGTTGTTGCTGATCCAGCAGGTGAACAAGCCCAACGTCAAGGCGATGATTGACGTGGGGCACACCCTGATGGCCTATGAGGATGCCGCCGAGTCGGCTGCCTTGTTACATTACTTCGGGGACCGCCTCTATTACATGCATTTCAACGACAACTGGCGGCTGTGGGATGACGATATGACCGTCGGCTCGGTGCATACCGTCGAGATGCTCGAGCTGCTCTACTGGCTGGACCGCATCGGCTATAGCGGCTGGTATGCACTGGACATCTTTCCCTATCGCGAGAACGGCGTGCGCGCCGCTACCGAGAGCATCCGTTGGATCAAAGGCTTGCATGCCCTGTTGGATACGATCGGAAGAGACCGCATCGCTCAGGTGATCGCTTCGGGCGATGCGATGGAAGCCACTGCGATGATCCGCGAGGCACTGTTGGGATGAAAGGGTCACTCTTACTAAAATTCAGAAAGGGGCAACACACAATGGTCAAAGAAATTTACGATCCCCATATGTTCAATTATATGTGGGAAAGCCTGGATGAGGGCAGCTTTGTGGTGGGCACCTATTACATCGAAGACTCCAAGCCCGATTGGGATTTCATCGACCACCTGAAGCAGGTGGAACGCATCGCCCGCGAGGGTTCCACCGCCAGCTGGATGGAGGTAAAGGAGGAAACCCCCGAAGTGCGCGAGCGTCTGATGAGCAAGGTGCTGGGTTACTATGAGATACCGGCGCCGCGGGGCACGCGCAAAGCGATCGTCCAGTTGGCATTCCCGACGGCGGCGTGGGATGCGAACGTCAACATGCCCATGCTGCTGCTCTCCATCTCGGGCAACATCTTTGCCTTCGCCGACCACGTGCGCATGCTGGATGTCTATATCCCCAAGCCCATCGCCGCAAAATTCCAGGGGCCCAAGTTCGGCATCGAAGGCATGCGCCAGCTGCTCGGCGTCTATGACCGGCCGCTCTGTCTCCAGATCATCAAGCCCAAGATGGGTATGACCCCGGAGGAGACCGCGGCCCAGGTCTACCAGACCGCTCTGGGCGGGGCGGACATGTGCAAGGACGATGAGATGTGCAGCGAGCTACACAACTGTCCGTTCAACCGTCGCCTGGAGGCGGTGCTCAAAGCGCTGGAAAAGGCGGAACGCGAAACAGGCCAAAAGCACATTTATCTGGTCAGCATCACCGACGAGGCGCATCGCGTGCGCGAGAAAGCACGGCGCGCTGTCAAGATGGGTGCCACCGGTCTACTGTTAGCGTATTCGGCCGGCCTCTCGACCCTCAAAGAGATCACCGAAGACCCCGAAATCAACGTGCCGGTGATGCTGCATCCTTCACACATGTTGGGTATGCTCAAAACGTTCAGCTGGGTAGCGATGGGCAAGCTATGCCGCCTGGCCGGGGCCGATCTAATGCTCACCCCTTCGCTGTGGTCGAGCTTGCAAACGTGCTCCGTCGAGGAGGAGATGCGCGTCTCGCAGACCTTGCGCGCGCCTTTCTACCATATCAAGCGCACCTGGCCAATGCCCTCGGCGGGCATGTATCCCGGCCTGGCCGAAGTCTTGATCCAGGAACATGGCATTGACTTCATCGTGCCGGCAGGTGGCGGCATGCTGGGGCACCCGATGGGCTATAAGGCCGGCGCGATGGCCTGGCGCCAGGCGTTTGACGCGGTGCTTTCCGGGATGTCCTTGCAGGAAGCTGCGCAGAAATATCCGGAGTTCGGCGCGGCGGCACAGTTGTGGGGCATTCGCCAGCGGCCGGTGAGCCCATGGGGCTATCGCGATGCCAACTTCCACCCGCACTTCGCGCCCAAGAATCTCTGACCGCGCTGTGCTGGGGAAACGATTTGGTAACAGACAAAGCGTGATCCAAATGCTCTAAAGATATCTCAGAGTGGCATTTTTGGAAGATTAGTCGCAAGATTCCGTGCAGCAGCCGAGCCATTGTAAGTCGGCAAACGAACCATTTGCACCGCAGAGAGGAAGCCTCCCGCAGGTTCAGAGCCTGCGGGAGGTTACAGCGTTGCGCGCTGCGCCTGCATCCATTCGACGGTCCCTGCAGTGGCAGGATCTCCGCTCACGGGCAAGCGCGGCCCGTAATTATTGACGATTGGACACGGTGGAGGATTTTTAGGAGGCTGATCAGCTATGCCATCTACACAGCTACCCTTGTTGGACATGTATCGGACGATGTTGACGATCCGGCGCTTTGAAGAGCGATGCAACCAGCTGTTTATGCAAGGGCGTATCCCTTCGACTTTGCACCTCTACATCGGCCAGGAAGCGGTCGCCGTCGGCGTGTGTGCCCACCTGCGCCGCGACGATTATGTGGTCAGTACCCACCGACCGCATGGGCACGCGATCGCTAAGGGGGTGTCCTTGCGCGCCATCATGGCCGAGCTGCATGGCAAGGCCACCGGATGCTGCAAGGGTAAGGGAGGTTCGATGCACGTGGGCGATATGAACGTAGGTATGCTGCCCGCGATCGCCATCGTGGGTGCCAACATCCCAATCGCCGCCGGTCTGGCACTGGCCGCCAAGCGACTGGGCAGTGACCAGGTGGCAGTGGCTTTCTTCGGCGACGGCGCTGCCAACGAAGGCGCCTTTCACGAAGGATTGAACATGGCCGCGATCTGGAATCTGCCTGTGGTGTACGTGTGTGAGAACAACTTCTACGGCGCCTCGACGCATGTCTCCAAGGTTTTCAAAATTGCGAACATCGCGGACCGTGCTGCGGCCTATGGCATGCCAGGCGTGGTGGTGGACGGCATGGATGTCGAGGCGGTATATCAGGCAGCCGGCGAGGCGATTGCACGTGCCCGCAGCGATGGAGGACCCACGTTGATCGAATGCAAGACCTATCGCTTTGTCGGGCATTCACGCAGCGACCCGCGCACCTACCGCAGTCGCGAAGAAGAAGCCGAGTGGCAGGCGCGCGACCCGATTCCGAACACCGCCCAACGTCTCATTGCCCTCGGCTTAGCTGATGAAGCAGCACTGGCGCAAATTGAGCGCCAGGTGGAGGCTGCCATTGACGATGCCGTGGCTTTCGCCGAGAGCAGCCCTCTGCCGGAACCGACCGATACCCTGAAACACGTTTTCTACGAAGCGTAGCGTTTTTGAGAAGAGGGACCGTCACTATGGCACGGATGACTATTGCAGAAGCTTTGCGTCAGGCGATTCGTGAGGAAATGCGCCGGGATCCGCGCGTTTTTTGCATCGGTGAGGACATCGGCATCCCTGGCGGCTGGGGAGGCGCCTTCACCGTCACGCTGGGACTGGCGGACGAATTCGGTCACGAGCGCATTCTGGATACACCGATTTCCGAGCTGGGCTACACCGGTATTGCCGTGGGTGCGGCCATCGGTGGCCTGCGCCCCATCGTGGATGTGCAATACGGTGACTTTCTGTTCCTGGCGATGGATCAGCTGGTCAACGAGGCAGCCAAAATGACCTACATGTCGGGCGGCACGGTCAAAGTGCCGTTGGTGATGCGCGCGCCGGTGGGCGCGACGCGGCGCGGCGCCCAACATGCCCAAAGTCTGGAAGCTTTCTTCACCCACGTGCCTGGCCTCAAGGTCATTGCCCCTTCGACCGCTTACGACGCCAAGGGACTGCTCAAGAGCGCCATCCGCGACGACAACCCGGTGATCGTGTTCGAGCACAAACTGTTATACGGCAGCAAAGGGCCGCGCAAGGAACACGGCGCCCTCGACGCGACGGGCGAGGTGCCGGACGAAGAATATCTCATCCCGTTGGGCAAGGGTGTCATCCGGCGCGAAGGACGCGATGTGACGATCGTCGGCAAGCTGCTCACCGTCTATCGTGCGCTGGAAGCAGCCGAGCGTCTGGCTCAGGAGGGCATCGAGGCCGAAGTCATTGACCCCCGCACGTTAGTACCCCTGGACAAGGAGCTGATTCTGGAATCGGTGCGCAAGACCGGGCGTCTGGTAATCGTGGAGGAGGACAACCTGACCGGGGGATGGGCCGGCGAGGTCGCCGCCATCGTGGCAGAAGAAGCATTCTATTGGCTTGATGCGCCCATCAAGCGCGTCTCCGCACCGGACACCCCGCCGCCGTTTGCGCCGGTTATGGAGGATTTCTACGTGCCCAGTGTCGAGCGAGTAGTGCAGGCAGTGAAGGCGTTGTTTTAATAATCCTCGTGCTTCCCCAGAAACGACTTGTCGTGTATAATGATCTTTGCGCGGTCGCAACTTGTTTGAGGGTGTTGAAAAAGTCCCTGGACCGCTAAGATTTTCATTGGAAAATAGGCCAATAAAGCGGGTAACTATAGACTCTTTCAACATCCTCTTGTTTCTTACTTCTGCTACATAGGGCCTTGATCTATGATTATCCTTTCCTTCATCGGAGTTTAATAGGATGCTATTGTCTGACACGTTTCTGAGAAGGCCAAGGCAGCAAACCTGTTAGCCGGTTGTACACTGTGGTCCGGGAGAAGGGAACATATGGAAAACACAATCGCGGTTATTGTGCGCTGGATAATCGTCCCCGGTGTAATGTTGGTGTTGTTCTTCTTCGCATTGAGCATTGCGGCCAGAACTAGTGCCCCTGAATTTAGAAGGTCAGCCTGGGCCGGAATTTGGGCTGGTTTGTTAGTCTTAGTTATTTACATAGTCAGCCACTCAGGCGATCTGGGGAGTTCGAAGTTTGATTTCTCAACACTACCAGGTCTACAGATTTCACCTCTTTTAATCGGTTTAGTAGCCGGCTTTATATTCCTCCTGATGGTGAGATTCTTGGCACATACCCCTGTAGTGGGATTCATAACGCTGCTGCTGTCTGCCACCAGCACATCTGCTCTATTTTCATACATTTTTATAGATAGCCTGCGTCTCTCGGTGATGTACGGTTCATTGGGTGCCGCATTAGGGATCCTCTTACACATTGTGATATTGCCATCTTCGGTCAAAGAAACCTCTTGATGTAAAACACCCAAGGT
>Ga0197142_1003507_pt1 | contig 13116 bp, 11 predicted proteins | sample GBS60_MetaG_FD_148614 | JGI IMG/M metagenome (GOLD analysis project Ga0197142, IMG submission 148614) | Sediment microbial communities from Great Boiling Springs, Gerlach, Nevada, United States - GBS 60_MetaG | ecosystem: Environmental > Aquatic > Thermal springs > Hot (42-90C) > Sediment... | reverse complement strand
CTCGTGCTGCTCCCATCCGAATTCGTCCCAAAAGCGCGGCCGCCGCCGAATGGAGGCCAGAACGGCACAGGGATGACGAAGCAGAAAGACAATCCGGGCCTCAAACCGCTCGATCAGCCAGTCGATCAGAAACGTGGCCCGGATCTCCTTGAAACCCAGGACCGGGCATTCGTCCCAGATCATGTCCACATAGGCCTGACTGACTTCCTCCAGAGGAGTAAAGAGATGATTGCGCAACAACCACCGCTGCCGATGACGGCCCTGCAAGACTGCTTCGAGATAGGCGGCCAGCCGCTGCAAGGCAGCGGTCTCGAGAGCGGTAGCATAGCATACCTCGGCGGCAAAGGGACACACCTGGGGATGGAACGGCTCGAACAGGATCAGGCCCCCCAGGACTTTGGAGATGATGTCCGCGATCCACGTTGTCCCGGAACGACCGAAACCGAGGACGATGATAGGACGGGATGGCAGACCGGTCATCAGGCGGCCAACAGCGGCCGCACCAGATCGAGGATCTGGGCAGCGCGATGGGCAAAGAGATGCTGACGATAGGTCCGCTCTTGCCCGCGACAGGCAATGGCGGCGGCCTCATCGGGATGGGCCAGATAGTACGCCAGCCGCTCCAGACATTCTCCCGTATCCCGATACGTGACCACTTCAACCCCCGGCGTGAAGAGATCGGCCATATTGCTCCGATCATCGGTCAACAACAGGGCACCGCAACCGGTGACTTCGTACATGCGCAAGATGGCCGCATAAGGACCGGCGATCTCCGGATGGGCATTGAGAGCGATGCGGGCGCGGCGATAGACATCGTACATGGCCAGCCCATAGACGGGAGGACGGGCACGCTCACGCAACACCGAGGGCAAGGCCGCGGCCGCCATGCCCCGGTCGAAAGACAGCCAGATGTCCACCAGGCCGCTTTCGGCCAATGCCGCCAACCAACGCAGGCGTTCGGCGTGCATATCGGAGACCGATCCGATGAAAACGGCGCCGTAATCGCGTTCCGTCACGTCGCCATAACGCTGCCGACAACGCTCCAGAAACACCGGCTCAAAAGCCAACGGCATATAGGCACTGCGCAGGCCACATTCGTTGAAAAAACGCACATAGTGGGGAAAGGCGCTCAGAATCAGGTCATACACACCGAAGAGGTCAAGATAAGCCGGAAAGCGACTGGCCAATTGGGCCACGATCAGCCGACAATAGGCCCGGGCGGCCCGCAAGGTCGCGGCGGCCAGCGGTGTCTGCAATTGCACGAGCAGGATGTCGGGACGGAAATCTCGCACCTGCGCCAGAAAGATGGCGTTCAACAACTGCCTTTGACGCTGCTGCAACGCGCTCAGACCGATGCCCGTGCGTTCGACCACCTGCCGGGCTTTCTCCAGGGTCCGGGCTTCCCATGCCACGGCCTGCGGGCCATGTTCATAGGCCCAGCGGAACTGAACCTCGGGCACCCCGACCAGCACCGTCTCCGCCTGGCAGCCCAGACGATGGAATTCCAGGGCATAGGCGTCGCTCCAGCCAAAGCTTTCGAACAGATACGCCTGGCGGAGACGGTGGTAATCATAGCGTTCCCAATCGGGATGGTGTTGGCGCACATACTGCCGAAAGGCCGGCGACATACCGGTAGCAATGAGGATACGATACCCCATAGGAGCTCAGGCCGTGACGGCCCGCCGCCGCGCCTCTTCCCGCACCCACCAGCGCCAGCCCCGCCAAAACCAGAGCGGATGCCGCAAAGCCGCTTTGGCGACCTCGCCGTAGGCATCCCACAGGCTGCGGGCCCGCGCCTTGCCGTAGCGCCGCCGCAATTGCCGCCAGAAGAAGGGAGGCATCTCGGCCGGGGTTAGATAGCGGGCAAAGTCGGGATAGTACATCTGCGCCTCGCGCGGGTAGATATCGGGATGGGATTGTTGTTTGGTCTCCCCGTGGAGCACCCGCACGCTGAAGGGTTCATCGACCATCAGCGGAAACAGGCCATGAAAGGGCAAACGAATGGTGAATTCGGTATCGAAAGTGTAGGGGAGATCCACCCGGAACTCGCCGACCCGACGGAAACACTCGCTGCGCCAGAAACAGGCGGGCTGATAGGTCGGCCAGCGGTCAATCCAATCGGCCCGATGAGCGGGCAACGGCGGGATCTGCCGGGCGAAAAGGTAATTGCCCTCGCCGTCCTCGTAGCGGACGATACCGCTCAGCCAGGCGGCTTCGGGATGCGCCACCAGCAGTTGGGCCACCCGCCGCAAGGTCCCCGGCAGATAAAAATCATCGCTGTTGATGAAGGCGATGATATCCCCGGTACAGCGCCGCAGGCCCTTGTTGAGGGCATCGGGCTGGTTCCGATCCGGTTCGCTCACCCAATAGGCGATGTGCTCGGCATAGCGCTCGAGTAGAGCCACGGTGCCGTCGCGCGAACCGCCGTCGATGACGATGTACTCCAGATTGGGATAATGCTGGAGCAAAACCGCGCGGATCGTTTTCTCCAGCAACGCGGCGCGATTGAACGTCGGCGTGATGATGCTGAACCGGGGCCAGGTATCGAGCTGGCTGCGCCGGGCTGCCTCGTAGCCGTCATCGGTCCAGGGCCAACCGGTTTTGCCGGCAGGCGGCGGTGGAAGTCGATCGTAGAGGGAGGTCATACGCGTGCCTCGCGGCGGGAGAAAAACGGCAGAGAACGCAGATGGCCAACCAGGCGGCCGTAATAGCCGCGCAGGGTGTTGCCCCGACGAAAACGCGCCACAGCGGCCGGAAAATCAGGGCCATAGGCCGTCATGGCCTCGGCAAAGCGGCCGACGGCGTACTCGTAAAGGCGCATATCGAGCTCGTTCAGATCGGCGATCAGCTTGAGGGTGGCGGCAGGCACCGCTGCCGTCGGCGGCCGATTCCTGCCCACGTTGCGGCTGCGATAGGCCGTCACCCGCCAGCCCAAGGCCCGCCGGAGCAGAACCAACGTCTCATCGAAGCGTTCGGTCAGGCCCACCAGCGTGAAATAGCCCTCGATGTGGGCGATCGCCCTCTCCAACAGCGCGGCCGTGCAATGGCCATAAGGCACCTCTTCGGCCGCGGCCAGTGCCCGCACCTGCCCGTTATCCACCAGGCGAGAAACCCCGGCCAGGATGAACTCGTGCAGGCTCATATCCCGGCCCACCACCGTCGCATAGTGGGTGTGATGGGGTGTGCGTCGGATGTGGTAGTAGTGGGAAATGGCGCGTTCTACGGGATGGCGCACCAGGGTGATGTAGGTGGAAGGCTGTGGCAACCAGGCATGGAGACCGAACGCCATATGCCCCTTGAGCACCTGCAAACGCCGTCGTTCTTCTGCGGGCAAGGCCTTGAACGCGGCGATAGAAGCCCGCACATCACGGCTATCCACGGTGTAGATCCGGTCGGCCGGATATTGCCGTTCGATGATGCCGTGGAGGGTGGTACCCCCCGATTTGGGGATGTGGAGGAAGATCAGGGCCGAACTTGCCGGGTCCATATCAGATGCTCTTGGAGTTCTTGCCGGGAAACCGTGGCCGTGCCTACTTTACCGACGACGATGGCCGCCGCCGCCGAAGCCAGCCGTGCGGCTGCTTCCAGGTCCCAACCGGCTGCCAGGGCCAGGGCCACCGTCGCCGCCACCGTGTCACCGGCGCCGGTCACATCGTACACCGCCCGCGCTTCGGCGGGGATATGGATACCCTCCTCGGCCTCGGCCGGGTAGAGGCTCATCCCCTCGGCGCCGCGGGTGATCAGCAGATGGCCGGGACCGATATGAAGGCGCAAAATCCGCACCACGTCGTTCAGTTCGAAGGCTTCGTCGGCCTGCAGACCCGCCGCCAGCAAGGCCTCGGCCATGTTGGGCGTCACGAGGGTGGCGCCGGCATACTTGCGATAGTCGCGGCCTTTGGGGTCCACAACGACGGGAATGCCACGACGCCGGGCCAGCCCGATCAGCTCCCGGCATAGGGCCGGGGTCAACAGGCCCTTGGCGTAATCGGAAAGCAGGCAGGCATCGGCCGTCTCGAGGTATCGGCGGTAGCAGGCGATCACCCGCTCGGTGACGGCCACCGGAACGGGCTCGGTGACTTCGGTATCGATCCGCAGCATCTGCTGGTTGTGGCCCATAATCCGGCTTTTGACCGTGGTGGGCCGATCGGCTACGGCGATGAGGCCGTCGGCCCCGTCGACGCCGACGGCAGTCAGGGCCGCCCGCAGAGCAGCGGCCATAGGGTCCTGACCGACGACGCCGATCAGCAAAGGCACACCGCCCAGGGCCGCCACATTGGCCGCCACATTGCCGGCCCCACCGGGCCGATAGCTCTGCCCACGGCGATGCACAATCGGGACCGGCGCCTCCGGCGAGATGCGGCGCACATCGCCCCAGATGTACTCATCCAGCATGAGGTCGCCGACGATGAGCACGCGACGGCCGGGCAGCAGGTGCAGGCGGTCGTCAGTCGGAACCATGGGCCAGGATCCAGGTAGCCGCGCTCGCTAAATCGGGCAGGACGACGTCGGCCATGCCACCGGCGTCAGCAACACCCAGGAGGATGGTACGGCAGCCGGCCGCGCGACCGGCCTCGACATCCCGAAGCGCATCCCCCACCATGTAGGAGCGGGTCAGATCGATCCCCAGTTCGACGGCCGCCCGGTGCAAAAGGCCGGGAGCCGGCTTGCGACAGGCACAACCGGCTTCGGGGGCGTGGGGACAGTAATAGGCGGCCGTGAGCTCGACACCGGCCGCCGCCAACAGCTCGCGCAAACGGCGGTCCATGGCCGCCAGCTCCGCCATCCCGAACAGGCCCCGTCCCACACCGGATTGGTTGCTGACCACGATCAGCGGCCAGCCGGCCGCCTGGAGGGCCGCCAGGGCCGTCGTAACGCCGGGCAAAAGGCGCAGGTCCTCCGGTCGGGCGGGATAGCCCGTGTCCTCGTTCAGCGTCCCGTCCCGATCGAGGAAAACGGCGCCTCTCATAACGCCTCTGCCACGAGGAACTGTTGTTCAACCAGGTCGCAGAGAAGATGGAGGATGGCCGTATGGGCCTGCTGGATGAGGGCCGTCTCGGCCGCCGGCACGGCCAGGACCAGGTCGGCCTGGGCATGGAGCGGAGCCGAGGGAGCACCGGTCAGACCGATCACAAACAGGCCCAGGCTGTGCGCCGTAGCTACCGCCCGGAGGACGTTGGCCGAACGCCCGCTCGTCGAGATGGCGACGAGCACATCGCCGGGCCGGCCCCAGGCCTCGACCTGGCGGGCGAAGATGTGCTCGAAACCGTAGTCATTCCCGGCCGCGGTGAGGATGGAGGTATCGGTCGTCAACGCCAGCGCCGGCAGGGCCAGTCGATGGCGGCGAAAGCGCACGACCAGCTCGGCGGCGATGTGTTGGGCGTCGGCCGCGCTGCCGCCGTTGCCGCAGAGCAACACTTTGCCCCCGCGACGCAGGGTGGCAACCAGGCATTCGGCCGCGGCCACGATCTCCCGGCTCAGGCGATAGGCCGTCTGCCGCAGGACATTGCTCCCCCGCAACAGTTCGGCCAGGACATAACCCTCGCTCAGAGCAGCCGTTCCGCCGGTGGTGGCTTCCTCCTGCCGGGTGGAGAGGAGGATCCGTTCCACCAGTTGCGAGGTCGAAATCCCCTCACGCAAAGGCAAGATGTGGACTTCACCGCCCCCGCGGCGGACGACCTCGGCCTCGGGCAGAGCCTCGGCGCTGTAGTCGGCTGCTTTGCAGTGGATATCGGGCTGCAAGGCGGCCAACCAGGCCGTGGGCGTATCCTCGTCAAAGACGGTCACATGGTCCACAGGCCGCAGGGCCGCCAGCATCAGGGCCCGTTCGTTCTGCGAAAGCAACGGCCGGCCGGCTCCCTTGAGCCGCCGCACCCCGGCATCGCTGTTGAGACCGACGACCAGGACATCGCCCAACGCCCGCGCTGCGGTCAAAAAGGCGATATGACCGGGATGGAGCAGGTCGAAAACACCGTTCGTGCTGACCACCCGCTTGCCCGCAGCCCGATAAGCGGCGCGCAGTTCCAACAGGCGTGTCTGCGAGACGATCCGATCGGCCCAGGCGTTCATCCCGGCTCTCCTGCCAAGACCCCGACCGGAGCCGGCTGCCCCTGCCAGGCCCTGAGAACGGCATCACGAACCCTCTCGTAACTCACGGCCGTGATGCAGTGCGGCTCGCGGGCGGTGCATTGGTCGCGACAAGGCGGCAGGGCTGTTGACGGTTGGAGGACGATATGGCCCTGACCCCAGGGGCCGAAACGAACAGGGGCATTCGGGCTGGCCGGCGAACCGCGATGCGGATGGCATGAGATCGCCACCACGGTGGCCCCGGCGGCGGCGGCCATATGCATGGGGCCGGTATCGCCGCCGATGTAAAGGGCGCAGTGTTCGAGCAAAGCGCCCGTCTGCCGCAAACCGGCGCGGCCGGCCGCGACGATGCCGCTACCGCCCAGAGCGGCCTGGATGGCCTCGACCAGGGGCTGCTCCTGAGGACCACCGATGAGGAGGACGGTCGCGCCGAGCTCGGCCCGGAGCCAGACGGCCAGCGCCGTGTACCGTTCGAGCGGCCAGTTCCGCTTGGCTTCCCCCGTCCCCGGCGCCAGCGCCACCAGCGGTCGCTCCCGGCGATGGCCGTGTTGGGCCAGAAAGGCCTGCGCCCAGATGCGGTCGTCGGCTCCCAGCCACAATTCCAGCCGCTCCTCCTCAACCCGACCGCCCAGCCAACGCACCATCTCCAGGTTATGCTCGACCTCATGGCGAATCTGCGGCTGGCGATAAGCATGGGTGAGAAGACGGGAAAAATCGCCTCCGGCCGCCCGTGCCAGACTGACCTGCTGCACATAGCCGACGCGATAGGTTGCGCCGCTGAGATAGGCAATGACCAGGGCATTATCCTGATCCACATCCCACCGCGGCAGGATGGCCAGCTCGATGTCCCGCGGCCAGAGTTCGGTCCGGGCCAGGGTCCAGGCCCGACGATAGCGCAGCCACCGCGACCGATTCCAGGAGCGTTCCCAGCGATAGGTGAGGATGTCGTCCACATAAGGACACAACGCCACCAGCTCGCGCACTTCCGGACGGGTCAACAGGGTGACATGGGCATCGGCAGGCAACGAGCGGCGCAGTTCGCGCAGAAAAGCCGAACTCAGGATAACATCGCCGATGCGGTCGGGACGGACGACGAGAACCCGGCGGGCATCGAGCAAACGCGCCAGAGGCCGCCGCCGTCCTTGCCACCGGAAAAGGGGTTCGGCCAGGAGCTGCAGGTCGCGTCCGGGCGGAACCAGACGATGGTAAACGAAGCCGAGTCGGCGGCCCCAGGCATTCATGTGACCGCAGGCACGAGGGGAGAAGCGGGTTCCGGCGAAGTCAGACCTTCGGCCGGGTAGATAAAAGGGGTGCCTTCGAGGATGCCCCGGCAGATGATATCGAGACCGGGATCGCCACCGGGTTGCAGAGGCTCGAGGGTCTCGAAATGCACCCGGTAGGGCGGCCAGCCCTTGCGGGGTTCCATCACCGCGATCGGGATCATCCGCCGGAAGAAAAAGTGATAGGCGTACTTGCGGGCCCGTTGTACCGTGGCCTCATCCAGCCGCCGGCCCAGAGGCAGGCGGTCGAGCAAGGCAAAGTACTCGTCGGCGGTGCGCGCATCCAACGTCACCCCTTTGTTGCGGATCCAGGCCTCGCCGGCGACGATGACCGGGATGCCGAAGCTGGTCAATTCCACCCCTGTTTTGGTCCCGTAGATGAGCACGGAATCGCATTGCAACATGATGGCATAGGTGCTGATGGAACTTTCCGGGGGGATGACGAAGACATTGGCCGGCAAGACCGGATAGGCCCGGGCGATCTCATCGGCGATTTTCTGACGCGAGGGGATGGTGCCGCGTATCTCGGCCGGATGGACGCGGACGACCAGTTGCAGGTCGGGCCGTCGGGCAAAATAGGCGATGGTGCGCAACACCCAATCGAGCATGTTGGGGAACGCATTGGCCGGGTAGTGCAGTTGGGCATCCCACATGACGTTGGTCAACAGCCCGATGACGGGTTTGCTCATATCCAGGCCCAGCTCGGCCACAATGGCATCCAGGTCATGTTGCGGATGTTCGTGGAACCACACCCAATCGCGCGTGCCGTACCAACGGCTGACCAGATAATCCATGATCGCTTCTTCCATGGCCGGCGTCCAGGGCAGGTTCTCCCAGGCGGCCACCGGTTCGGTCATGAGGGTGTGATGGTAGGTGTCGCCGTGGCTGAAGATAAAGCACTTCTGACGGTAGGCCGTGTTCCAGTTGACGACGCGCACCCGACGCTGGCGGGCAACCTCGCCGATCAAGCCCTGGGGGACGTAAATGCCGTGATTGAAACAGGCGGCCACGAAGTCGAAACGGTCAAGCAGGCGCTGCGTCGCGCGGGTCGTCAGGACGGCGGCCCGTAGATAGCGGCGCAGCACGGCCTCGGCCTCGGGTTCCTCGCGCAAATCCCCGCGGGCGTAGTAACGCAGGGCGCCGGCCAGGGCATGTTCGCCTACGGCCAGCCCTTCCAGGCGGAAGGCGGGAATGGCATCGTATGACAGTGTGCGCGCCAGTTCATCGGCCTCGCGCTGCTCGGCCGGGGTGACCAATTCGCTATAGCGATGTAGGGCCAGGCCCAACGGTGTGAACATGGCCTGACCCTCGGCCCAGCAACGTCGGCACAGGTGGGCCTGCGGCCCCCCGCGCACAAAATCGGCATGGCGATCCGGCTTTTTCCAGGTCGCTTCCATGCACGCCGGTAAAAAGGCATCGCATAATAGAAAGTGGACTTCGGCGCCACGCAAGGTCAGGGCGACGCCCAGCAGGGTCTCGAGCGTGCTCACGCCGGGATGGCCGCCGATGCTGGTGGCGATGAGGACCCGCGGCCCTCCCCGAGCGTGGGTGACGGCATCCTCCCATGTCCGGCGATGGGGGCCGAGCAACGCCTGCCAGTCGGTGGCCAGGACAGGGGCCGGATGGCGTTCCTTACGACGGCCAAAGCGCCGGCGAAGGGTTTTGTAGAGCTGTCGCCAGGTCATGAAGAAGCCTCGGTCGTCATCGACAAAGCAGATGGGATCTCTTGAGCATCCGGTGCGGGACCAGCCGTTGTCGTCATGGCTTCGATAAGGTAGGGCGGCCGTCGCCGGGCCTCGTCGAGCGCCCGCCACAAATACTCGCCCAATACCCCCATCATCACCATCTGCAAACCGCCCAAAACCAAAACGACGACCATAAGCGATGCCCATCCCTGCGGCGGTCGGCCGGCCAGCGCATTCACCGTCACCACCCCGGCATAGAGAAAACCAAGGATGGCCGTGATGAAACCGGCGGCCGACATCAGGCGAATGGGCAGATACGAAAAGGAGGTGACCGAATCCACCACCAGCTTGAGTTTTTTGCCCAGACTCCAGCCGGATTGGCCGTAAAGCCGGGCTTGCTTATCATAGGGCACGGCCACCTGTCGGAAGCCCATCCAGGTGATCAGGGCCATCAGGCTGACATTGCTCTCGCGAAACTGGCGCAAGGCCTCGACTACCCGTCGATCGAGCAAGAAAAAATCGGCGCCGGTGGCGGGCATCTCCTTGATGCCCACCAGACGGCGCATCAGGAAGTAGTACAGACGGGCAAAGCCCACCCGTCCGGCGCTCTCGGCACGGTGTGCCCGCACCGCCCATACCACCTGGGCGCCCTGGCGCCAGGCGCTCAGCAACGTGGGCAACGTCTCCGGTGGGTCCTGGAGATCGGCGGCGAGGACCGCGGCGGCATCGCCCACAGCGTGATGGAGACCGCAGGTGATGGCCTTATGGGACCCCGAGTTGCGGGCCAGGCGCAAGCCGCGCACCCGCGGGTCATGCTGAGCCATGGCACTCACCACGGCAAACGTCTCGTCATGGGAATGGTCGTCCACGATCACCCATTCCCAGTCCATCGCCAATGCCTCCAAAACCCGCTGCAAGCGCTCGTATAGCACCGGCAGGTTGCGGGCCTCGTTATAAGCAGGGGTGATAACCGAAAGGGTGACGGGCACAGGGACTGCTACGGTTGCGAGAGGCGATGGGATTTAGAGCGGGTCTTGCCCGGCCAGGGCTGCGCGCAAGGCGAGAGCAATACGTTCCTGGTCGGCTTCGCTCAACTCATGGTAAAGGGGAAGGAGGATGGTGCGGTCCTGGGCCTGTTCGCTCTGCCGCAGCCGACGACAGGTGCGGGCCGGACAACCACAGGGGCCGGGCCCGAGGCCGCAGGACCAGGGTTCCCGTTCATAAGCCGGCTCGCGATGGGCGCACATCACCCCGCGGCGCGTGGCGATCCCGGCGGCGAGCAACGCCTCCATGACCTGACGCTGGTCGCAACCGTCCGGCAGGCGTACACAAAAGCTCTGCCAGTTGCTGCGGGCCCAGGCCGGTTCCGTCGGCAGGACCAGACCGGGAATATCGGCCAGGAGCAGCCGATAGCGTTCGACCTGTTCTCGCCGCCGCGCCAGAAGCGCGGGCAAACGCTTGAGCTGCTCGCGACCCACGGCAGCCTGGATGTCGGTCATGCGGTAATTGTAGCCCAGCTCGCCGTACTCCTCGAAGATAACCCGGTCGGCGCTGTGCCGGACCAGGTCGGGTACGCCCATGCTGTGTTGGCGCCACAGGCGGAATTTGGCATCCCATTCCGGGTTGGCCGTGGTGATCATGCCGCCGTCGCCGGTGGTCAGAAGCTTGCGGGGGTGAAAGGAAAAACAGGCGACATCGCCGTGCGGTTTGCCGATCGGTTCCCAGCGGCCTTCCCACAGGATGGCACTGCCCACAGCGCAGGCGGCATCTTCGACCAGGGCCAGGTGATGGCGCCGGGCCATCGGCACCAGGGCGGCCAGGTCGCAGGGCATGCCGATCTGATGGACGCAGAGGATGGCGCGCGTGCGCGGGCCGATGACCTCCTCCACCCGGGCCGGGTCCATGTTGAAGGTGGCCGGGTCAATATCCACAAAAACCGGCACGGCGCCGCAATAGCGGACAGCATTGGCCGTGGCAATGAAGGAGTGGCTGACCGTGATCACCTCGTCGCCCGGTCCCACGCCCACGGCCCGCAGGGCCAGATGGAGGGCCGTTGTGCAGTTGGAGACGGCACAGGCATGGGGAGCGCCGACATAGGCGGCAAATTCGGCCTCAAAGGCGGCGACTTCCGGGCCCTGGGTCACCCAACCGGAGAGGATGGGACGGCGGGCGGCGCTGGCTTCTTCTTCGCCCAGCCAGGGTCGCGCCACGGGGATGAGCGGGGCAGGACTCATGGGATGGCTCCTACCGGTTGCCAGTTGCGCACGACCTCGGCCGCCAGAAGCTCCTCCGGCGACCGGCCCTGCGCCCGATACCAGGCTGCCAGTTGCGCCAGGCCCTGGCGGAGGGGGATCTGCGGCTCATAGCCCAACAGCGCCCGCGCTTTCCCGATATCGGCGTACAGACGCAAGACATCGCCGGGCCGCGGTTCGTCGTGGACCACGGCCGCTTCCGGCAGGCCCAGGACGGCGGCCACCTCGGCGGCCAGGCGGTTGATGGTGATCTCAAAGCCGCTGCCGATGTTGATGGTCTCGCCCACGGCGGCCGCCCTCAGACCGGCCAGGCGGATGCCGCGCGCCGTATCGCTGACGTAGGTGAAATCGCGCGTCTGTTCACCGTCGCCGAAGATGACCATGGGCCGGCCGGCCATGGCCCGCAACATGAAGCGCGGGATCACCTCGCCGCTATCCCCTTCGTGATGACTGCGCGGTCCGTAGGCATTGAAAGGCCGCACGACTACGGTGGGGTAGCCGTAGGTCTGGTAGAAGGCGCGGGCATAGCACTCCCCGGCCAGCTTCGAGGCGCCGTACACCGTGTTGGGAAAGGTGGGATGCTCCTCGCTCATCGGCACCTGACGGGCCGTGCCGTAGACTTCGGAGGTCGAGACGTAGACAAAACGCGGCACACCGGTCCGCCGGGCTGCCTGCAACAGCCGCAAAGTCGCCGTGGCATTGACTTCGTGGTTCTCCTGGGGCGAATGGATGGAATGGCGCACGCCCAGGCAGGCCAGATGGAAGATGACATCCACGCCTTCCAGCCAGTCGGCCCTTGGCCCGACCTCGCGCACATCCGCCACGACCAGGCGCACGCGTTCAGCGGGTAACCCGGCCAGGTTCTCGGCCTTGCCGTTGATCAGATTGTCGATGACGATGACCTCGGCTCCGGTGGCGGCCAACTGGGCCACGAGTTCCGAGCCGATAAAACCGGCGCCGCCGGTGACAAGATAGCGTTTTCGATACATGGATGTCCTGCTATGCTCTCAATCTAACCAGCCGTGAAGGGTGATTTGGGTGCTGACAATACGAAAACCGGTTTTATTATGCCAATTGACCGAAACCTGATTACGCAAAGTCAGCCCGCTTTCGACGATATCGAAGCCGTCACGGTGATAATGGTGCAATAAAGCCTGATAGAACACGGTACCGATACCTTTACCGCGGCTTTCGGGATCGAGCACTGCCATATTGAGCGCAGCCGAACGCAAGCCCAAAGTCGAACGAAAGTCTTCCTCACGGTATACCATGAAAGCCACAGGCCGGCCGTCTTCTTCCATGACCAGGGTTTGCCGTCGCGGGTCGGCAAAAGCCGAGGCAATCCATTTGCGGTAGAGGCCTTCCGCCTTCTCGGGCTCAATCCGGGGATCGGCATGAAAGCGTTGGGTGGCAAAGGCGCCCGGCGCGTAGCGCATCATGATGGCCTCGTCCTCCGGTCGCGCCAGGCGCAAGGCCGGCAGGGAATCGTCGGGTGCGCCCAGTCGAGCGAGGTCGAAGACGTTGTAGATGTAACTCTCGATGTAGCGAAATCCGGCCTGTTCCAGGGCATGAATGGCCGCGAGCTGGAGGCTCGACAGGCGCATCGAGGCAAAACGGACACGGCGCGCCCGACACCACGCCATAAACCCGGCCACCAGCCGCTCGGCCACGGCCCGGTCATGGGCATAGCCCTTCTCGGCCAGGTAAATGCCGTCGATAACGGCCACCCCGTAGCCGAAATGGTCGCTATCCCAGGCGCTGTAATGGCCCACCAGCAGTCCGTCCACCGTCGTGCCGTCGCTAACGGCCACCGTT
>Ga0197142_1003505_pt1 | contig 13120 bp, 14 predicted proteins | sample GBS60_MetaG_FD_148614 | JGI IMG/M metagenome (GOLD analysis project Ga0197142, IMG submission 148614) | Sediment microbial communities from Great Boiling Springs, Gerlach, Nevada, United States - GBS 60_MetaG | ecosystem: Environmental > Aquatic > Thermal springs > Hot (42-90C) > Sediment... | reverse complement strand
GCCTTCTTTCCGGGCTATCCCCTGGCAGTTGCCGCAATGATCCGCCTGTTGGGAGTTGACCCAGAGCTGGGGCTTTATCTCACTGCCCAGCTCTTTTGCTGGCTGATGTGGATTTACCTTCTCTTGTTTTACCGCCGCTGGCAAATCCCCCTGCTCTGGCAAGTTCTGGCAAGCCTGATCATCTTGGTTTACCCCACCAGCTTTTACCTGTGTGTGGGCTACAGCGAATCCCTTTTTATGGCCAGCCTGCTGGGTTTTTTCTACTGGTCAATGGACTTGGATTCTCTCTGGCCGGCGCTTTTGGCCGGGATCCACGGCTTGGCGATGAGTGCCACTCGCATTGTGGGTTTGCCGGTGGCCTTGATTCCTTTGATGCGGGTGGGGGAGGGATCCCGCCGTTGGTTGTGGAGAGCAGGTGCAGTTGTTTTGGCTTTGCTGGGGGGGTTGGGCTTTTTTCTCTACTGTCAGCTCCGCTTCGGTCGCTGGGATCTCTACATGGAAATGCAGTCCTACTTTGGTCCTAGCTTTGTTAATTACTTAGCCCTTGTCCAGCCTCAAACCTATGCCCCTTTCTTTTCTGCCTTCTATTGGCAGTCCCTGTTTTCTCTTTCTGAGGCTTTGGGGGATGGGATATGGGCAATTTCCATCAGTCAACTGTTTGTTCTTATCACCTTAGGATCCCTGATTGTTACAGGTTTGCTGGATGGGCTGAGTGTCCTGGCTGGCAAGAGCCAGCGCTGGCAGGAGCGGCTGGGGCTGCATTGGGCTGCCTGGATCATGTTCTACATCTCTGTGGTCGGCATGAGTGCCGTGGCCCAGAGAAGCATGATCCGCTATTGCCTGCCAGTTCACATTGTGCAGGTGCTGGCTTTGCTGCACTGGGCTAAACATACCGATTTCGGCTTGGTTCCTCTGTGGGTTCGCTCCCCCGCAAATGGGTTCCTAAAACTCGGGTATGGACTTCTGGCTTTGGTCTTTTTTGCCCTGAACCAAATTTTGACCTGGCGCTACGTCCAGCATCTTTGGGTGGCTTGAGGGAACTGCTGCCATAAAAAAAGGCCATAAGAAAAAAAGAGAGTGTGCCGATGAGTCTCCATTACAGCCATCAATTGCATCAGGCTTGCAAGCTTTCAGGTCGCTTTTTCGTTCGGATCTCTTTACTAGGCTTAGTGCCGACCATCTTGCAAGTGCTGATGATATACCTTTGGACAAAACGAGGCGACTATGATTCTGCTTTTACAGCCTTGAGCCAGCGAGATAGCTACTGGTATCTCAGCATTGTGCGGCAGGGGTATCAGTTTGTGGGCTTTGACAAGATTGCCTATGAGCAGAGCAATGTCGCCTTCTTTCCGGGCTATCCCCTGGCAGTTGCCGCAATGATCCGCCTGTTGGGAGTTGACCCAGAGCTGGGGCTTTATCTCACTGCCCAGCTCTTTTGCTGGCTGATGTGGATTTACCTTCTCTTGTTTTACCGCCGCTGGCAAATCCCCCTGCTCTGGCAAGTTCTGGCAAGCCTGATCATCTTGGTTTACCCCACCAGCTTTTACCTGTGTGTGGGCTACAGCGAATCCCTTTTTATGGCCAGCCTGCTGGGTTTTTTCTACTGGTCAATGGACTTGGATTCTCTCTGGCCGGCGCTTTTGGCCGGGATCCACGGCTTGGCGATGAGTGCCACTCGCATTGTGGGTTTGCCGGTGGCCTTGATTCCTTTGATGCGGCTGGGGGAGGGATCCCGCCGTTGGTTTTGGAGAGCAGGCGCGGTTGTTTTGGCTTTGCTGGGAGGAATTGGCTTTTTTCTCTACTGCCAGCTCCGCTTCGGTCGCTGGGATCTTTACATGGAAATGCAGCGCTACTTTACCGGCGTGAAGGCCAATTACCAAGCTCTTTTCCAGGCTCATACCTATGTTCTTTCCACTGAGCGATGGCAGGTCTTGCTCTCTCCTTCTGCACCCGTGAAGGATCCTGGGCTGTGGGCTGATGCTCTCAGCCAACTGTTTGTGTCTGTAACGTTGGGATCCCTGATTGTTGCAAGTTTGGTAGAGGGGCTCAGTGTCCTGGCCGGCAAGAGCCAGCGCTGGCAGGAGCGGCTGGGGTTTCATTGGGCTGCTTGGGCCATGTTCTACATCGCCGTGGCCGGCATGAGTCCACTGGGCCAGCGAAGTATGATTCGATACTGCCTGCCGGTTCACATCGTGCAAGTGCTGGCACTCCTGCACTGGGCCAAGCACACAGATTTCGGCTTCATTCCCCTATGGGCGCGCCCCCACCTGAGCAGGGTTCTCAAGCTGGGCTATGGGCTTCTGGGCCTGATCTTCCTCGCACTCAACCAGATCCTGACCTGGCGCTACGTCCACCATCTCTGGGTGGCTTGACTCTGCTTTCTTGAAGATAGGATGTGAGGGATCCCGACTTCTCATCGACTGAGAGCTGTGGCGTTTTCTTCTCCTCGCAAGTTGCCTCGGCAGAAATCGTCCCTGCGTGTCGCTCAGCCCATCGAGCCCACCAAGATCTACCCCTGCCCATGCTGCCACCAGGGTCAGTTGCGCCTGATTACCCTGACCGAGGCTTTTGGCTGCAGCCGTTGCCAGCATATCTTTGCCATCACCCCCGACCGTTTGCACATTGAGCAACTGGCGGTTTCTTATCCCTACCGCAAACTCTGGTTTTGGAACGGCCATCAGTGGATGTTGCGGCGGGAAAACGCCCTCCAGGGATCCACACTCTTGGGCCTCACCCTTAGCTTGGGAGTTGTTTTGGTGGTGGGGTTTATCGGCGCGGTGCTCTTCCCCAGCCAAACCCGGTTGCTCAGTTGGTTCTTGATTCTTGGCTTGTTGCTAACTCTGTTGATGGCGACGGCGATCCTGCTGCTGCGGCGACCTTGAGATTCTTGAGATTTTCGCTGGCCATCGCGCCTCTAGAATCCCCCACTTTGGCACTTGTAGATCCGGCCATTTCTTGTTAGCAGTGGTCTGGAGAAGGGAGCAGGTCTGTCGTCGGTCAGCCAGGCAGGAGAGAAGCGAGTGACAGATTTCGGTTCAGCCTTTGACCTCAGCACCACCCTGCGCCAGGTGCGCCGCTTGCTGCCCCAGCTCCAGCGCTTGAGCAGCGAAACCAAACGCCAGGCCCTGCTGGCTCTCTCGCGCCGTTTGCTGGAGCGCTCCGATCTGCTGTTGGAGGCCAATACCCTCGACCTGGAAAGCTGCCGCGAGCAAACTGTGCCGGAGTGGATCCTCAACGGCGTGAAGCTCACTCCCGAGCGCCTGCAGCGATCCGCCCACTTGCTCGCCCTCCTGGCCCAACAGCCGGATCCCATTGGCAGCCTCGAGAAAGGTTACCGCCAGGATAACGGCTTGTTCCTCGGTCGCTACCGCGTCCCCTTGGGAGTGGTTGCTTTGGTCTACGAGATCTACCCCGAGTTTGCCTTAAACGGCATCGGCATGTGTCTCAAGACGGGCAACGGCGTGATCTTGGCAGCCAGCGGCCCCATCCAGAAAACCCACCAGGCCCTGGTCAACCTATTGGCAGAAACGGCCTACGAGCACGGGATCCCGGAAGGAGCCATCCAAGCCTTGCCCGCCCAAGACCGGCTGGCAGATCCCCAGGAGGACTCGCCGCTGCTGCCGCTGCTGCAGCAAACCCGCTACGTGGATCTGGTGATCCCCTGTGGTCGCCCCGGCTGGGTGGAGTTCCTGTTGCAGGCTAGCAAAGTGCCGATCCTGGCTACCCACCTGGGCTATGGCCACATTTACTTGGATCGCACCGCTCCTTGGCCGCTAGTCAAGTCGGTCTTGCTGGATCCCTTAGCTCGCTATGGCCCAGAAGGGATCCCCATCTATCAACCCCTCACCCTTTGGCTGCTAATCCACGCCGACTGGGCTGCCAGCCATCTGCCAGCGCTGGTCGAGGCTTTGCTCAGCCAGGAGGAGGTTGATGTCCAGGCAGCCGCCCCCATCCTGGAACAGTTTCCGCAGCTCCAGCCGCTGGGGGAAGGCTTTGACTCCACCAGGCGTCCCCATCTGCGCCTCCAGCCGGTGGCCGACCTGACGGAGGCGATCGCCTGGATCAACAAAAACGGCTACCATCAATCGGAGACGATCCTCACCGACAGCCAATCGGCGGCCCAGCGCTTTCTGCAGGAGGTGGATGCGGCCCTCATCCACATCAACACTACGCCGCTCTCGGCAGGCCGGGGAGCCGGGATCCCCACTCTGGGGGCGTTTCGCGACCTGTCCCTGGGCATTTCCACCCAGCGGCTGCACGTGCGCGGGCCCATCGACGTGGAAGCCCTGACCACGGTGAAGGTGGTGGCCCAGGGCGGCCTGTAGCGGTGGGAGGGTGGGATCCTGTCGGCCCCCTTCTCCCAAGCTCAAGGGATTAGGCGAGACTGGAGAGGGGATTCACGTCGGCCCCACGGCTTGTCATCCGACAGCGCCCAACCGACAAGGGGAGAACTCCTTTGGGGATTGACCTGCGCAGCTACGTGTTTTTGGATCGGCTCCAGCCCCAGTACGCCGCCTATCTGGGCACGGTGGCCCAGGGCTTTTTGCCTCTGCCCGGAGATACTTCCCTGTGGGTCGAGATTTCCCCCGGCATCGAGATCAACCGCGTCATGGACATCGCCCTCAAGGCCACTTCGGTGAGGCCAGGGCTGCAGGTGGTGGAGCGCCTCTACGGCCTTTTGGAGGTTCACTCTAGCAACCAGGGGGATACCCGCACTGCCGGGCGGGCGATTCTGGCCGCTCTAGGGGTAAGCGAACAGGAGCGCCTAAGGCCGCGCATCATCTCCAGCCAGATTATCCGCAACATCGATCCCCACCAAACCCAGTTGATCAACCGTTTCCGCCGCGGCCAGATGCTTTTAGCCGGCCAAACCCTCTACATCCTGGAGGTGCAGCCGGCAGGCTACGCCCCCTTGGCCGCCAACGAGGCAGAAAAATCGGCCCGGATCAACATCCTCGAGGTGATGCCCTTTGGCAGCTTCGGCCGCGTGTACTTGGGCGGGGAGGAGCAAGACATTCTGGCCGCCTGTCGGGCCGCCGAGGAAAGCCTGGCGGCGATTTCTGGCCGGGATCCCTTACTGTTGCCTGGGGAGGTATAGCCAATGGCAGAATTGGATCCCAAGTCTTCGCCCAAAGCCAGCTTGCCTCAGGATCCGACGGCGGAGCGGGCGAGGCTGCTCGCGGAAGTGGCCGCTCCCTACCGCAGTTTGCGGCGCTTCATCTACCTGGCGGTGGGGTTCTCGGCCACCGTTGGCGCGTTTGTGTTTTTCTTTCGGGCCTTGGCAGGGCGGGATCTGGAGACGACCCTGCCCAGCTTGGCCTTACAGTTAGGGATCCTGGCCGGTGCCCTTGGCCTAAACAGGCTAGAAAACCGCTCCCAGCAAAAGCTGGTCAGACAGGTGAGGCAACGCCTTGGCAGCCAAAAAGGGTCGCCCCCTCCGCCCGGGGGCGATCCCCCGCTCTAGGGCAGGGACGGCTAGCCTGTCAATAGTCCCAGTCCTCCGGGCGGGGATCGGGGTCGTCCTCCTCATCAGCGCTGGGCAGATAACGGCGCTCCCTTACCGGGGCTTCCTGGGGCCATTTTTGAACTATTTGGATGGCGAGAAAGGCCGCAAGGGCCACCAAAACTGCCAAGGTGAGAATTGGAATCGCCAGGATCACCACCGCGCCTAGCACGTAGATGGCCACCTTGGGCAAGGAGGGATCCACCCTCCAACCGCGGCTGAGCACCCAGTTGGTGAGCTGCTGATCCCAGCGGCGCAGGCGAGGTATGTTCTCCTCATAGATTTCCTGGAGAATGTCGGCCAAAACGGGTCCCAGGCGGCGCATCTGGCTTCGGGTTTGCCTTCTCCAATTCCGCACCGAGCGTCCCATTCGTAGGATCCTTGCCCTGCTCTTCCTCAGGCGATCCTAGCCCAACCGCGAGGGCGACCTTCCCATCGGCCTGGCGAGGGATCCCTGGGGATGTAAATTTGTTTGAACATTTGGATCGGAGATTGGGGTGGCTTGGCAGGACTACAGTACACTGAGGGCACCTGCGCAGTGGTGTTGCTGCCACGCCGATTCGGTAAACCTTTTTTTAATCTTTCAAACAGCTCGACTGGAGAACGCTAATGGCTCACACGGTCAAGATCTACGACACTTGCATCGGCTGTACTCAGTGTGTGCGGGCCTGCCCTACCGATGTGTTGGAAATGGTGCCCTGGAAGGGGAACAACAAGGCCGGCATGATCGCCGCTGCCCCCCGCACCGAAGACTGTGTTGGCTGCAAACGCTGTGAAACCGCTTGCCCCACCGATTTCCTGAGCATCCGCGTCTATCTTGGCCCCGAAACCACCCGCAGCATGGGCCTGGCTTACTAAGCCGTCGGCAGGTTGGGTTGCAATTTTCATTTGAGATTGCCCGCCCGCTCAAGCTCCTCCTACCTTCAGCGAAACAGCATCTCTTCAGCCTCTCCTTGCTGGGAAAAAAGTTGGGCGGGTCGTTGCTCTAGTGAATGGGTTTATCGGAGAGGAGGGATCCCTCCTCTCCTTTTCTTCAAGGGTCGAGATAGAGTCGGTGTTGGCGGATGTAGTGCTCCACGGCGGGGGGCACCAAGTAGCGGATGGATCCCCCTTTTTGGATCTGCTGGCGCAGGTAGGTGGAAGAAAGCGTTAGGGTGGGGGCGTCCAGAATTGCCGCCTGGATGGGCAGTTTTTCGGCCACCGACCGCAGCACCTGGGCGGCATCGCCGGCATCGATGCGGGGGGCAACAATCCAATGGCAGAGGCGGGCCAATTCTTCTGCCTGGTACCAGTGGGGCAGATCCCGCAGGGCATCCACACCGATGATCCAGTACCACTGGGTGTTGGGTTGCTCTTGCATCAGGCAGCGCAGCGTCTCGATGGTGTAGGAGGGGCCGGGACGGCGGATCTCCAGCTCGGAGCAGGCGAAGCGCTCGTGGTCGGCAATGGCCAGCTTCACCATGGCCAGGCGATCCGCTTTGCTGGCGCCGGCAGCCAAGGGCTTGTGGGGAGGATCCCCTGCCGGCATCCACAACACCTGATCCAGGTTGAACTGCCAGAGGGCCTGCTCTGCCATGATCAGGTGGCCATGGTGGACGGGGTTGAAGGTTCCGCCCAGAATGCCGATGCGGCGTTGCTGGGGATCCGGAGGGCTCATGGCTGCCGGCTGAGGTAGGTGATGGCATCGCGCAGCCAGTCTTCCGTCTGGCGGGGCTGAGGCGGAAGGGCTTGCAGGGCCGCTTGAATTTCTTGGAGGCTGTAGCCGAGGGCCAGCAAGGCCATTTCTACCTCTTCCCGGATAGAGGGGGGCGGCCCGCCGGCCAGGGGGCGATCTGCGTTCTCTAGGCCTTGTCGCCAGTGGGCCAATTTGCTTTTCAGCTCCAGCGCCAGCCGTTGGGCCGTTTTGTGGCCCACCCCTGGGGCTAGGGAGAGGAGGCGGACATTTTCGGTAACCACCGCCTGCACCAGCTCCGGCAAAGCGAAAGTGTTGAGCAGCGCCAGACCCAAAGCCGGACCCACCCCCGGGACTTTGATCAGTTCCACAAACAGATCCCGCTCCGCTGGCGAGCCAAACCCATACAACACCAGCTCGGTCTCCCGCACCAGCAGATGGGTGAACACCCGGACAGGCTCCCCTACAGGAGGCAGTTGCTTGAGAAAACGGGCCGGCGCCTGGATGCGGTAGCCGATCCCCTGCACCTCCAGGGTGAGGCTGCTGCGCTCTCCCGGTTCCACAGCGACGAGGTGGCCTGTCAAAAACGCGATCATGTGCGTATCCAACCGGTGTTTAGGATACCTTGCCCGGCGGCGGCTTCGGAGCCGACTAGGCAAAATCTAGAAGAATCTAGAATGAGAGAAGCTCACGAGCGAACTTTATGGTGTCAACATCGGCATCGGCCACTCCCATCTCGGCACGCTGGATTTGGCGGGGGCAATCCGTCCATTATGTCAAACAGGGCGAGCAGGGGCAGCCTCTGCTTTTGGTGCACGGCTTTGGGGCCTCCACCGACCACTGGCGCAAAAATATCCCCGAATTGGCCCAACACTACCAGGTCTACGCCATCGATTTGCTCGGCTTTGGCCGTTCGGCCAAGCCCAACTGGGACTACCGCGCCGAGATCTGGCGGGATCAACTGCGGGATTTCTGTCAACAGGTGATCCGGCGGCCTGTGGTGGCCATTGGCAACTCCCTGGGCGGCTATGTGGTGCTCAGCCTTGCAGCAGAGTGGCCGGAGTGGGTGCGGGGCGTGGTGTTGCTCAACGGGGCAGGCGGCTTTTCCACGGTTAAGGGATCCCCATCTGGCTGGCGGCAATGGCTGCGTGGCCTGGTAGGCTGGGGCCTGCGCCAGCGCCTGGTGTCTTACCTATTGTTTCAGTATTTGCGGCAGCCGCGGGTGATTCGCTCCAAGCTGAAGCAGGTCTATTACGACCCGGCGGCAGTGACGGATCAACTGGTGGAAGCCATTCATCGCCCCACGCGGGATCCGGGGGCTGCCGATGTGTTCGTGGCCCTGATGCGGGGCGGGCAGAAGGGTCGCTATGTGGATGAGCTGCTGCGCAGCTTGGTGAGACCGCTGCTGTTGATTTGGGGAGAACGGGATCCCTGGATGCGGGCCCGCGAGCGCTCGCAGCTCTATCGCACCTACTACCCGCAAGCGGTGGAATACTTCCTAGAAGCGGGCCACTGTCCCCACGACGAGTGCCCCGAACAGGTCAATGCCATCATCCATCGCTGGATCGAGCTGGGGATCCCAGCCACCACCTCTCCTCCCCTTTCCAAAGCAGCGCCGGTCTCAGACCTGCATCCTTAGCCTTGGGAGCTAGCCGGGGTTGCCTGCCAGCTCGGGCGGCGGGTCTCCTTCCAGGCCGATGGCGTACTTCAGCCATTCCCGATGGGATCCGCTGCCGACGGCTTTGGAGATTTCAAAGTAAAGGGTGCTGTGGGGGCGGCGGGGCTGGCGCAGCAGGGGCATGCCGGCCTCGCGCGGAGTGCGATTCCCTTTTTTCACGTTGCAGCGCACACAGGCGCTGACCACATTTTCCCAGGTATCTCCGCCGCCGCGGGAGCGCGGGATCACGTGATCCAGGGTGAGGTCTTCGCCGTAACAGCCGCAGTACTGGCAGCAGTGCCCATCGCGATAGAGGACGTTGCGGCGCGTCAGGGGAATCTCTTTGTGGGGAACGTGAACGTAGTGGCGCAGGCGGATGACGGTGGGGAGAGGGATGTTGCCGTAGACTACTTTGCCGTTGTGCTCGATTTGCTCGGCTTTGCCCTTGAGCAAAAGGACGACAGCTCTGCGCCAACTGGTGATGTTGAGCGGCTCGTAGGAGGCATTTAAAACCAAAACCTTGCCCATAGTGCTACGCACCGCTGACGAAATCCCCCACCCGATCCGAAAGGCGCCAGCTCCCCTGAAATTACGCAAAATCTTAACACAGCTTTAGAGGCAAGGTGTCCCACTTCACCCCCCAGCCCTCTGGTAGAGCCTCGGATCCCCTTCCCTCTGCCGGCTCAGCACAACAGGGATCCCGACGTGGTGGGTCGAGATCCCGAGGGACTTTCTAGCCCTTGCTGTTAGAGCCGGCCCTAGCTGCGAACAGGGATCCCAGGCAGGGTGAGCTTCGGCTGCTGAGGCTGCTCCGGCTCGGGGCCGAAGTTGGTGATCAGGGTTAGAAATTGGGCTTCTTCAGGCAGTTCTCCCCGAAAAACCAGCCGTTGCTGCCATTCGCCGCCAGGTTCGACCTGCAGCTTGGGATTTTCTCCGGGGGTGACCAGGGCGTAGGTATTGCCCAGATCATCCACCAAGATCAAGCCCGTTTCGGTTGCATTCAAGGCTACTGGCCCTTCGCTCTTGTTGTAGACAATCAGGTTCAGCTCGATTTGCTCCCCGTCGGCCTCCACAGCCGTCACCTGTAAGGTGACCTTGTCGAGGTCATCCTGGAGATCCTCTGCCAAAAGACCGGGATCCCCTTCAGGGGCGATCGGGTCTTGCGCCCGATCCGCCGGCGCTCCCAGAGGGGGAGCCTCCAAGTCGGGATTGCCGAACTCGGGGTTGACCCCAGGAGCCACGGGATCGTTCACAGGCTCATCGAGATTGCCAATCCCCGGATCCCTGGCCGCCCGGTCGGGAGCCGGCTGACAGGCCACCAACAAAGCGGAACCCAAGGTGAGGAGAACAACAAGGAACATGGCTCGTTTCATGAGCACCTCCCAGGTGGAACAACATCCAAGGCAGGCTGTCTTCATCGACAGACCGCTGCCCCAAAGGCCCGGCAAGAAGAGAAGCAAAAACAACTGGGCCTGGCTTAGGGGCTGGCCCCATCCCAAGGAGAAGCCTGTGAAGAGGGCGTGAAGGGCTTGGCTATCATAGCTGTAGACGGCCAGAGGCGGGATGACCTGTGCAAATTCGCTTTGCTGTGATCAGCGATCCCCACATCACTGTTCCTTCCACCCTTTGGGATCATCCCAACCGGTTTCATTTGGTGGAGGTGAGCATCCCGGCTCTGGAGCAGGTTTTGCAACACCTGGTGCAGTTGCCCTTGGATTTTTTGCTGCTGCCGGGGGATCTGACCCAGCATGGAGAGCCAGAAAACCACGCCTGGTTGGCGGAGCGTCTGGCCCGTTTACCTTTCCCAGCTTTTGTGGTGCCCGGCAATCACGATGTGCCCCAGCTTGAGGCATTGGCAGAGTTTCCCCGCTACTACCAAGCTTTTGGCTATGAGGACGGGCGGTCTTTGGATTACAGCCGCCTGTTGCAGCCAGGGATCCGTTTGATCGGCCTCAATTCCAACCACTTTGATGCTCAGGGCCAGTTGGTGGGGTGTCTAACTCCGGAACAACTGACCTGGCTGGAAAAGGAATTGGCAGCAGCCGAAGAGGAGCTGGTGCTGCTGATGGTGCACCACAACGTGGTCGAGCATCTGCGCGGGCAGTCCCTCCACCCCTGGGGCCGTCGCTACATGCTGGAGAATGCCTCTCAATTGCGGCGGCTGCTGCAAGCTTACGGGGTGCAACTGGTGTTCACCGGACATTTGCACATCCAGCACATCGCCCGGCGAGGGGGGGTTTACGACATTACCACCGGCTCTTTGGTCAGTTTTCCCCATCCCTACCGCCTTGTCGAGATTCGGTCGGATCGGGAGACGGGGATCCACGTCCATATCCAAAGCCACCGCGTGGAATCTCTCCCCGGTTGGCCCGATTTGCAGGCGTTCTCCCGGGAGTGGATGGGCCAGCGCAGCGAACCGGTGGTGGTTAAGTTTTTAACCTCTGCGCCGCTGCATTTGCCCCTGGAACAGGCCCAGGCCTTGGCCCCACAATTGCGCCACTTTTGGGCAGGGGTAGCTGCCGGGGATCCAGACCTCACTTTCCCAGACTTTCCCCAGCCGGCAGGTCGATTCCTGGAGCGATTTAGCCGTTGTTTTCGCTGCCCACCCGATAATCAGGCGCAGCTCCATTTGCTGCCTCGGGGTTTTTCTATTTCTTAGGAACCAGGGCAAAGAATGGCCTTTGCAGGATTTGGCAGTTGGCGAAGCGATACCGTTTGTTCTTTCGGAAACATTCCTAGGGTTGGGATCCCTCAATGTGGGAGTAGGGCTCTAGGTGGATGGTGACCCGCACCGGCCCGTAGCGCTCCTGCAGCAGTTGCTCCACCGCTTCGGTGATGCGGTGGGCCGACTCCACGTCCAGCGGCTCCACCACCATGTGCATTTCGATAAAGATCATCTGCCCTGGGATGCCGCGGGAGGTGATATCGTGGCAGTCGAGGATGCCGGGCAGGCTGAGAACCAGCTCCCGCAATGTCTTAGGCGGAATAGCCACCCGGTCGGTTAAAAAGGGAACGTTTTCCCGCAGCACTTCCCAGCCGCTCCAGAGCACCAGCAGTCCCACCGGCACCGCCAGCACCTGATCCAGCCAGGGGATCCCCCAGTAGTGGATCCCGGCCAGTCCCAGCAGCACCGTCAGGGTTACCCAAACATCGCTGAGGGTATGGCGGGCATCGGCCAAGAGCAGCGAGCTGGACAAAGCCTTGCCCCAGGAACGTTCATAGAAGGCCACGAAGAGGTTGATCCCCAGTACCCCCACCATTAGGGTTAGGGTCAGTCCATCGACCTGCAGCGGCGGCTGGGACTCGAAAAACCGTCCCACCGCTGCACTGAGGATCTCGAAGCTGGCCATCCCCAAAAAGGCGGCGATCCCCAGCGCTCCAATGGCTTCAAACTTGCTGTGGCCGTAGGGGTGCTCCTCATCCGGCTCTGGCGAGGAAAAGCGGGCCGCCAGCAGGGCAAGAATGTTGCTGACGCTGTCGGCGGAGCTGTGCAGGGCATCGGCCACCAAGCTCAGGGATCCGGTCGCCAGGCCCAAACCCAGCTTGACCAAAAACACCAAAAGATTGAGCCCTAGGGTAACATACAGCACCCTCTGCACCTGGTGCTGACGGCGAGCGGCTATGGCAGCAGAATCGGGGAAACTCACCGCTCAAAGGCTCAGAAGAAAACCGGTTCTGCTTTATTTTGCCACCGGCTTGGGTTGAAGGCTGTCTTTCCTCCCCTTGAGGATAGGGGATCCCGGTCGGCGGGGTATTTTAGAACCAAGCCTCGACGCGAGGGGGAAGCAGGCTATGGACGTGGCGGTCGTGGGGGCCGGCTACGTGGGGTTGGTAACCGGCGCCTGTCTGGCGCACCTGGGCCACAGGGTTATCTGTGTAGACAACAACCCTGTCAAAATCGAAAACTTGCAGCGGGGCCGCCTGCCCATCTACGAGCCTGGCCTAGAAGAGCTGGTGCAGGAAGGCGCCAAGGCCGGCCGGCTGCACTTTACCACCGACCTGGGCCTGGCGGTGAAGGCCAGCGAGGTGATTTTTATTGCCGTGGGCACCCCAGCTTTGCCCAGCGGCGAGCCGGATCTGCGCTACGTGGAGGCCGTGGCGCGGGAGATCGGCCAGCACCTAGACAACCGCTACCGTGTCATCGTCAACAAGTCCACTGTGCCCATCGGCTCCGGTGACTGGGTGCGCATGCTCATCCTCGACGGCGCCGCCGAGGCTGTCCAGCAGCGCCTAGGTAGCCAACAGATAGCCTTAGGTGGGGGGGATCCCTCTAGTTCTTCCCTGGCCA